>LDZR01001991.1_pt1 | contig 12367 bp, 11 predicted proteins | sample 615371 | NCBI WGS metagenome assembly LDZR01 (sample SAMN03408294, study PRJNA278302) | terrestrial metagenome | isolation source: oil reservoir sample K2 | place: USA: Alaska, North Slope, Kuparuk formation | collected 2013
GATAGCTACTCAAGACCCTTATCTTACTAAAAGGCTGAATCCAGAAATAGGAGCTAGGAGGGCTTACAATTTACTTAGGGCTTGGTCGTTGGAGATAAAGGAGATGTTAGGTGGGATGGGAATAAACGCTATAGAATCCTTACGTGGAAATAGGGAACAATTAAGGGCGGTTGGTTTAAGTGATACTGAAAGGAGGCTTCTGGGAGTAAAATGCGCAGGGGAAGCTTGGTAGAGGGAATTAAAAGAGTTATTGTTAGGGAAGAATATTGTATGGGATGCAGACTATGTGAGATTCATTGTATTACTCAGCACTCTAAGTCTAAGAACATACTAAAGCTTTTTAAGGGAGAAGAGCCTAAGCCTCTTTCTGGTATTTATTTCGAAGAGAGGGGTCCCACTTCTTTTGCCCTTCAATGTAGACATTGTGATGATGCTCCTTGTCTTGAAGCTTGTATTGGAGGAGCTATGTATAGGGATCCGATAACTAAGAGGGTTTTACACAATAGAGAAAAATGTGTAGGGTGTTGGATGTGTATAATGGTTTGTCCTTACGGGGTTATAAAGGCGGATCATTCTGAGAAGAAGGTTGCCTCTAAGTGTGATTTGTGCATCGAAGCGGGTTTCCCTGCCTGTGTCGAGAATTGTCCTAACGAAGCTGTTATTCTGATCGATCAGTACGGTAGGAGAGTTCTGAAGGAGGGTTAATGTATGGAGAGTAAGTATGCAATTATAGGAAATTCAGTGGCTGCTGTGGGAGCTATAGAGGCTATAAGGGAAATAGATAAAGAGGGGTTAATAACGGTGGTTTCAGACGAAAATGTTTATAACTATTCCCGACCTTTAATTTCTTACTATCTTGGTGGCAAAGTTGAGGAGAGGAACATGTATTTCAGAGACAAGGGTTTTTACGAAAGAAATAACGTAAAGCTGATTTTGGGAAAGAAAGCTCAGAGGTTGGATGTTAATAAACACGTTGTTTACTTGGCTGACGAAACCATTATAAGGTTTGAAAAGCTCTTGATATGCACTGGAGGAAAGCCGATAGTTCCTAACATAGAAGGGCTTAGTGAAGTAAGAGAAGGAGTTTTTAGTTTCACTAAGTTTTCGGATGCAAAATCGATGCTTAGCTATATAAAATTAAATGGCATAAAATCGGCTGTAGTCTTAGGTGGAGGATTGATAGGTCTTAAGGCTGCGGAAGGCTTGCTAGCAAGAGGGTTGAGGGTTACGATTGTAGAGTTAGCTGACAGGATACTTCCCAACACTTTGGACAAAGAAGCTTCCGAAATGTTAGAAAGAGCTTTAGTGGGCTTAGGTTGTAGTGTACTGAAAGGAGATACTATTATTGGAGTTTCTACTACCGATGGAGTATTGAAGGAAGTATACCTTAAAAGCGGGAGAGTAATACCCTCATCTTTGTTGGTTATTGCTATAGGAGTGAGGCCAAATTTAGATTTGATAAGAGGTACCTCGATAGGTTACGACAGAGGAATAATTGTTGATGATCAAATGCAGACTAATATAGCTGGAATATATGCAGCAGGGGATGTAGCTCAAGCTAAAGATTTTTTAACTTCGATGAATTCTGTTTTGGCTTTATGGCCAGTGGCCTTTCGTCAGGGCAAGGTAGCAGGATTCAACATGGCAGGCAAGGAGACAAAATATGAGGGGCTTTTCCCAATGAACTCTGTGGAGATAGCTGGCATTCCTACAATATCTTTTGGTCTGTCTAATCCACAAGATGGAGAAAATTATGAGGTCTTGGTTAAGAAGGATGGCAGAGTTCCTTTGTACCGCAAGATAGTTTTAAAAGATGGAAGAATAGTGGGGGGTATTTTCTTGGGCAAGATAGAAAGAACCGGCATTTTCGTGGGGCTCTTGAAGGCTGGTATGGATGTTTCATCATTTAAAGAAGAATTGCTTCAAGATGATTTTGGTTTTGTTGTTTTGCCTGAAAGTTACAGAAAGCATATGATTGTAGGGGAGGTTATAGAAACATGAAACAAATAGAGGCTATGGATAGAGTTATAACTGCCGATGGTATTCATTATAAAGTTTTGAACGATATGGTTTGGCAAGCTGTAAGTGATGGTGCCAAAAGAATAATTTTAGAGGATGTTGTTGGCCAAAGATATATTGGTTGTGGCTTGAAGGGTGAAGACGTAGAGATCATTATTAGGGGAGTCCCAGGCAATGATTTGGCTGCCTTTATGGATGGTCCCAGAATTATTGTTGAAGGTAATGCTCAGGATGGTGTTGGCAATACTATGAATGCAGGAGAGGTAATAGTTCATGGCAATGCTGGTGACATTATAGGGTATGCTATGAGAGGAGGAAGGATTTTTGTAAAAGGAAATGTAGGATACAGGGTAGGTATACATATGAAGGCCTACAGGGATTTGTTTCCTGTTATCGTGATTGGAGGGGTTGCAGGGGACTTTTTAGGAGAGTATATGGCGGGGGGACTTTTGATAGTCCTGGGATTGGGTAGTGAGGAAAAGGATATAGTGGGGGATTTTGTAGGGACAGGGATGCATGGAGGAAACATATTTATCCGCGGAGGCGTGAAAAATGCAATACTTGGCAAAGAGGTTGGTATCAGCCTTGTGAGTGAAGATGATATGACTTTAATAAGAAAGCATATAGAAGATTTTTGTAATCACTTTTCCTTCGACATTGATGAAGTACTGAGTGTGCCCTTTTTTAAGCTTTATCCTCACTCTCATCGCCCCTATGGCAAGTTATATGCTTATTGATGTTTCAATTTTAACATTAATGTAAACTCCAAGCAAAAGACCTGTAACCTCTCCCCGTTAAAATACCTAAAAACAAAGGAAAGGGGAGAGGTTACATGAGAAATTTGTACAAGTATTTAATTTATGTGTCTTTAGCTACTTTTACATGTATTAATTCTTCCTTTGCAAGAGATCCCGTAGGAGCGGCGACTTTGAAGGAAAATCCTAACTTGCCGGTTGATTATGTATGGATTTTGATATGTGCTTTTCTTGTCATGTTTATGCAGGCTGGTTTTGCCATGCTGGAATCTGGTTTTTGTAGGGCAAAGAATGTGACCAACATCATTGCAAAAAATTTAATTGACTTTTGTTTAGGTTCGATTATTTTCTTCGCTTTCGGTTATGCCTTGATGATGGGGGACGATTGGCACGGTCTAATTGGAACTACAGGCTGGTTTATGTTTGGGGAGTATTACGATGTAAGCAAGTACTTGAACATGTTTTGGATGTTGGTGTTTTGTGCTACTAGTGCCACGATAGTTTCTGGAGCTGTTGCTGAAAGGCTCAAGTTTGGAGCATACCTTATTTACACTTTAGTGGTTACGGGTATTATTTACCCTATATACGGACACTGGGCATGGGGAGGTGGTTGGCTTTCTAAGATTCCTTTAGGTTTGGGTTTTTTAGATTTTGCAGGAAGTGGAGTTGTACACGCTTTAGGTGGATTTGTTGGTTTAGCGGGGGCTTTAGTTTTGGGCCCCAGGTATGGTAAGTATAAAAATGGAGTGCCTCAGGCTATTCCCGGACACAGTGTATCTTTAGCCGCTTTAGGTGTTTTAATATTGTGGTTTGGTTGGTTTGGTTTTAATCCAGGAAGCACATATAGTGCTCACCACTTAAAAATCTCTATTGTGGCTCTTAATACGAACTTAGCTGCTGCGGCAGGTGGGATATCTGCGCTATTAATTTCTTATTTCAATACTGGAAAGTGGGATATTACTATGGCATTAAATGGAGTTATTGCGGGATTAGTTGCTATAACCGCATCTTGTGCCTGGGTTGAGGGATGGGCTGCTATACTTATAGGCTTTATAGCTGGTGGTTTGATGTATTTCAGTGTTAGATTATTAGATTCAGCTGGTATTGATGATCCTGTTGGCGCTGTTAGCGTTCATGGAATTTGCGGATTATGGGGACTGTTGACGGTAGGAATTTTTGCTGATGGAACTTATGGCGTATATTCTGTTGAGCCTCCTTATGCTGTTGGTTTGCTTTATGGTGGTGGATGGGGACAGTTCTTGGCTCAGCTTGTGGGATTAGTGGTGTTGTTTATATGGGCTTTTGGTGCGGGGTATGTGTTGTTTAAGGTAATGGATAGACTGTTCGGTATTCGCGTTTCACCAGAAGAGGAGCTTAAAGGATTGGATATTTATGAGCATGGTGTTCCAGCTTATCCTGATTTTTATAGTAAGGTATAATAAGGGGGGTGTTGGGTGTGAAGAAGGTTGAAGCTATCATAAGGCCGGAAAAGTTTGAGGAAGTAAAGGAAGCTCTTAAATCAATAAAAGGATGTTCTGGGATGAGTGTCACTCGTGTAGAGGGACATGGTAGGCAAAAGGGGTTGGTAGAGCAATTCCGAGGAAGAGAATTCAAGGTTGAATTTTTGCCGAAGGTTAAAATTGAGTTGGTTTGCTCAGATGAAGACTTAAAGGATGTAGTAGATTCTATCTTAAAAAGCGCATATACTGGAGAAATAGGTGATGGGAAAATTTTTATTTCGGAAATCTTAGATGTCGTGAGAATAAGGACAGGAGAGAGGGGCAAAGAAGCTCTTTAGCTTTATGGGGAAGAAGGTTACTTCATTATGAGGATATCGCTGTTGGTTAGAAAAGATGAAGGGGAAAACATATGGAATATACTTTCAAGAAAGGGATATGAGTTCCAAGCCCTCGATGATTTAGAGGATGTGATTATGGAACTCGAAGAGAAAGGCACGGACCTTGCCATTGTCGATATGGATTTGCTTACAGGGGGTAGTGACTCACTGAGAAAATTCAAGGATATTGTCCTTGACTCTTGTATTCCAGTTATAGTTCTCGTATCTAAGGTGGATTTGTTCCTATTGTTTGAAGATATTTGGTTTACAGATTTCTTGGTAAAGCCTTTTAGTTCAGAGGAGCTATTAATAAGAGTAACGAAAGCCCTAAAAGGTAGTAGAACCAACCTTGAAGAAACGGGTATTATAAGGCATGGGGATTTAATAATAGATACTGAAAGATGTAAGGTGATTTTTAAAGGTAAGGATATTTCTCTGACCTTTAAAGAATATGAGTTGTTAAAGCTTCTCGTTTCTAATAAGGGAAGAGTCTTTAGGAGAGAAGAGCTTTTAAGCAAATTATGGGGTTATGACTATTATGGTGGAGACAGAACAGTGGATACTCATATAAGTAGGCTTAGGAACAAGCTTGGGGATTACGATCACAAATACATTCAAACTGTGAGAAACATAGGTTACAAATTTAATGAAGAGGAGTTTTAGTGAAAATGAGGCTTTTGAGGATAGGTTTGGCTCAAATAAACCCAATAGTCGGTGACTTTGATCATAATTTAGGCAAAATTTTCAGTTTTGTTACTGGAGCAAAGGAGAAGGAAATAGATCTGTTATGCTTTCCAGAACTCTGCTTAACTGGATACCCTCCAGAGGACCTTCTTCTTAGGCCAGCCTTTTTAAGAGATGGTCTTAAAGCTCTTTATAAGATAATTGAATTTACCAAAGGCAAAAGGATTGTATTGATAGTCGGCTTTGTGGATGTAAATGTCGACATATTTAATGCTGCGGCTATCGTAAGTGATGGTGAGCTTAAAGGTGTTTATCATAAGATGTATCTGCCTAATTATGGCGTATTTGATGAGGAAAGATATTTTAGGGCGGGAGACGCTCCTCTTCTCATTGAGTTAAACGGGATTAAGATTGGTATAACGATTTGTGAAGATATGTGGTATCCCATAGGTCCTGCTGTAACCGAAGTGGTGAATGGTGCAGAACTTATAGTGAACATAAGCGCTTCCCCGTATCATATGGGGAAAAGGGAATTAAGGGAGAAAATGTTTTCCATTAGGGCATTTGACATGCTTACTCCGGTAGCTTATGTGAATATGGTGGGTGGTCAAGACGAGCTGGTATTTGATGGTTATAGCTTCATCGTTGACGAAAATGGCGAAATAATAGCTAGGGGTGATGGGTTTGAGGAGTGTTTGGTTATAGCAGACATTTTATTTGGAGATGTCTCAAGGCATAGATTGCGTGACCCAAGACTTCGAAAGGAAAAATTTAGGAGCATGGTAAAACAGGCGGAAGCGAAACTTATCTGTATTGATGGAGGTAAGGGAAAGAAGAAGGGTAGCTTCTACTTTAAGCAAAACGGTATTAAAAATCCGTTATCTCCCCTTGAGGAGGTTTACAAAGCTCTTGTTACAGGAGTTAGAGACTATGTTAGGAAAAATGGTTTTAAAAAAGTTGTAATAGGACTTTCCGGAGGGATAGATTCTAGCCTTGTTGCTACCATAGCTGTTGATGCTCTTGGTGCTCAAAACGTCGTTGGGGTTTTTATGCCATCACGGTTTTCCTCTACAGAGAGTAAAGAAGATGCGGAAAAGCTTGCTACCAACTTAGGAATAGAGTTCAGGGTAATTCCTATTGAACCTGTCTTTCAAGCCTATCTTGATGTGCTTTCACCACATTTTGTGGGAACTGAACCTAACGTGGCTGAAGAAAATATCCAAGCGAGGATAAGGGGAAACATATTAATGGCCCTATCTAATAAATTTGGTTGGTTGGTCTTAACTACAGGTAATAAAAGCGAGATGGCGTGTGGCTATGCCACTCTTTATGGAGATATGGCAGGAGGATTTGCTGTTATAAAGGACATTCCTAAGACGCTCGTTTATAAGCTTGCTCTTTGGAGGAATGAGTTGGAAGGCAGGGATATCATTCCTAAAAGAGTTCTTGAAAAACCTCCTTCGGCTGAATTGAGGCCGAATCAAAAAGATACTGATAGTTTACCGCCTTATGATATTTTAGATGAGGTACTTAAGATGTATGTTGAGGAAAATCTTCCTATTGACCATATTATTTCATTGGGATTAGACCCTATGGTTGTATTAAAGGTTGCAAGGATGGTGGACAAAAGCGAGTATAAGCGTAGACAGGCTCCTCCAGGGATTAGAGTATCTAAACTGGCTTTTGGTAGAGACAGGCGTGTTCCTGTAACCAACAGCTATAGGGAAAACGATTTGTAACATGATTGTAACAAACGGGAAAAGCTTTTGTAAAATGTTTGATATATAATGTCTGAAAAATCAGGGTATGAAGCGAAGTAGAATAGTTAAGGAGGGATAGTTTATGGAAAAGCGTGATGAGGCAAAAGAATACGTTTTAAAAGTAGTTAAGGAGCGTAACATTAAATTTATCAAGCTGTGGTTCACTGATATTTTAGGATTCTTGAAGAGTTTTACTATTACGGCTGAAGAACTTCCTGGAGCTTTAGAGCGTGGTGTTGCTTTCGATGGCTCTTCGATAGAGGGCTTTGTTAGGATTGAAGAAAGTGATATGATAGCTATGCCCGACCCTTCTACTTTTTGTGTTCTTCCTTGGCGTCCTAAGGATTATGGTGTAGCGAGAATGTTTTGTGATATTTTGAACTCCGATGGAACTCCTTTTGAAGGTGATCCGCGTTATGTCCTCAGGCGTAATTTAAAGAAGGCTGCCGAAAAAGGTTTTACATATTATGTTGGTCCAGAATTAGAATATTTCTACTTCAAAAATTCTGAGTCAACGGAGTTTTTAGACTTTGGAGGCTATTTTGATGCGACTCCTCTGGATATGGCAATAGATTTGAGGCGTCAGACGGTTCTTTTGCTTAATGAAATGGGAATAAATGTGGAGGTAAGCCATCATGAAGTGGCTTACAGCCAGCATGAGATAGATATAAAATACGCGGATGCCTTGACTATGGCTGACAATGTTATGACTCATAAGATGGTTGTTAAGCAGGTTGCCTTGATGAATGGTGTATATGCGACTTTTATGCCTAAACCTGTATATGGGATTAATGGCAGTGGTATGCATGTTCATCAGTCGCTTTTTAAAGATGGTAAAAATGCCTTCTATGACCCAAATGGATACTATGGCCTTTCTAAGATAGGACTTGGCTTTGTTGCTGGGCTGTTGAAATATGCTCCGGAGATTACCGCTGTTACATGTCAGTGGGTTAATTCTTATAAACGATTGATTCCTGGATATGAAGCGCCAGCTTACATTTGTTGGGGGAGAAGAAACCGCTCTGCCTTGGTTCGCGTTCCTGCAGTGTCTGAAGGTATGGGGAATGCTACCCGCGCGGAGTATCGTGCACCCGATCCAGCATGTAATCCATATCTTGCTTTCTCGGTTATGTTGGCTGCTGGTCTAAAAGGAATTGAAGAAAATTTGGAACCCCCAGAGCCAGTGGAAGTGGACGTTTATGAATTAACTGAAGAGGAAAGAAAGAGACTTGGGATAGAAACTCTTCCAGGTAGCTTGGGAGAGGCCATAACTGTCATGGAAAAAAGTGAACTCGTCAGAGAGTGCTTAGGAGATCATGTTTTTGAAAGCTTCATTCGTAATAAGAAGAAAGAATGGGATGTTTATCGTGCACAGGTAACAGAGTTTGAAGTAAAAAGATATTTGCCATTATTGTGAAATGTTTTTAGCGAGGATTATTTCAAGAAAGGGGCAGTGTTTACACTACACTGCCCCTTGTATTTTTTAAGTTTTTTCAGAAAATATCTTTCATTGAAGATAGTTTTTTCCAGAAGCTCCTTTTACTCCCCCGTTATGTTGTATTCCCCACAAGGAGCAAATTATAATGTTAGAACTTTCATAGTTGAGTGTATAGTTTCTCGAGTTAGTGCAGTTGCCTTCTCAATGGCGCTAAAGGATAGCTTCTTGCCATAACTTCTTTGGTTTGAGAGTTTTCGCTTATTGTTTCTGTTATGCTTTCGCTGTGGTGGTGATCTTAAATGCATACCTTTCTTGCCTTAAACGGTTTGCGGGGCTTTCACCAAGTATTGAGGAGGTCATTTACATACAGGTAGTGTCTTTTCTTTTTGTATTAAGTTTGTTTGGTAGCATAGTTGTCACCGGCTAGAATGCCTCTCCTCATGGTCCTGTTGTAGTGGCTATGAACTTTTGTGTTACACAGATTATTTCGGGATACATTAAGGTACATAATAGAACAGCTGGTGAAAGGATAGCTTGGTCGTTTTATCTTCATCTTTTTCTTGATTGTTGTATTTCGTTTTTGAGATATAATCGTTATGCTATATCACTCTTAAATAAGACATTCTTTGAAGAGAATTTTTATGTTAGTATTTTTCTGATATGGAAATTAACATAAAGAACGTATTACTATAACTTTCTTGACAAGTCTTTTATGGTATGGTAGTATACAAAAAGGGGGGGATTATATGGATTTACTCATTCCAGAAAAGAGAAATTCCTCTGCACGGGATCATGTTTACGAAACGCTAAAGAAGAACATTATTCTTCTCAGGCTTGAGCCTGGACAGGCTGTAACTGAAATGGAGATTGCGGAGCTTCTTTCTGTTAGCCGAACACCTGTCAGGGAGGCTTTTGTTAGGCTTTCACAAGAAGGATTGTTAGAGACTTATCCCCAAAGAGGAACCGTTGTCTCTCTTATAGACCTAGAAAGAGTAGATGAGGCGAGGTTTATGCGTAGAACGCTTGAGAAGGCTGTAATGAAAATTGCATGTAATCATTTTCCTCAGGAACTTTCTTTTGAACTCAGATCTAACTTGGCGTTACAAGAAGTTTGTCTTCAAGAGAAGAATTTTTTGAGACTTTTCGAGCTTGATGAGGAGTTTCATCGCGTAATTTACAGAGGGTGTAAGAAGGAACGAATATGGGAGCTTATTTCTCAAATTAACGCTGACTTTAAGCGAATAAGAGTTTTGAAACTATCTTCTGGAATAGGTGTTGGCGAAGTAGTTGAACAACACAAGAGGATAGCGGAAGCCATTTTTTCTAACGATGATAAGCATATTGAAAAGTTAATTGAGGAACACCTCCCTCAGAATGATCCTGATTTTGAGTATTTAAGGAAGCTATACCCAAAATATTTTAAGTAGGAGGTGTTAGTTATGAAGAAACGGGTTAGTATATTGTTTTGTGTGGCTATAGCTTTACTATCAATGTTGCTCTTTTTAGATACTACATTTGCGAAGGACGAAAGCTATACATTGAGGGTTTCCATGGTTATAACTAAAGGAGATAATATTTATGAAGGATATGCCAAATTTAAGGAAGGGGTTGAAGCGAGAACTAACGGGAAAATCAAAGTGGAGCTTTATCCGAGAGGGGTTCTTGGAAGAGATGAAGAGATGTTAGAGCAGGCGGTAATGGGGGGAGAAGTCTGTGTTAACACGGATGCTGGGCGTTTGGGGGTATGGGTCAAGGAGATAGGGATCCTTCTTTGTCCTTATCTTACCGATAGTATAGAGGATTGGATGAGGCTTCTTAAATCTGATCTTGCTAAGGAATGGTATGACAAGGTTGCCAAAGAGAGGGGGCTTGTCGTCCTTGCTTTTAATTGGTACGCAGGCGCTCGTCATTTTTTAACCAAGAAACCTATTTATAAACCTGAAGATTTGGAAGGACTTAAGGTTCGCACTCCTGGAGCTCCTGTTTGGCAAGAGACGATTAGAGCTTTAGGGGCTACTCCAGTAGCTTTACCTTGGACAGAGGTTTATATGGCATTGCAACAAGGTGTTGTTGACGGAGCTGAAGCTCAGCATCCTGCTACATATGGTTCGAAACTTTATGAGGTTGCAAAATATATTACTAAAACAGGCCATATCCAACTTTGGAATTGTCCCGTGGTTGGAGAGAAGTGGCTGAAGAAGCTTCCTGCTGACTATCAGAAAATTCTATTTGAGGAAGCTGATAAGGCTGGGGATTATGCGACTGACTTGCTTCTTAAAATGCTGACCGAACTGGAAGAAAAGATGAAAGCCGAAGGAGCCGTGATAAATGAGGTGGATTTAGCGCCCTTTAAAAAGCGTGCTGAGGTTGTTTACGAGAAGTTGGGTTATCAAGACATTCGTGAAAAGGTTTTGGAGTTTCTGTCTAAGAAATAAAAGGAAAAAACTTTTGAGGGAGGGGTTTTCCCCTCCCTCAAAAGTAACGTTGGGGGGATGTTAAGGGTGGATCGTGTTTTTGATATTATTGATAAGGTTGAAGTTAAGGTTTGTCAGGGGATTTTAGGAGTAATTGTAGGGCTTGTGTTTTTTTCGGCTTTACTTAGGTATATTGGTTATCCCATCAATTGGACGAACGCATTAGCTTCGGGTTTATTTGTTTGGTTGATATACATAGGTGCTGACAGGGCATTAAGAAGAAAAAGACATATAGGCATGGGATTTTTGGTAGGAAAGCTTCCCTTAAAGTTTAGACATCTGATTGGTGTGCTGGTTGATGTAGTTATACTTATATTTCTTGTATATATCAGTTATCTTGGAATTAAAATGACAATGGCAAATACAGGTAGAGTATTTGAAGAGCTGTTTTTCTTGAGCTATTCTGTAGTTATTGTCGCCATACCTGTGGGAACTATTCTAATGTGCTTTACCATGCTTTATCAGCTCTATGTTGATATAAAGCTCTTTTTAAAAGGCGGGTGTTAGAGAGTGTCGTTTCTTTATGGGACGTTAGCATTTATAATTTTGTTGCTGTTAAATGTTCCGATAGCTTTCACTCTTGGTATTTCAGGAATTATATATTTTATTACTCAAACTGCTATACCTGTTCCAATAGTTGCGCAAAGATTAGCTGCCGGTACACAATCTTTCCCTCTTTTAGCTGTTCCTTTCTTTATTCTTGCGGGGCATCTTATGAATGCTTCTGGTATCACCTCCCGCTTTATACGCCTTGCTGATGCGTTAGTTGGACATTTGCCAGGAGCTTTGGCTCAGGTCAGTTGTGTTTTAAGTATGCTAATGGGAGGGGTTTCTGGTTCTTCTAATGCGGATGCTGCTATGGAGACGAGAATACTTCTTCCTGAGATGCGCAAGAGAGGCTATGATGATGGCTTTTCTGCTTCCGTTATAGCTTGTAGTTCCTTAAGTACAGCTATAATCCCGCCAAGTATAGGTCTTATTTTGTATGGTTTTGTGGGGCAGGTTTCTGTCGGAAAATTGTTTATGGCGGGAATAATACCTGGAATATTGATGGGAATAACCCTGATGATGGTAACCCATTGGAAGGCGGTTCGTAAGGGGTATGATTTAGATCGTAGAACCCAGAGAAAATCTCGTCGTGAAGTTTATCTTGCTTTTAAAAATTCTTTGTGGGCGTTGTTGTTTCCGGTTTTTCTGATTGTGACCCTTCGCTTTGGTATATTTGCTCCAGTAGAGGCTGCGGCTTTCGCTGTAGTTTATGCTATTTTTGTGGGAAAGTTCATACATCGAGAACTTACGTGGGAAAAATTTAAGGAAACCTTAATTGAAGCGGCCGAGGATAATGCTGTCATAATGCTTATTGTATCTATGGCCGCTATCCCTATGTATGCGTTAGCTTT
>LDZR01001749.1_pt1 | contig 12366 bp, 11 predicted proteins | sample 615371 | NCBI WGS metagenome assembly LDZR01 (sample SAMN03408294, study PRJNA278302) | terrestrial metagenome | isolation source: oil reservoir sample K2 | place: USA: Alaska, North Slope, Kuparuk formation | collected 2013
CTAGCCCAGGCTTTAAGCTTGGCGAAAGGCTTGAAGCTTGGCCCGAGGGCATGTATCCTTGCGGCCGGCAACTGAGGCAGGAGGCTTAAGTTCTGCCGGGAAGCCTGCCGAAGCCTTGAGCCAAGCAAAAGTCCTGCCCGCGAGGGAGGCCTTTGCGAGCGGAAGCTAAGCAGGCCGGGATCAAAACTGGGGATACGTCAGCCATAAACATCTTGCCCCTTGAAGCCCGATTCAAGTATAATTAAGGCGAAATTAACAGAATTTCCCCGAAAAGGGCAAACCGGCCGAAAGGCCGGGGAGCAAAGCTAGAGGGTCTAAGGCCGTCTGGGGAGGGCTATGACAGCCAGCTGCCGTGGGTGGACCGGGGCTAACTGCAGTATATCGTAGCCCCTTTTTCTTATTGAAAAAGTTCACAGGGTTCAAGGAGGTAAAAGGAAGTGGCAAGATTTTCGCTACGTCGTCGCCGAACGGGACAGTATAAGGAGGAGGTGAAGGGCCAAGGGGCGAGGAGAAGACTATCTCTGGCCCGGGTGAAGCTTGGCACCAAACTCATGGGCGGCTTCCTCCTGGTTATTGCCGTCTTCGTGGCCGTGGTCATAATCGTTAACTTCAATCTCCAGCGCATCTCCCAGGAGGCCGAGGAAGTCGTCAAGATCCACCAACAAAACGAGTTGTTCACCGAAATGTCCAATGCCATATGGGACAGTTACCGCCGGACTACCGATTACATTATTAACGGCTCCCAGACCCATGTCTTGAGTTTCCAGGACGCCATGCAGCGGTTCGACGAGGCTATGGGCCGCCTGGACCAGATGGAGCTGGACGACCAGGCCCGAGGCTTCCTGGGTGCCATGGCCCTGGCCGCCCAGAGTTTTAGAAACAGCTTTGAAGGAACTATCCTCAAAACCAGCCGTGAGGACCGTATGCAGACATTACCCATCTTGAGTTTTCAGATGGGGGCTGCGGTGGACAACATCAACAACGTCGGGACCCATTTAAAGAACGAAATGGCCGCCCGGCTAGAAGATGCCGAGAACCGGTTACATATCGCCCTTGTCTCGGCCAGGTCTACCCTTATAACCGGCCTTATATTGGCCTTCCTTCTCGGTATGGCGGTGGCTTTCTTCTTTACCCGCCTTATCCGCCGCCCTATAGCCCAACTTGCTGCCTACGCCGACCGAGTAGCGGCCGGAGATCTTACCGTGGAGGCCCTAGCCCTCAAATCCGAGGACGAGCTGGGGCAGCTAGCCCGGGCCTTTAACGCCATGGTGGCCAAACTGCGGGAGCTGATCGGTCAGGCCAGGGCTATGTCCACCGAAGTGGCCCGGTCCAGCCAGGACCTGGCCCAGATGTCCCGGGAATTGGGAGAAGCGGCCCGTCAGGTGGCGGTTACCGCCCAGGAAATGGCCCGGGGTGCCGAGCACCAGGCTCAGCAGGTGAGCGAGACGGCCACGGCCATTGAGGAGCAGGCCGGCAGGGTGGAAAGCGTCCACCGCCAGGCCGAGGAAATGGCCACCTTCTCCGGGTTGGTGGTGGAGAAGACCGGAGAGGGGGCCCGTACGGTAGAAGAGGCCAACCGCCAGATGGAAGCCATCGCCCGGCGGATGGAAAGCCTGGCCCGCACCGTGGAAGACCTGGGACGCCGTTCCTCGGAGATAGGCCAAATCGTAGGTGTTATTTCCGGTATAGCCGAGCAGACCAACCTCCTGGCCCTCAACGCGGCCATTGAGGCGGCGCGGGCCGGTGAGCAGGGGCGCGGGTTCGCCGTGGTGGCCGAGGAGGTGCGAAAGCTGGCCGAACAGTCGGCCAAGGCCAGCGATCAGATAGTCGGGCTGGTTAACGAGATCCAGAAGGAAATGGGCGGAGTCGTCCGCGAGATGCAGGAAGGGGTCCAGGACGTGGCCCGAGGGACAGAAGTAATGGACCGGTGCGGCCGGGCCTTCAGCGCCATCGAGGAAGCCATCGGCCAGCTTACCGACAAAATCCGGGATGTAACTCAAAAGGCAGAGGAAATGGCGGAAGGCGCCCGCAGGATCAAGGAGGCCGCCGAAAGCCTCGCCGCCGGTACGGAAGAGGCGGCGGCGGGCACCCAGGAGGTTTCGGCCGCCGCTGCCCAGCAGACCTCCGGGGTGGAAAAGATCAGCCAGGCTGCCGCCGGCCTGGCCCAGGCGGCAGGGGCCTTGGAGGAAGCGGTAGGCCAGTTCAAATTATAACTTTATGCATCCTCCCGGCAGGATTTTAGCCCAAGCAGGGGAAATACATTAGTTACTATTCTGATCGAGTTCCCAACAAGACCTCCACGCCGCTGGTACGGCACCATCAGATGGATGAAAACAACGGGCTGGCATGCAAGCAAAAACAATGCCAGCCTGGAGAGAAGTTATTTTCGGGGTAGGACAGCCGGGAATACCGGGATGCCGGGCCACCCGGAAGCTGCCGGCATCCCGGCCCGGGAAGCGGCCAGGAGGCACCAAATTTTAAAAAGGGGGTGCGCCGGTGGAACAATTGGTAGTTTTCCAGCTAGCCGGAGAAACCTACGGTGTGGACATCGCCCATGTCCATGAAATAATCCGTTTGCAGCCCATCACGGAGGTTCCCCGTACACCCGACTTCGTAGAAGGGGTCATCAACCTGCGGGGCCGCATCATACCCGTAATAGACCTGCATAAGCGCTTCGGCCTGCCGGCGGCCGAGGCCGGCAACAGTACGAGGATAATGGTAGTAGAAGTAAGGGGAATAACCGTAGGGATGATCGTGGACGCCGTTTCGGAAGTGGTCCGCCTCCCGGAAGAGAACATAGAACCCCCGCCGCCTATAATTCAGGGGGTGGATGTGGCTTACCTGCGAGGCGTGGGTAAGTGGGGGGACAAGCTCATTATTCTCCTCGATCTGGATAAGGTCCTGCGGGAAAGCGAACACCAGCAGCTCAAGGAACAGGTTGCCGCAGGGGTGGCCGAAACATGAGCGGGTTCGACATGTCCCAGTACCTGGGCATCTTCCTGGACGAAACCGACGAACAGCTCCAGCAGCTGGACGAGGCCGTCGTCCTCCTGGAGCAGGAACCGGATAACCGGGAGCTGCTCAACAAAATCTTCCGTATAGCCCATACCCTGAAGGGCTCTTCGGCTTCGATGGGCTTTGAAAAGATGGCCACCCTCACCCACCGCATGGAGAGCGTCCTCGACGCCCTCCGCCGGGGGGAGCTCAGGGTGACGGCCGGTACCATCGATCTCTTGCTGGCCTGCCTGGATAAACTGCGGGAGCTCAAGGCCCAGCTGGCCAGCGGCCATGAGGGGGATGTGGATACCTCGGACCTCGTAGGGCGCCTGGAGGATATGTTGGCGGGTGAAGGGGCAGGGGACGACGGCTCTCCTCCGCCTGCCTTTGAACCCCTGCGCCTGGACGACGTAGAAGAAAACGTCGTTCGGGCCGCCGAAATCCGGGGCTACCGGGCCTACGAGATAAGGGTGGAATTGGAAGCCGACTGCCGCATGAAGGGCGCCCGGGCCTTCCTGGTGTTCAACAACTTAAAAGATCTCGGTGAAGTGGTCAAGAGCGAGCCCCATACCCAGGAATTGGAAGCAGAGAAGTTCGGGAACACCTTCCGGCTGGTCTTTTTAAGCAAGGAAGACGCCGACACCGTGGCCAACGTAATCAAATCCATATCGGAGATAAAGGAGGTTACGGTGCGGCCCCTTACCTTGGACGAGGGGGCTGGGCAGGTTGCCGAAAGGCGGGAGACTTCGCTTGCAGCCCCGCACCTCGCGAACGAGGCTGAGCCGGAGGCCGGAGCTCGACCGTCGCCCGAACGACGGGTCACCCAGACGGTCAGGGTGGATGTCCAGCGGCTGGAGTCCCTTATGAATCTTGTCGGCGAGCTAGTTATCGACCGCACCCGCCTGGCAGAGGTGGGCAACAACCTGAAGCTTCGCCTGGGCAACGAAGAGCTGGTGGAGATGCTGGAGGAGATCTCCCTGCACATCGGCCGGATAACCTCCGATCTGCAGGAAGAGATCATGAAGGCCCGCATGTTCCCCATCGACCAGGTCTTCAACCGTTTTCCCCGCATGGTCCGTGACCTGGCCCAGAAGGCGGGTAAAGAGATCAGCTTTATCGTCGAGGGCCGGGAGACCGAGCTGGACCGCACGGTCATTGAAGAGATCGGGGACCCCCTTATCCACCTACTCCGGAACGCCATAGACCACGGCATTGAGGAGCCGGAGGAAAGGGTGCGCCTTGGCAAGCCCCGGTACGGCACGGTAGTCCTCAAGGCCTTTCACCAGGAAAACCAGATAGTAATCATAGTGGAAGACGACGGGCGCGGAATCGATGCTGAAGGTCTGAAGCGCCGGGCGGTGGAGAAGGGGCTCCTGTCGCCGGAAGGGGCGGCCAGGCTGAGCCAGCGCGAGGCGTTAGACCTCATATTCCTGCCGGGGTTTTCTACTTCCGACCGGATTACCGACGTCTCCGGCCGCGGGGTGGGTATGGACATCGTCCGGGCCCACCTGGAGAAGATCAACGGCACCATCGACATCCAGACCACCCACGGCAAAGGTACGCGCTTTACCATTAAGCTGCCCTTAACCTTGGCCATCAACCGTTCCCTCCTGGTGACCCTAGGGGAACGCGTCTATGCCTTCCCCCTGGCTAACGTGGTGGAGATTATCGAGGTGGAGCCCTCCCAGGTTAAGCGCGTCCAGCACCGGGAGGTAACCGTGGTCCGCGGCCAGGTTTTACCCCTCGTATACCTGGCGGAAGCCCTGGGCCTTAAAGGCGCGGGGCGGGCGGCGGAGGGTAAGGCCGCCGTGGTTATCGTCGGTCTGGCCGAAAAGCGGGTGGGCTTCATTGTGGATTCCCTAATCGGCGAGCAGGAGATAGTCATCAAATCCCTGGGCAGTTACATCGGCAAGATACCCGGTATTGCCGGGGCCACCATTATGGGCGACGGCAGGGTGGCCCTCATTCTGGATATCCATAGCCTAGTGGAGCACCTGGGAACCGCGAGGGAAAGGCAGCTCGCCGGGTAGAGGAGGTCGGCGGGGCCGGAACGGCCGGCCCTTTTTGCTTTTTGCGGGCCCGGCATTTTTCCGGTTTCTGTAAGGATAGGCCTGTTTGGCCTGAAAGCGAGGGACTGAACACGAGTGGCTGCCAAACCTCACGAAGTTGAGGGCGGAGGCGGACCCGAGGCCCAGGTAGCCTTGCGGCCGGCAACTGAGCCGCGTGTAGAATTTGCCGGGAAGTCCGCCGGAGCCCGAGACTGAGTGTTGGTTTGGCCCGTGAGGGTTTTTGGAGCGAGCGAAAGCCGAGCAGTTCTAGAACATAATCCGGCGATAACTCAGTTCTGTTGGTCCCTCAAGTTTTACCCAGCCGTGACGATAAAACATAACGGCAGCATCTTTGCACGAGATTAGCCAACCGGGGTGAACGGCCCTTGAAAATTAACGGACAAAGCCCTATCAATCCCCCCTCCCTTCTGGAGGCCTACCGGCGGCCCGCCAGACCGGAGGTCAAAGAACCCGGCGGGGGGTGCGACCGGGCGGAGATTTCCGCCCGGGCCCGCCAGCTGCAGGAATTGGTGCGCCTCAGTTCCGAGCTGCCCGCGGTGCGGGCGGACAGGGTGGAAGAACTGAGGGCCCAAGTCTCCTCCGGGAATTACAGGGTGTCCCTGGAGGCTTTGGCGGACAGCCTCCTGAGGGAGTTGAAAGCATGAAAGAGGCCCTGGCGGAGGTTTTGACCCGGGAGCTGGAACTCCTGCTGCGGCTCCGTGATGCCTCTTTAAAGGAACAGGAATACCTGCGTCAGGACAACCTCGAGGGAATAGAAGAGATGGTGGTTGTCAAAGAGCAGCTTATCAAGGAAATCACGGCCCTCGAGGAGGAGCGGCAGCGCCTCCACCGGGAGCTGGCCGCGGCCGCCGGTATTTCCCCGGAGGCGGGCCTGGGGGAGCTCCTTGAGGCCGGCGGCGGAAGCCCGGAAATGGCCGCCCTGGGCGAGAAAATGCGCTTCGTTCTGGCGGAGCTCCAGGAGATCAACGCGACCAATTCCTTGCTCATCGGCCAGTCCCTGGCCTATGCCCGCAAGATACTAGGCCTTCTGACCCCTTACCTGGAGGAGCGCCCGCCGGTGCTCGATAAGAGCGTTTAAAGGCGCCCTGTAACCTCAAAAAGGGATGTGACTGCCATGTCCGGAGGAACCTTTTTCGGTATAAATACGGCCCTGCGGGGACTCATGGTCCACCAGAGGGCCCTGCAGACCACCGCCCATAACGTGGCCAACGCCAGCACCGACGGGTACACCCGCCAGCGGGTGGTCATGGTGCCCACCCTCGCTTATCCTGTACCTGCCATGAACCGCCCCGGCGGCCAGGGGTGGCAGGTGGGCACGGGCGTGGACGTCCAGGAGATAAGGCGTATAAGGGATGAATTTTTGGACAGCCAGATCCGCCGGGAGACCGGTACCTTAGGCCGGTGGGAGCAGATTCAGTATGTCCTGGAACAGGTGGAAATTGTTTTCAACGAGCCTTCCGACACGGGTCTGAGCACCCTTTTGAGCCAGTTTTGGGCCTCCTGGCAGGAGCTGGCCAAAAATGCCGAGAGTTCCCCTGTTCGCATGACGGTGATAGAAACGGCCGTGGCCCTGGCCGAGGCCTTTAACCACAGCGCCCGCCAGCTAGATACCATCATGGGGGACATCAAGCAGGCCCTTGACTTGAAGGTGAAGGAAGTAGCTTCTTTGTGCCGCCAGATCGCCGAACTCAACGTGCAGATTAAGAACGTCGTCACGTCGGGAGACCAGCCCAACGACCTCCTGGACAGGCGGGACCTCCTCCTCGACCGGCTGAGCAAGATCATCGATTTCACTGTAGAAAGGAACACTGATGGCACAATAAATATCAAAGTCGGGGACACTTCGTTATTGGAGGTAGACAAGGTTAACCTCCCGGACATCAGCAACAGTACAGTGGAACTCCAAGTGAATGATGCCCAGGCTACATTAACAATTACAGCCGACGAGGAGTCGACCATCTTTACGATTAAGGGAGGCGAGATTCTCGGGTTGGGGGAGGCTTATAACCTGGTAAGTAAGTACCGCAGTGACCTGGACACCCTGGCCGCGGAGCTGGCCGAGGCCATCAACGGTCTTCATGAGAAAGGATTCGGGATTGAGGATCCTCCCCGGTCGCGGCTTTTTTTCGTACCCGCAACAGGAACGGAGATAGATGCCGGTAACATTTCCGTGAACGGTGATTTAAGAAACAACCCCCTGCTCATCGCGGCAGCCACCACTGTCAATGTTGATATTCCTAGCGAACTCGGTTCCGGCGCTGTAGGTAAAGGCCTCGTTCCGGGCGTTCAGTACCAGATTGTTGTTGACAATGGCAGCCTGCAGTTAGAGAAATCAAGGGATGGGGGTGCGACCTGGGAACCTGTAGGAGACCCCATTGGGTGGGACGGAACCACCAAAGAAGTAACGGTAGGATCCGAAGGGGAAAATATCACGTTCACCATCAGTAGTTCTGCCCCGCGCAAGGCATATGAAGTTACTGTCACCGCTTTTCCGGGAGACGGCAGCAACGCCTTGAAAATCGCCCAGCTCCAACACAAGATAATAGAAGAAGATCTGGGCACCACCTTCGACGACTACTACAAGAACTTCATCGCCCGGCTGGGGGTGGAGGGCCACGAGGCGGGGCGCATGGTGGCCAACCAGCAGGCCCTGGTTAACCAGCTCCTCGGCCGCCGGGAGTCCATATCCGGCGTGGCCCTGGACGAAGAAATGGCCTATATGATCCAGTTCCAGCGGGGCTATCAGGCGGCCGCTAGGGTCATGACCGTCCTGGACGAAATGCTGGACACCCTCATCAACCGCATGGCGGCCCACTGATCTTTTTGATGCGCCGGGAGGGGAGAAGAATGCGGGTTACCAACCGCATGCTCATCACCAACGTCCTCACCAACATAAACAATAACCTCCAGAACATGGGCAAGGTGCAGAAACAGATGTCTTCGGGCAAGAGGGTGACCCGGCCTTCCGACGACCCCATTGTGGTGGCCCGGGTCCTTTCTTTCAAGACGGCCCTGGCCCAACAGGACCAGTACGATAAGAACATGGCCGACGCCCGGGGGTGGCTGGACGCCTCCGAAAGTGCCCTCAACATGGCGACGGCTACTTTGCAGCGGGCCCGGGAGCTGGCCGTCTATGGAGCTAATGGCACCATGCCGGAAGCTTCCTTGAAGGCTCTGGCTGCCGAAGTGGACCAGCTCATCGACGAGCTGATCCAGACGGCCAATACTTCTTATGGCGGAAGATTCCTCTTCGGCGGCACTACAACTACTTCCGCCCCCTTCAAGCGTGAAAAAGACCCGGTTTCCGGAAAAGACTTGGTTTCCTATAACGGGAACACCGGCTCCCTGGACTGGGAAGTGGCCCAGGGGGTAACCATTACCGTTAATGAGAACGGGCAAAAGATCTTTATGGAGGCCGTAAACGGGTCGCAAAGCATTTTTGAACTTCTCTTTGACTTGAAAGACCATCTAGAGAAGAGTGAACACTCCGAGGTGGGTAATACCATCGGCGAGTTCGACCAGGCCATCGACCATCTCTTAAACATCAGGGCCACCCTGGGGGCCAAGAGCAAGCGCTTAGAAATGGCCCAGGAGCGGCTCTTTGTGGCCAAGATCGGCCTTACGGAGACCATGTCCAAACTGGAGGACATCGACCTGGCCGAAACGGTCATGTATTACAAGAATGCGGAGAACGTCTACCAGGCCGCCCTGGCCACTGCGGCCATGGTGCTGCAGCCCAGCCTGGTGCACTACCTGCGCTAGAACGCGGCCCCTTACTGCGGTGTTATGGATGAGTGCTACTACGTGGCCATCTGTTATCCCGGGGCATTTTGGAGCGGTATACCCCCAGCTTCCAATACCGGAAAAAGCTGAAATAGCGCCGCCGGAGGTGAGGGCTTGGTTTTCGGCCAGCCTTATATCTGCCGGTGAAGCGGCAGTCGGATGAGCTCTTAAGTACTGTAGTGCCCGGCCCAGGGCGGGATCTGAGGTCGTCGCCATCTACTCTGGCGGAGTTTCGGCGAACGGTGGTGTACGAGCCCTATAGCCGGGTCGATTAAGGTAGGGATCCCTTTGACTGAGAGACAGGAAAGAGCCCTTTCATTTCCCTCCTCACTCCCGGGCCTACCGCCGGAGCTCACGAGGTTTGAGCTCCTTGCACTGGCACCGGACTCGCCCTTTTATTTATTGCGGTCCCTCCAGGACGAAAATGTGGGGTTCATCTTGGTAAATCCCTTTTTCTTTTTTCCGGATTACGAATTCGACCTGCCCCAGGAGGAGGCGGAGGCCCTGGGCCTGTCGTCCATCGAAGAGGTGGCCGTGTTTTGCATCGTAAATGCTCCCCGGGGACCGAAGTCGGCTACGGTGAACCTGTTGGCCCCGGTGGTGGTCAACGTGGCCACCGGTGAGGCCCGCCAAGTGGTACTGGCCGACTCCCGCTACGGCCTGCGCCATCCCCTCCCCTTAGGCCTGGAAACTTCATGCCCGAAGGGTGAGAGCCCGGCCGAGAAGGGGGAGGGCTGCTAGGTGCTGGTACTCACCCGGAAAAAGGGACAAGGGTTGGTTATCGGGAGTGGCATCCGGGTAGTGGTGGTGGAGGTCAGCGGCGAATACGTGCGCCTGGGGGTCGAGGCCCCGGCCCAGGTGCCCGTATTCCGGGAGGAAATCTACCGGGCCCTCGAGGAGGAGAACCGGGCCGCCTTGGCCTCGCGCCCGGCCATAGAGGGCTTAAAATTCTTTACCGGCGGGCAGGGCCGGACACCGGGCAGCGGCGGCCGGGACGCGACGTCTTGAGCAGACCTCCCCTGCTATGAGGGTATAGGCGGGATGCTTGGGGTACAGTTCATGGTTAAAAAATCCGGCAAGAAATGAGAAATTCCAGTTGTTAAGTAGTCGCCCACGGGAGCCGATATATGACAACGAAGGGTTTGCACGAAGTTTTATCTGTTGCCAATGAGGTGGCTAAAGATGGCAATGGTAAATCGCGTGGGAGGCCTTGCTTCCGGCCTGGACATAGGCCAGATCATATCCGACCTCATGAAGGCCCAGCGCCTGCGCCTGGACAGGATAAAGCAGGACAGGGAGATCTGGCAGTGGCGGCAGGAGGAATATCGCACAGTGAATTCGAGTCTCCTGGCCCTGCGCGATGTCGTCTTCAACCTGCGCCTCCAGGGAACCTTTCTGGCCAAGACGGCCGTGTCGGCCGATGCGAGCATCGTCACCGCTACGGCCGCCGGCAGCGCAGTGCCCACCGTATACCAGGTTAAGGTAAAAAGCCTGGCCACGGCGGCTACTAATGTGAGTACGCAAAGTATTTCGGCGTCGCCGGAAGAAAAGATAGATCCCTCAGCGAACCTCTTGTCCCAGTTAGATAAGTTGGCCGGCCAGTTCGAGCGCGATGAAAATAATAATTTCTCCTTCCGCATCAACGGGGTAGAGTTCACCTTCAACGCCGCTACGGACAGCCTGAATACCGTTATCGCCAAAGTCAACGCCACCAAGGAAGCCGGAGTCACCATGTTCTACGACCCGGTGGCCGACAAGGTGGCCATTGCTACTACTTACACCGGCGACCGCAATCCGGGCAGCGCACAGGCAGGCGGCGCCGAAATACAGATCGACGGCGCTTTTTTGACGGAGGTCTTATTCCTTAATGAAGCCAATGAGCAAGGCGGGACCGATGCCGAGTTCAGCCTAAACGGGTTGGAGCTTACCAGCCATACCAATTCTTACACCGTCAACGGGGTCACCTTCCGCTTCACCGGAGTCACCCCCGGGGGCCTCGAAGGAACGGCCACCGCGGTCACCGTAGCCCACGATGTGGATGCCGTGGTGAAGGCCGTCAAGGACTTCGTGGATAAATATAACGAGGTTATAGGCCTTATTAACGCCAAGCTCAACGAGGCCCGCTATCCCGACTACCGGCCCCTCACGGAGACCGAGATAGAGAAGGGCAAGCTCACGGAAAAGCAGATCGACCAGTGGCAGGCCAAGGCCAGGAGCGGGATTTTGAAAAACGATCCTCTCCTTAGAAGTATATTGGATGCCATGCGCCAGGTCCTGGCCAGTGTAGTGGGAGGTTTAACCGATAAGGTTACGGTGACGGTAGGGGGCCAGAGTAAGACCATAACGGCCAACAGCTTGAGCGTCATAGGCATAACTACCGGCCCCTACACGGAGAACGGCAAGCTCTATTTAGATGAAAATCGGCTACGGGAGGCTTTACAGTCTAATCCCGAGGCGGTGATGGCCCTCTTTACCAGAAGCAAAGACGAGGACGGTAGTGACCTGCCCCCTGCCGAGCGGGGCATCGCCGTACGTCTCTATGAAGCGATCAATAACGGCATCCAGCGCATTACCGCCCAGGCCGGCAGGGCGGGGGCCCTGGTGGACAACAGCTACATCGGCCGGCTCCTCCGGGAATACGACCGGCGCCTGGGCGACTACGAAGAGAGGCTGGCCCGGTTGGAGGACCGCTATTGGAGGCAGTTTACCGCCCTGGAGACGGCCATCAACCGCATGAATATGCAGAGCATGTGGCTGGCCCAGCACTTTATGCCTGGCGCCCGGTAGGCCGCAGCGGGCCTGCACCCGGGTGAAGGGCCTTTAATGAATATGCACCGGCAGGGGAGAAGCCCGTGAAAAGCGAGCTGCGCAGGCTGGGGGAAGAAAGAAAAATCTTGTGGCAGGGCTACCTCGATCTGGTGGCCGAGCAACACCGCGTGTTGACCCTCGGCCTTCTTGAGGAACTGGGGCCTGTTCTGGACCGCAAGGACCGGGCCATAGAAGAGCTGGCCGAACTGGAGACAAGGTGGGAATACAGGCGGGAGGCTGCGGCCTTGGAGGAAGACTTCTACCCGGGGGATCTGGAAGCCCTGGAAGGGGAAATAAGGGCCTTGGTGGAACGGGCGCGTGAGATGGAGAGAGCTTCTTTAGAGCTGGCCGAAGGTCTCAGGAATCAAGTTAGGAACAAACTGGCCCAGGTGCGGCAGGCCAGAACACTAATCGCCGCTTACGGCGACCCATCCGGCCCCGTACAGGGGGCCTTCCTGGATAAGACCCGGTAAGACACCCATGCCGCTAACGCGGCACCATCAGAAGGATGAAAACAACGGGCTGGCATTTCACCCTCGCGAGCGTTGGGTCCGAGCGGTTGAGCAGCCTTGGCGAAGCCGAGGAGGGAGGGCGGGGCCGAGGACAGGAAGTCCGAGGCTGGCCTCTGAAGCAAGGATGATGAATAGGCCGGGAACCCCGCCCGAGCCCGAGGCTGAGCCGTAGGCTGATCCGCGAGGACCACTTAGCG
>LDZR01001863.1_pt1 | contig 12341 bp, 16 predicted proteins | sample 615371 | NCBI WGS metagenome assembly LDZR01 (sample SAMN03408294, study PRJNA278302) | terrestrial metagenome | isolation source: oil reservoir sample K2 | place: USA: Alaska, North Slope, Kuparuk formation | collected 2013
CAGGATTTGACATAAATCCGCATTCTACAATCACTGCAGGCATCTTAGCATTTCTTAAAATATAATAACTGTTGGAGCTCTTTGCCATCCTGTCATTATTTGGATCCAGGGTTTTCCTGAGTTCTTCTTGAATTAATTCCGCTAGCAACTTCCCCTTTTCAGAATTTTGCTGGTAAAACACCTGAGCTCCTTTATATTTCGACTGGGAAAAGCTATTTTGATGTATGCTAATTAAAACATCCCCCTCCACCTGATTGGCCTTTAAAACCCTGTTTTTCAGGTCTTTTGAGAGGGAAGAATCCGACAGAGAATCGTCTTCTCTTATCATAACTGCAATGCCCCCTGTGTGTTCAATCAGTTCTTTCAATTTTTGTGCAATCTCTAAATTCAGTTCATCTTCATCCTTTCCGTATTTCCCCGGTTTTCCCGGGTCATAACCTCCGTGTCCAGCGTCAATTACAATTATTTTATTCATTATTGGCAATGTAGTAAAAACAGAAAGATTTTTTGTCTGCCAATTATATGAAAAAACTGAAACAAGCAACAACAAGCCAAACAAAAGCCATCTTTTTAATCTCACATGGCCCCTCCTTTCCTCTCATAAAAGTTTCACTATAAACAGTCTATTGTCACTTAATAAAAAAATTCACATATTATGAATCTAGGAAAGGAGGTAATAATATGATTACAATAGAGATACCTTACGTCGTTCAGCCTGGCGATACTGTATTTTCAATTGCAAGAAAGTTCAACACTTCTGTAGATGCCATAATAACCCGAAATAACATAATCAATCCCTCTTTGATATATCCAGGTCAAAGGCTAATAATACCAGTACAGGGCAATTACTACACAGTACAACCAGGTGATACAGTGTATTCAATTGCTCAAAAATTCAATGTGCCCTATGAAAGCATAATATACATTAACAATCTGAGCTATCCTTATAACATCTACCCAGGCCAAAGATTGTTCATTCCCGGAATATCAATGAACTATCCGCCATCACCGGTACCACCTATTCCATCCTCCGGCCCCTGTCCGAAATACTACACTGTGCAGCCAGGTGATACTTTATGGAGCATAGCGCAGAAATTTGGAATATCCATAGATGAACTCATCCGAGCTAACTACCTCGTAAATCCAGGTATGATATACCCAGGGCAGACTCTCATAATACCATGCCCTTCGACGCCTCCAGTAGAATACCCTACTTTAAGGCTGGGAGATAGAGGACCTTTTGTAGTTAACTTACAGGCTCGCCTTAAATCTCTTGGCTTTGATCCAGGACCTATTGACGGAATCTTTGGTCCCAAAACCGAAGCAGCTGTAAAGGCTTATCAGCAAAGCAGAGGTCTACCCCCTACCGGCATAGTTGATGAAACAACCTGGAATGCGCTTTTATTTGCCACACCTCCAGCACCACCACCTGCTTCCGGAAAAGTATATATAGTAAAGCCTGGAGAATCCCTGTGGACAATAGCCCAAAAATTTAATACAACAGTAGAAGCTATATTAAAGGCAAATCCTGAAATAAAAGACCCAAATCTGATATACCCCGGCCAGAGAATAATAATCCCTACTTCACAGCAGGCTGCCACCTCTCAGGAAATAATTACTGACAAAGAACCACAAGACAAGGAAGAAGAAAAATAGTCAGGAGACTTCTCCTGACTATTTCTTTAGGCTTTCTATATACTTTTCTGCAGCGTAAGCGGCTGTCGCTCCATCTCCTGCAGCTGTTATCACCTGTCTTAAAAGCTTGTGCCTTATATCTCCTGCAGCAAAAACTCCTGGTATATTGGTTTTCATATCATCATCAGTGATTATATACCCATACTCATCTAACTCTACAATTCCCTTTACAAGCTCTGTATTCGGGTCATAGCCTATAGCGACAAATACTCCATCCACATTTAACGTACTCTCTTCCCCTGTCTTCACATTTTTAAGCCTAATTCTCTCTACTCCATACTCTCCCTCAACATCAACTACTACAGTATTCCAAATGAATTCTATCTTTTCATTGGCAAAAGCCTTTTCCTGCTCTATCTTGGTAGCTCTTAACTGGTCTCTCCTGTGAATTATGTAGACTTTTTTAGCAAATTTCGTAAGATAAAGAGCATCTTCTACTGCTGTATTTCCTCCTCCTATGACAGCAACAACTGCATCTCTGTAAAAAGCACCATCACAGGTTGCACAGAAAGAAATACCTGCCCCTATAAATCTATCCTCATTGGGAACTCCTAACTTTCTAGGAGTTGCTCCCATTGCAAGTATTATAGCCTTCGCCTCATATACTTTATTGTTGGCTGTCTTTACTCTCTTTATCTCTCCTGTAATATCAAGGCTTTCTACATCCTCTAAAACTATCTCAAGCCCGTGCTTTCTCACCTGAGCCTCCATTTTCGCCACTAGGTCTGCACCTGTAATCTCTTCGTAGCCCGGATAATTCTCCAGCTGATAGGTATTTACAATCTGACCTCCAAGATATGTCTTCTCAATAAGCACTGTTTTGAGCCTTGACCTTGCAGCGTAAAGTCCGGCTGTAAGCCCTGCAGGTCCTCCACCCAAAATTATTAGGTCGTACATAATAAAATCACTCCTCCTTTTGAACTAAATTAATTGCCATAAAATTTATGGAAGCAGTAAAAACTACTGCTTCCATAATTATATCACAAACTTTCTCTATTTACATCATCCCGACAGGCTGTTTGAATTTGTTTTTGGTCTCCTGTATATCTTGGGGCTGTGCAGCCTTAACAGGATACCATCCCCTCTGGTTTACTGCAGTCCAGACTGTCCTCTGGTCTTCCAAAGTTGAATTTAAGAGGTTTATATACTCCCTTCTTATGCTCTCATTGGCAGCTTCTACTGCTGCGTGGCTTAGCATCTCTATAGCTAGCTTATAACTTCCCAGAATATTCATCATTATCTCTTTATCAGTAACCTGCTGATTGCCGTACACTAAAATCCTCTCCTTTCAGCTTAAATGTCTTATTAAGGAATTAAAATTGTTCTGACACCTATTCGCTAAATTTTGACACAATGCCTTAAGCTGCGGGTCCTGACAGCGAGTGGCGTAATCATTTAAAGTCTTTGTCATGTTCTGCTGCATTGTCAAAATATCATCAAGGTAAAGTAACTCTTTTGTAGAAAGCTGCATCATCCTTCTCCTCCTTTTTGTTAATTTCAATTTTAATATGCCCATAAAAATAAAAAATATGCAGGAAACCCTGCACATTTTATTTTATGTATCCCTTTCTTTTCAGTTTTTCAATATGAGCTTTCAACTTCTCTTCAATATTTATGTTATATTTTTCCTCTAAAACAAACATCATAGACACAGCCACTTGCGCTACATCCAAAAGCTCTTCAGAAATTTTTTCCATTATTTCTCTTTCGCTTAAAGTCACATTTTCCCCATTTAAACCCCTGAATTTTCCTATGGCCTGTGCTAACTCCCCCGCTTCCTCCATTAATTTTAAAGCGGTAGATTCCAGCGAAGGAGTAAGGTTATTAAGTTTTGGCAAACTTATTTCCTTAAAACTCGTTTTCATAATCTCCTCTCCATCTTTTAAGCTCTTTTCCTTCTCGCCATAAAAAAGGCCAGTTGAGGCGCTACTTCTCTTATGAGTCCAAGCATTTTAAAAGACGTTTCCCTTATGTCCCACTGTGCTTCTTTTGTACATCTCAAATTCGCAAAGTGGTCAAAAGCCCATAAATCTGCATTCATGATAACTAACCTTTTATGAGCATTTGTGACCACATAAGAACTTACTTGAGGCAATTTTTCTTTTAATTCTACAAACAACTCCTCTGAAGCCTTAATAGCATCAACTAAAATATCAGAAGCATTAGCCTTCTCAATATTAGGAGGAATTACAAACCCATTTTCAATAGTAGGTTCACTATAGTCAAAAACTATAGTCCTGTGCCTCAAAAGTTGATGCCAGCTAGCTTCACTTATTTTCAACTGAAACTTAAACCTTACAGATTTAAAAGCCTCAATTAAATGGTCAAATTCACCTATACCCTCAATTGCTTTTTTTATTATTCGCTCTTTTTCTTCTTCTGCCATCCTCTTTACCTTTTCTTTAACCGTCTCAAAGTTTTTCCCCGAATACGTAAACAAAATATGCGCTACAACGATATCCAGAGGCGAAAATTCTGTATCCTTTCCCGTGTAATCTATTAAAACAACATCTTCTGAAGAAGGCGCTAATTCTTCTTCAAACTCCAAAGTATTAACTATTTCTTTTAATTTTTCATTAACTTCTAATTGATAAGGAGTGGGTGTCAGATGTCGCAAAGTACTTGGAGCAATTTTCTCTCCCTGCTCTACTATTCTTTCAGCCAATAACTTAGCTTCTTTAGTAGGGTGTGCAAAAAGCTTTCTCACTATATCCTGCAAATCTAATGCATTAAGTGCTACAGCAAAGCTTGTCTTTGTAGCTAAAATAAGAGCATATCTTGCGTCCTCAAAAGCAATTTTACTAATTCTGTTTAGAAATTTTTCTTCACTTTCGCCTTCCTTTTTTTCTTCCGTGTAAGCTAAATAGTTTGTCAAAACCTCTACAAGTTTTTCATAAGCATCGTAGCAGGTATTCCAAACTTTTAAAAATTTCTCTTTCAAATCGGGCTTTTCTTCTAATTCTTGTGGTATCACTACTTTATCTCTTGTAGGCTTTTGATACCTCTGACTCCACTCTATAAAAGCAGGTCTTCTGTTCATAAGCTCAATATCCCCTGACAAAAGCCTCGACACATCTTCCACACACAGGTGCATTAAATGCTGCTCAGCAATAGAAGAATGTCCAAACCTTTCCACCCACTTTTCGTGAAATTCTTTCGCTTTTTGTATTGCTTTTTCTAAAGGTATGTTGTGTTTGGGTATATAGTCAGTTATGTTTAAATCTCCATCTGTCAAAGACTCAAGTATATTAAGCCTCCAGCTGGTGTCTCTTCTACTCACTTTTGAATTTATAGGCGGTATGATAAATTCTGGAAGTGAATGTATAAAATAAACGGGTCCGTATACATCTGTTACAAAATTCTCTAAAAGCCTCTCCTCTTCAAGAGTCAATTTTCTCATTTTCATGTCAAAAACTCCCTTCAAAATCGTAAAATCATCACTTTTTCCACTTTATATTATTATACCATAAAACCTTTTTTAAAAAGGGAAATAAAATCGGTAAGTATAGAACACTCCCAGTTTATAAATCTGTACAGCCCGCCGGCTTTTCCTAAATTTCATAATCAACAATGCACCTCGTTAGCTTCTTCGCTTCTTTTGACAAAAACCGACCTTACTAGGTTTCCTTCCATAGAATAAATTGAGATTTCTGCATCATTTATTCTAAACACTTGACCAATAGCTATGTTTTTCCCTTCATTGCTGGCCAAAATTGATATAAGTCCTCCTATAGTATTTGCCATATTTTCGGGAATATTTACATTTGCTATCTCATTTACCTCCCATATTGGCATACTTGAACTTACTATAGCGCCTTTTTCTGCATGAAGTCTTTCTGGGGTATATATTTTAATAAGTAAAAATAGACCTCCTAGAGCCACAACACCTATCAAGACATCGAGGGTGGTTTTGGCTTCCATAATAATTTTTCGCGCTATAGCGTAAAGAAGAACTTCTACCACGCTTGAAGGAGTGTGCCTAACTAGCATTATAACCAACTCAAGGCCGATTACGAGTAAAAGTATATGACCTAAAAAGGTCCTCAATATCTCATAAGTTTGCAATGGTGGTTGGCTTATAATAAGGTTTAAATACCTTATAAGGTCCAAAAAGCTAATTGCAACCCCGCTAATTATGAATAAAGCCAGCAATGCTTCCAAAAAAAACACTAGCCTCGCAAAATTTTTGGGCAATCGCCACTTGAACTTTTCCCAAAAGTTTAACATAAGGCTCTAACCTCCTCGTTTTTTCAAACTCAATAAGGCTTTAGGTATAATATTAACAGTAAATACAGCAACGGAATTGAGATGCCAAAAAGCGCAATGCTGAGATCTATACTTATAGGAAGATGAATATACCTTTGGACTAAATTACCAAAATAACCGGTAAGTTTGAAAACTGTATTTCTGTATGAAGGCTGTGGTATTAATACAGGTCTTTTTATGTGACCTTTGAACTTCAAATAAACTATAATACCTGTAATAATATCAAATATCGATGCAATTATTTTAGCTGGAGAATATAGATTAATTTCAACATCGCTAGCCGCAATTGGTAAGAATCCAAGGATGATTGTCATAAAAACCAACAAAAACAGCACGAATATCATTATATTAAACTCTTTTTGATTACTCAATGGATTTTTTACCCTGTGTTTTAAGTAAGACTCATAAAAGCAGAAAAAGATCTTGGTTAGATAAGCCGCCGTCAGAATGCCAGAAAGTCTAAAAATTACCTCCACCCAATGAAAAAACATTCCTTGAGTCGAAAGACGTAGAAGTAAATCTTTTGTTAAAATTTTTGCGGTATAACCTATAAATCCCGGGAATCCCGCGAGATTTAGTCCCGCAAGTGCAATTGCTGCCAGCGGGACTAAAGTAAGATTTTTTAGTTGTTTCATTTCATAAGTCTTTAAATATATATACCCAACAGCAAGAAACAATGCTGTTTTAGAAAGACCGTGAGCATATATGTGCAAGTAAGGAGCGACCAAAGAATGTGCCCCTGCTAAAATCGTTGCACTAATACTTACAAAAATATATCCTATCTGGCTTATAGTACCATATGCTAAAAGACGCTTGGGGTAATTGTCACACAGAGCCATAAAACCGCCGTATAATGTTGACAAAATTCCTAAAATTATCAGGACCAGCCCTAAATAATGCGAATTGGTATATCGCAAAATCTGCAGAATGCCAAAGACTCCTGATTTCACAAGTACCCCAGAGAGCAAGGCACTGGCTGGAGCCGGCGCTACTGGATGAGCTCTTGGGAGCCAAAAATGAAAAGGCAGGCAACCTGCTTTAATCCCGAATCCTACAAATAATAATACGAGGGCCAAATACCCCTTTAATCCCCCATGTTCTATGACAAGGTTTAATTTTTCAAACTCAAAAGTTCCAACATTATTGTATATTATCAGTATGGCACCTAGAACTGCAAGACCCCCTACAAATGTGGTAAAGATATATAAATTCCCTGACGATAGGGCTTCAGTTGACTCTTGGTGTATAATTAAGAAATAAGAAAATAAAGCCATTAATTCGAAAAAAAAGTAAAAGGTCAAAAGATCTCCAGCTAAAAAAACACATATAACCGACCATAACGTTAGCATGAAAAAGCCCCAGAACCTTGCCCTATTTTCCATATGATGAACATAGCCCGTCAGAAAAAGTGCAACTAAACACCAAATAGAGGTGGAAAAAAGCAGGAATATGCGATTTATATCACCTAAAGTAAACCTAATTGAGTGAAAACCTGTGTTTATACTCAAAAAATCTCCTGCTGGAGTAAATGCTGCAAATAATACACAGATGCCACATATCAATGCGACAAAAATCTCCCCCATCTTATCATTTTTTTTACTGGCAGGCCATATTACCAGCGTACCTATAATTGGGAGTACCAATATAAAAAGTAAGCTCAATGAGCTCATTGCTTTCACTCTCCTTAGAACATGTTCTGCAACAAATATTTTAACAAAAATTTAGGATAAATGCCTAAAAACATGATAACAAAAGTAAATATAAGAATGGAAATCAAACTACCGCCCTTTATCTTTTCAAATTCTAACTTTCTTTCAAAGGATTTATCGCCTGTAAAGGCCTTTACTATGATGGGAAAATAATAACTTAATGTCAAAAGGGCAGATAATATTATAAAAATTAATTGTAAAGGCCTTCCCGATTCTATAGCGGCCATAGCCAAGTGCCACTTTGATAAAAATCCCAAGGTAAAAGGCATCCCCACCAAAGACATGGCACATACAGAAAAGCAAAGAGCTGTCAGCGGCAATTTGTCACTGATTTTTTCTAGTCCTTTTATATCTCTTGTGCCAGTGAATTTGACCATCCAGCCTGCAGCTAAAAACAAACCGCTTTTGGCAAGGGCATGGTTTAATACCTGTAACAATGCTCCTTCAAATCCGTACTGATTATTAAAGCCGAGACCTAAAAAAACATAGCCCATTTGGGATACACTTGAATAAGCTAACCTTCTTTTTATATCGCTTTGAAAAGCCGCTAAAACAGCCCCAAAAAATACACCAGCAATGCCTAATGCTAAAAGGACCTCCAACAAAATTGAAGTGTAGGTACACATTAGACCAAAAACATCGTTTAGCAGGCGTATTATGGCGAAAACATAAACTTTTATCACTAATCCGGACAATAGAGCGCTTGATGTTGTTGGGGCGGCAGAGTGGGCATCGGGGAGCCATATGTGCAAAGGAAAGAGAGCAGATTTCAAGCTAAATCCTGATATTATAAGTACTAAAGATCCAGATATAATCTTCGGAAATACATCCTTAGATTCTAGCAAAACAGATTTTAATGTATCGTAGTGTAAATAACCACCTATATTGTATATGAGGATCAGGCCAAGTAATATAGAGGTAGATGCTATAGAGCTCAATATAAAATATTTGAGAGCAGCTTCCACCGCTTTCTTTTCATTTTTTATAGATATAATTCCACAAGCAGCAATTGTTGTAATTTCTACAAAAACATATAAATTAAAGAGGTCCCTGGTAAAGATTATGCCCAGCATAGCGCCAATTAAAATTGAAACTAGCATAAAATAATATGCTGCCTTTTCTTCTCCTATCTCGTACTTAAACGACTCAAAGCTAACAAGAATTAATAAGGCGCAGCTCAAAAAAAGAGTAGCCATAAAGACCGAAAGTTTATCCGCATAAAGTTCTATACCTATCGGAGGGATCCATCCTCCTATCCAGTACCTAATAGGCCCCATCGATTCGACGTAAAAAAATGTTTTACCTGTTAGAAAAAGCAACAAAGAATATAAAGCAAGACTGAATATGTATAGGCTGCGAAATTTTTTCTTTAACAGAGGAGTTAAAAAAGCATGGCTGAAAAGGGATATTATTAATACAATTGGAATGTGATTCATAACCATTTTCACCCGGACTTATAAATATTATCAATATCTATAGAACCGTAAAAATCGTGAATCTTAGTAATGAGCGTAAGAGCATATGCAGTCTTACTAACTGCAATTACGATTCCTGTTAAGACAAAAGCTGTGGTCAATGGGTTTACATAAACTGGAGGCCCTGGTGTTGATATTGACACAATTGGCACCTTTCCGTCCTTGATATAGCCAGAAGCCACTATAAATAGAAAAACAGAGGTATCCATAATGTTCATACCAATAACTTTTTTGATTAAATTGGGGCTTGCAAGTATTATATAGAACCCTATGCAAAAAAGAACAAACGCCGCTAAATAATAATAATTATTTAAAATTCCGTATAATACCTTCACCTTTCGACCTCCTCAAGAGCAATAAAGGAAAAGAGTATATATATAGTTCCAAACACTTTTATGGCCACCGCTGCGTTTAATAAAAAAATTGAACCTCCGCTAAAAACGCTGCCAGCAACCCCCGTTGGAATCCCTGCAATTTTGTTTGAGAGAAATTGATATCCTGCTAAAACCGAGAAAAGGCCTACTGTAATGTACCACAGCATTGAAAGGCTTTCAATCATTGAAGCCCGGTAATAATCAAGAAAATACTCACAATATTTTTTTCCGTAGCTGAGCATTATTAAAATAAAACCAGCTGCAATGACAACCCCTCCGGAGAAAGCTCCTCCAGGTGAAATATGACCATAAAGAGTTATGTAGATACCGTAAACAAATATAAATGGAAATATTAATTTGCTTACGGTTTTAAGATAAGTGCTTTCAGTATGTCTAAAGTAATATTTTTTTCGTTTTTTAACATCACAGCTACCGCCAGCACAGACGTATAAAGCACAGTGGCTTCACCGAGTGTATCAAAACCTCTGTAATCATAAAGGATTGCAGCAATTGAGCTTAAAACCCCAGTATCGTCTAATACATCGTCGACATATTTTTTTACAACATAGTTATTTAGATAAGAAGTATTTTCTCCACTACCGAAAGGTGGTAATTCCGAATTTACAAAAAGCAAAAGTATAAAAAGCGATACAGAAATAATAAAATAAATATATTTTTTCATATCAATCCCACCGACCACCCATTCTCTTAATTGCAATGACGAACAAAATGGTTGTTATCCCAGCTCCAACGGCTGCTTCTGTAATCGCCAGGTCAGGGGCTTTCAATTCGAGCCAAACAATGGCCATCACGAAACTGTAAATTGAAAATATAACTACAGCTGAGATTATTTCTTTTTTAATGTATACTACCAAGGAGCAGAGAATCAATATCACCAGCAGAAGAAGATTAAAAGCTTCCTCCAACCATCGCATTCTACTTTTCTCCTTCCTCGATGACAAATTTCCCCTGAACAGTCGGCAGCTTATTAATGTACGCTGCTTTCGAAACCAAATGTGCAGCTACTGGATTTGCTATCCAAATCAAAACAACTATAAAAAGGAGTTTCAGGGATTCGATAGAAATACCGTACATCATCGTCAGCGAAAGAGCAACAAGGCCTAAACCTAGGGTATCACATATCGTAGCTGCATGAAGCCGGGAATACAAATCGGGAAGGCGTACTACCCCTACTGTTGAAACAACGAAGAAAAATATTCCCATGTAAAAGGTTATATAAGATAATATCACCATATTAATCACCCTGCTTATGATAACCATCAAAAAATTTGGAAACTGCAATAGCTGCGATAAAGTTTATCAAAGCATATACTACAGCTACGTCAAGAAAAACAGGTTTATTCCTAATATAAGATAAAATAAAAATAAGAGCTACCGTCTTTGTATTGACTATATTTGTTATTACGACTTTTTCAAGAACTCCCTTTCTATTTATGCTGGCCAAAATAGATATTATTATTGTAATACATAGGATTATGCCCCCTAGAGTCTTAAGTATTTCCATTTCCATAAAAAACATCCTCCAACTCCAAAATAACTTTTTCCAGGGGCCATTCCAGCATTTCTTCAGCATTTTGGGAATTTAAAGCATGTATTATAAAAGTATCGTTATAAAAATCTATTGTCAATGTGCCCGGAGTCAACGTTATTGTTGTAGCAGCTATAACCCTTCCAAAATTGGTCTTAAATTTTTTCCGAACTTTTATAATCCTCGGTGAAATCTTCATTTCTCTCGACAGGACAATCCTCGTTACCTGAATTCCTGCCATTAAAATATTTTTTATCAAGTTTACTATATAATTAAAGAATGAGAGAAGAAATTTTATAAGATTTATTTCCTTCATCTTTGAAATATAAAAGAATTTTTTATAAACTTCCATTGCAAAAATACTTGCCAAAAACCCTAAAGATAGATTTATGAAATCTGTTTTTCCAGACGAAGCAAACCAAAAAATGAAAAGAACAGTATAAAAATATATGAGATTCGTCATATTATCATTACCTCAAATATAAATTTTATAGCTTAAGAATATTATACCAATAAAAATGGTATCATAAATAAAAGAACGTATCAAGTATTTTTAGGTTTTTTATTCAATAAGACCTCTCCTTCTACAACCCCAGGGATGGAAATATATAATTACATATATTTCTTTTAAAATAGCTTCCTTTAGTGATTTGACATTGGCCATTCTCCTCTTTTCCGATGTCGGAAAAAACGACAAATCCCACAACACTGAACAACAGCACCACCCGTAATGTAAATAATGAAATAATGTATAGAAGCATTATACTCAAATAATTCCAAAAAAACAATACCCGCCTTAGACCCCTCACTTAGAAAGAAATTTCAGGGCGGGAAAATAATATCCTTCTTGCTACGTAAAGACGAGTTACGCGCCCTCTTTTTTAAAAAACTCCCTTGTTAATTTAAAGACTGTTCCGCTCAAACCTATAAGACCAATGAGGTTCGGTATCGCCATAAGACCGTTCAAAGTATCCGCCAGATCCCACAGTGCTTCGAGTCCACCCACTGCACCTATTACCACAAAAGGTATCCATATAATTCTGTATATAATCTTTACGCCTACGCCGAAAAGGTACTCGGCAGACTTTTCTCCGTAATAGGACCAGCTGAGCAAGGTTGAAAACGCGAAAAGCAGTATACCTATAGCCACTATAATGCCGCCCGGTCCTGGGAGCCCCTTGTTAAACGCTGCGGTGGTCAACGCAGCGCCGGTAAGTTGCTTGCCAGCCGCATCCACCTCGGCCCATACACCAGTGGTGAGTATTGCAAGGGC
>LDZR01001992.1_pt1 | contig 12341 bp, 10 predicted proteins | sample 615371 | NCBI WGS metagenome assembly LDZR01 (sample SAMN03408294, study PRJNA278302) | terrestrial metagenome | isolation source: oil reservoir sample K2 | place: USA: Alaska, North Slope, Kuparuk formation | collected 2013
TCATCATATATTGAAGCTTGGTAAACTTTTTGTTATAATATTGCTACCTTAGGGTTGGGGTGTCGCCTAAGTGGCAGGGCACCGGACTTTGGATCCGGCAGTGCTGGTTCGAGTCCAGCCACCCCAGCCATTTTTTATTTTTGGGTTGGTGTTTTGTGATTGATTACATGAGACTAAAAATTATTCTAATCGAAAGACAAATACTGAATATATTGAGAGAGCTTCGATTTTAATTTTTAGGAGTTTTTTATAGGTACTCTTTGGGGAGTGTGCTATAATTAATCTTATGAATGAAATAGCCTTTTTAATATTAGCAGCTGGTAAAGGTAAAAGAATGAAGTCATCTCTTCCTAAGGTTTTGCATAAAATCTGTGGGAAAACGATGCTTTCTTACGTTTTGGATGCGGTTAAGCCTTTTGGCTGTGATATAGGGATAGTTATCGGTTTTAACGGCGACTTGGTTAGGAAGGAGATAGGAGAGGGTCCTTTCTATATAACCCAGCCGAAGCAAGCTGGAACGGGCGATGCTGTTAGGGTTGCGAAAGATTTCTGGCAAAGGTATAATAATGTGGTTGTTCTTGCAGGAGATGTTCCCTTTTTATCTTCCGATACGCTTAAGAGGCTGATAGAGTCACATTTGCAAGAGGATAATGTTATTACCCTAATTACGGCCTTTTTAGACACTCCCACAGGTTACGGGAGAATTGTCAGAGACGAAAAGGGAAATATAGTGAAAATTGTTGAAGAGAAAGATGCTTCTTATAAGGAGAAGGAGATAAGGGAAGTAAATGCAGGGGTGTATTGCTTTGATACAGGCTTTTTGAAAGAAAATATAGATAGGCTTGTGAGCGATAATGCCCAAGGAGAATATTATCTGACTGACTTAGTTAAGATAGCAGTTCTCAATTCTTTAAAGATAGGTTCTATTTCGGTAGAGGATAATTTTGAAATAATGGGAATCAATGACAGGAAGGCATTGGCTGAAGCTGAAAGAGAATACAGAAGGAGAATAAACGAGAGGCTCATGCTTGAGAAGGGGGTTACCATTATAGACCCCCAAATGACTTATATATCTCCTGACGCTGAAATTGGGAAGGATACTGTTATATATCCTATGGTTTTTATAGAGGGTAGAAGTGTGATTGGAGAGGGATGTATTATTGGCCCTAATGTAAGGATAGTAAATAGCTTCATTGGAAATAATGTCGTCATAAGGGAGAACGTTGTTATAGAAGGAAGTAGGATTGGTGATGGATGTGAGGTAGGTCCCTTCGCCTATCTAAGGCCGGAGACGATTTTGGATGAAAGTGCTTATGTAGGCAAATTTGTGGAGGTTAAAAAGAGCTTTATAGGTAAAGGGAGCAAGGTTCCCCACCTTTCTTATATAGGTGATGCCACTATAGGTGAGAGGGTTAACGTTGGGGCAGGAACGATTACCTGTAACTACGATGGAGTTAAGAAGAATCCCACATTCATAGAGGACGATGTTTTTATAGGTAGTGATACTATGCTTGTTGCTCCCGTGAGGATTGGAAGAGGTGCTTTTACGGGAGCTGGTTCTGTTATAACCAAGGATGTTCCTCCGGAAAGTCTTGCGATTGCGAGGGCTAAGCAGGTTAATATAGAGGGTTGGGCTAAGAAAAGGCGTGGAGGGGAGGAAAAGAAAAATGGTTGATGGCTTCCACTCTGGGGGTAGCTTGAGGATCTTGTCAGGGACTGCTAATCCTGAGCTTGCCGAAGCTATCGCTTCAGCGTTAGGAACAAAGCTGTCTAGCGTTAAGATATCGCGTTTCAGTGACGGAGAACTTTATGTTAGGATAGAGGAGAATGTCAGAGGCGCTGATGTTTTCGTAATTCAGCCTACTTGTTACCCTGGTGATAAAAATCTCATGGAGTTGCTTATTATGCTTGATGCACTGAAGAGAGCCTCAGCTGCAAGAATAACGGCTGTGATTCCTTATTATGGATATGCTCGTCAGGATAGAAAGACCCAGGGAAGGGAACCAATAACAGCAAAGCTCGTTGCTAACCTTATAACTACGGCAGGTGCAGATAGAGTATTAACTTGTGATCTTCATGCGGGGCAAATCCAGGGCTTCTTTGATATTCCTTTAGACCATCTTACGGCTATTCCTCTTTTGGCTGACTATTTTTTGGAGAAGCTCGGAAATAGAGATGATGTGGTTGTGGTTTCCCCTGATGTAGGTGGAGTTGTTAGAGCAAGGCGTTTTGCGGAACATCTACGGTCCGCTATAGCGATAGTGGATAAGAGGAGACCACGGGAAATCCCCAATGTTTCTGAGGTAATGGAGATAGTTGGGGATGTTAGTGGTAAGATAGCTATAATAGTTGATGATATAATAGACACGGCAGGGACGATAGTTAATGCTGCGAATGCTATCCTTGAAAGAGGAGCCAAAGAGGTTTATGCGTGTGCTACTCATGGTGTTCTTTCTGGAAATGCCTTGGAAAGATTGTCTAATTCTCCTATAAAGGAGGTTCTTTTAACAGATACCATTCCAATATCTCCAGAGAAGAGAATACCAAAGATAAAGATCAAATCGATAGCCTCATTGTTTGCCGAGGCTATTAGAAGAATACATTATAATCTTTCGGTAAGTATGCTTTTTAAGCGGGAGGGAGAAGAACAATGAAGACATCTGAGCTTAGGGCTTCTTTGAGAAAAAGGATCGGAAAGGGAGAATCTAAGAAGTTAAGGCGTGAGGGATTTATCCCCGCCATTCTTTATGGAGGAAGTTTTGGTGCGGTACCTATTAAACTTGAAAGAAAGGATGTCATAAGAAACATAACGGAAAGAGACCTTGAACATACTGTTTATACGATGAAGCTTGATGATGGTAGAGAGTGCGATGTCTTGGTGAAGGCCATTCAAATTGATCCAATAACCGATGAAGTTCTTCATTTAGATTTTCTTGAGCTCGAAAGGGGTAAGGCTATTACCGTTGAAGTTCCTATAGAGTTGGTTGGTAAAGAGGTCTGTAAGGGAGTTAAAATGGGAGGCATACTTGAACAATACCTGTGGAGTGTGGAGGTTGAGTGTTTGCCGGGGAATATACCTGATAAAATAGAAGTTGATATAAGCGAGTTGGGTATAGGAGATTCTATTCATGTTGAAGACCTTGTTCTTCCGGAGGGTATCAAAGTTTTGGAGGATCCTGAAACGACGGTGGTAGTAATTTCTGAGCCTGTAGAAGAAGAAGTTGAGGAAGCTGCAGAGGCTGAACTTGCGGAGCCAGAGGTAGCTTCTAAGGGGAAGAAAGAAGAGGAGGAGTGATAGCTCTATTTGATAATAATTGCAGGTTTAGGTAACCCGGGTTCTAAATACGAGTTTACGAGGCATAATTTCGGCTTCAGAGTTATAGATTATTTAGCGGGGAGGTGGAATATAAAGGTAGATCGTTATGAGTGTAGGTCCTTAGTTGGGAAGAAGGACGATAATTTGATATTGGTTAAGCCTTTAACATATATGAACAGGAGCGGCGAGGCCTTGAGAGAGCTCGTTGTAAAGTATAAGGTCTCGCCGCGTGATGTTTTGGTTATTTATGATGATCTTTATCTTCCCTTTGGAAGTATAAGAATAAGGAAATCCGGGGGGTCCGGTGGGCATAAGGGAATGGAATCGATAATTTTAGCTTTAGGTACCGAGGAAATCCCGCGGATAAGGTTAGGGATAGGTCCTCCTCCGCCGAGCGGATACGAATATTATGTGTTGAGTGAGTTTACCGATAGGGAGATTAAGCTTCTTCCCATGGTTTTGAAAAAGGTAGCTGAGGCGGTTGAGTTTATACTAAACGAAGGTATAGAGAAGGCTATGTCTCTTTATAATGCTAAAAATATAGGCGTTGGGAATGGATAAGTCTTTCATAGATAAGTTAAAAGAGGAACTTGTAAACAAGAGAATAGTTAGAGTTGGTAAGGTTAGAAAGGGAGGCCTTTGGTATATAGTCAAAAAGCTTTTTTGCAATCCTTGGGGAAACCTGTATGTAGTTTTTGATGAAAGTGTTTCTCCTCCCGAGATAAGTGATGATTTCCTTTCTTCTTTTGGTTTGAACGTTGTTAAAGTATCATCTCCTGAAATGTTCCTCTCAATAGGTAGGAATTTTTTAGTGTTTATCCCCTTATACCTTGCAACCTCTAAGAGTTTTAAGTTTGAGGACACGTTTCATCTTGAGGTAGGTCAAGCTATTGGTTATTCTGAGCTTTTATCTCGTTTAAGAAAGATGGGATACAGAAGAAGTGAGCCCCCTTTATTTCCTGGTGAGTTTGCTCTAAAGGGAGATGTTATAGAAATAAAACTCAAAGAAAATATCATTATTATCTCTCTTTTTGAGGATGAGGTTGATTACATAGGTGTCTTGGAGGAGGAAGGAAAATCCCGCTTCGTAAGGAGGATAAGTGAAGTTGAAATACATCCACCCAATTATGAAGGGGAAGGGACGTTTCTGGAACTCGTTCCAAGGGATTCCCTGATAATTTGCCTGTATCTGGATGAAGAGGCTTTCCCATTTCCCAAGGATAAAAAGATACCTTTTCTTTACCTCTATAGAGAAGAGTTAAAAGCCGGTCTTAATATTCCTTGGAATCCTTATATTCCTGGTTTTTTAGAAAGAGAGCTTTCGTTTAGAGAAGGAGATTATGTTGTTCACGAGGATTATGGTATAGCTATCTTTAGAGGTGTAGCTAAGATAAAGGTGGACGGTGTAGAAGGAGAGTATTTGCTCCTTGAATACAACAAGGGGGAAAAATTATATGTTCCTTCTATGAGTATAGATAAGGTGTCCCCCTATATTGGAGGTGAAACTCCTCCGTCCTTAGATAGTTTGAAAAAAGGATCTTGGGCTTCAATAAAAAATAGGGTTAAAAAAAACGTTGAGAAAGTTGCTAAGGAGCTTCTTCAGATTTATGCCTTAAGAGCGGTTTCAACGGGCTATGCTTTTTCAAAAGATTCTTCTTGGCAAAAGGAATTTGAATCCAGGTTTGAGTTTGATGAAACGCCTGATCAATTAAAGGCAATAGAAGATGTTAAGAGGGACATGGAGTCTACGCGGCCGATGGACAGACTTGTATGTGGTGATGTTGGATATGGTAAAACGGAGGTAGCCTTTAGAGCTGCTTTCAAAGCGGTAATGGATGGAAAACAGGTTGCCTTTTTGTGTCCGACTACCGTTCTTGCTTTTCAGCACTATATGAACATGAAGAAGAGAATGGAAGGATTTCCCATTAACATAGCGATGTTGACGAGATTCTTGAGCCAGAGGGAGCAAGCCGAGGTTTTGGAAGGAATAAAGAAGGGAGCCATAGATATTGTTATAGGAACTCATATGCTTTTAAGCGATAAGGTTTCTTTTAAAGATTTGGGGTTGGTAATAATAGATGAAGAGCAAAAATTTGGTGTTATGCAAAAAGAGAAGCTTAAAAAGCTCAGGGTTGATGTAGATGTCCTGACATTAACAGCCACTCCCATACCAAGGACCCTTTATTTGGCTTTAAGTGGCGCTAAAGATATAAGCGTTATAAATACTCCTCCAGCTGGCAGGAAAAATGTGGAAATATATGTTGGAAAATGGGATTACGAGCTTGTAAAGAATGCTATAATTAGGGAAATCGAAAGGGGTGGTAAGGTCTTTTTAGTTCACAATAGAGTTGAGGATATTTATACCTTCGCAGACAGAATATCCAATCTTGTCCCCACGGCTAAAGTTGGTGTGGCTCACGGCAAAATGGACGAGGAAGAGCTTGAGAAGGTGATGATTGACTTTATATCTGGCGAAATTACCGTTTTGGTTTGCACCACGATCATAGAAAATGGACTTGACATTCCATCAGCTAATACGCTCATAGTTCATAAAGCGGAGCATTTGGGATTATCACAGTTATATCAGCTCAGGGGTAGAGTTGGTAGAGGAGATAAACAGGCTTATGCATATTTTTTGTACGAAGATGAAAGTGCACTTACTCAGGCTGGTAAGGAAAGGTTGGGGGCTATAAAAGAATTTGGAGAGCTTGGCTCGTCTTTAAGGCTTGCTTTAAGAGATATGCAGATAAGAGGAGTTGGAAACATCCTTGGTCCAGAGCAACACGGTTTCGTAAGTTCTGTTGGCTTTCATTTGTATTGTAAGATGCTTGAAGAGACGATAGCTTTTCTTAAAGGAGATTTACCAAGGGTTTTATCTTCTAAGGTCGATCTTGGGATAGATGCTTACATTCCTTCGGATTATGTGGAGGATGAGGAGGAAAGGCTATATTACTATAGAAGATTGATTAGCTTAAATAATATCCAAGAACTTAAAGACTTTGAGATGGAGCTTAAGGAAAGATACGGAGATATTCCGATTACTGTGTCTAATCTTTTGAAGACCGTTAAATTTAAGGTGATGGCTCAAGAGGCTGGTATTTCTGAAATATCATACCGAAATGGTAGACTTTTGATACTACTTCACCCCGTTATTTGGGGGAAAAGTTCAGAAGCTAAAGCTTTTCTTTCTTCTTTTGGCTTTTCTTGTTTTAATACGCGGTTTGAAAGAAAGGGTATCTCTCTTTCTTTGGCAGAGAAGCTCTTGAATGAAATTTTGTCCAGACTTAAGGAGATGAGGGATGGATGGCAGGAAAAGAATTTGAACGCTTGCTTGGCATAATGGAAATGCTTCGAGGAGAAAATGGATGTCCTTGGGATAAAAAACAGACCCTTGAAAGCTTGCTCTCTTATCTTCTTGAGGAGACTTACGAAGTTGTGGATGCCGTAAAAAGGAGAGATTATGTTTCTCTGAAGGAGGAATTAGGGGATCTTCTCCTTCAGGTGGTTTTTCAAGCACAAATAACTAAAGAGGAAGGTTTGTTTGATATTAAGGATGTTATAGAAACCATAAGTGAAAAGCTTATTAATAGGCATCCCCATGTCTTTGGTAAGGAGAATTTTAAAGATGCTGATGAGGTTCTGTTGAATTGGGAGAGAATGAAAAAGGAGGAAAAAAACAAGAAATCTATTCTTGATGGCGTTCCTTTACATATCCCCGCATTGCTTAGAGCTTATGAACTTCAAGAGAGAGCGAGAAGGGTTGGATTTGACTGGGAAAGGACCGAAGATGTTATGAAGAAGGTGGAAGAGGAATGGAAAGAGCTTAAGGAGGCTTATCATAGTGGTGATGCGAGGAAGATGGAAGAGGAGCTTGGAGATTTACTTTTTGCTATCGTTAATCTGGCAAGGTTTATGGGGGTTAACCCTGAGTTAGCTTTACATAATGTAAATGAAAAGTTTAAGCGGAGGTTTTCATACATAGAGGAGAAGGCTCGCGAACAAGGGAAGCCTCTTTCCTCCTTTTCTCTTGAGGAGATGGAAGCGTTGTGGGAAGAATCGAAGAAAGGAGAGGTGTTGTAAATTGGTAGGGGGGAGAAAGATAGGGATAACTGATTTAACATTGAGAGATGGGCATCAATCTTTGATAGCCACGAGAATGAGAACCGAGGATATGCTACCTATAGCAGAGGCTATGGATGAAGTTGGCTTTCACTCTGTTGAGGTATGGGGTGGGGCTACCTTTGATACTTGCATACGATATCTGGACGAGGACCCATGGGAAAGGCTCAGAGAGCTTAAAAGGAAATTTAAAAAGACGCCGTTGCAAATGCTTTTAAGGGGGCAAAATGTTGTTGGTTATAGGAATTATCCTGATGATGTTGTTAGAGAGTTTGTCGAGAGAGCGGCTATAAACGGAATAGACATATTTAGAATTTTCGATGCCTTGAATGACGTTCGGAATATGGAAGTAGCGGTTGAAGCCGTTAAGAAAGCAGGGGCGCATGCTCAACTTGCTATAAGTTATACTGTTTCGCCTGTTCACACTCTTGAAAAGTACTTAGAAATGGTTAGGGATATGGTAGAATTAGGGGCCGATTCTATATGTATAAAGGATATGGCAGGTTTGCTTTCTCCTAAGGCGGCATACGAGCTTGTTAAGGCCATAAAAGAGAAGTATGATATTCCCGTTCAGGTTCACTCTCACTACACAAGTGGTATGGCTTCCATGGCTTTACTTAAGGCTGTTGAGGCTGGTGCCGATGCCATTGACACAGCCATGTCTCCCTTCTCTATGGGGACATCTCATCCACCTACGGAAACTCTCATTTATGTTTTAAACGAGATGGGCTATGATACTGGTATAGAGCTTAACTACTTGATTGACCTGTCAGATTATCTTAAAAAGGTAAGAGAGCGTTATAAGCATTTGCTTCCCGATATTACTGTAGATGTTAATGTATTGGTTTATCAGATACCTGGCGGTATGTATTCTAACTTTATAAATCAGCTTAAGGAGCAAAATGCATTGCACAAGCTAAAGGAAGTTCTCGAAGAAGTTCCCAGAGTTAGGAAGGAGCTTGGGTATCCTCCATTGGTTACTCCCACAAGTCAACTTGTGGGAACACAGGCTACGCTTAATGTTCTTTTGGGGGAGAGGTACAAGATTATTCCAAAGGAGATAAGAGATTATATTAAGGGACTATATGGCAGACCGCCGGCACCAATTGATCCTGAGGTTAAAAAGAAGGCTATAGGTGATGAAGAACCTATAGATTGTAGACCCGGCGATCTTCTTGAACCCATCTTAGATAAGTGCAGGAAGGAGCTTGGTGTATTGGCAGCAGAGCCAGAGGATGTTTTAACTTATGCCCTTTTCCCGCAGATAGCTCTTGATTTTCTCAGAAGGAAATACGCAAGGAAGTTTAAGATCGATCTGGGCTTTGAAAGCCCTATCGACGAATACGCATATCCTGTATGAAAAAGGAGGTTAATTACAAGATGGAAATTGAAAGTAAGGTAAAAGAAGTTTTGGAAAAAATGGTTAATCCCTATCTTGCCATGGAGGGTGGTAGGGCTGAGCTTGTGAGTGTTGAGGAAGATGGTGTGGTTAAAGTTAAGCTTACGGGACAATGTGGCGCTTGCCCATTTGCACAGCTTACCTTGAAAGCAATGGTGGAGTCTACAATAAAGAAGCATGTTCCTGAGGTAACTCGTGTTGAATCTGTTTAGGGGGTGATAAAGGGGTAGTGAGTGGATCCAAGTTAGAGTTGAGGTTTTTAGCGGATAATCATGCTGTTATGATAAATGTAGCTGGCAAGGAAGATGAAAACCTGAAGTTTGTTGAAAAGAGCTTCAACGTAAAGATCCTTCCCAGAGGTAATGAGCTTGTTATGGTGGGAAACGACGAGGATTCGGTGAGAAAGGCTGGGGTTCTCTTTCAGGAAATGATGGAGATAGCCAGAAAGGGGCACCCTATAAGTTTAAAGGAACTTAAATATAGCGTTAGGATGCTTAAGCAGGGTGGAGATCTTAAGTTGGGGGAACTCTACCAAGATGTTATCCATATTACGGTTAGAGGAAAAGTTATAAAGCCTAAGACTTTGGGTCAGAAGAAATATGTTGAAGCGGTGAAAGAAAACGATATAACTTTTGCCATCGGTCCTGCAGGAACTGGCAAGACTTACCTTGCAGTAGCGATGGCTGTTTCTTATCTCCAGAGTAGGAAAGTGGGAAGGATAATTCTCGTTAGACCTGCTGTAGAGGCTGGGGAGAAACTTGGTTTTCTCCCCGGCGACCTGAAAGAGAAGATAGAACCCTATTTGAGACCGCTTTATGATGCTCTCTATGAAATGCTTGATATGGATAAGTTTCAGAAGCTTTTGGAAAGCGGTGCCATAGAAATAGCTCCATTAGCTTATATGCGAGGCCGAACGTTGAACGATGCTTTTGTTATTCTCGATGAGGCGCAGAACGCTACGCCTGAACAGATGAAGATGTTTTTAACGAGGTTGGGTTTTGGTTCTAAAATGGTAATAACTGGTGATATAACGCAAATAGATTTGCCTAATAAGAGGTCAGGTCTCGTGGAGGTCCGAGATATCCTTGTTGGGATAGGAGGAATAGCTTTTGTCTATCTTACTGAACAAGACGTGGTGAGGCATGAGCTTGTTCAGAAGATAGTTAAAGCCTATGAAGAGTATGAAGCAAGAAGAGAGAATGAATCGAAAGAGAGAGAACGGTAAGAGCAAGAAAGTGTTTGAAATATTTAACCTATTTAGGAGAAGGTTAACTATAAACCTGATTTTTGGAGGCATAGGTCTTGCAATTTTTCTTATGCTTTCTTGGGATTGGCTGCCCGTTCTCTCTTTTTCCCCTAAGATTGGCGAGAAAGCTCCCTTTGATATAGTGGCTTACAGAGATATTGAGGTAGTGGATGAAGAGGAAACTCGTAAGGTAAGGGAGAGGGCAGTCTCAAGAATCAAAGCCGTTTTTGTTAAAGATGAGCGTGTTACTAAGGAAGTTTTAGATACTCTTAGAGAAAAGCTTTCCTCTTTTGAGTTTCTTCCTACGGAGTATAAAGATCAGTTTTTGAAGATTTTGGCTGATGAATATGAAAAAGGGATTGACGAGAAGAGCCTCTCCTCAGTTATAGATAGAGTTTTAACCTATTTGAAGGATTTAGGGGTTAGGGATGAAGTGCTGTTAGAGCTGAAGGACTTTCTGTTGAGAGAAGTTAAACCTAATGTGATTTTGGACGAGGCTGAGACAGAAAAGCAAAAACAGTTACTAATGAGGGAGATGGCTCCTGTCGTTATAAAGGTACACCGTGGTGAGGTTGTGGTTCGTAAGGGAGAGCCTTTAAGTAGGGAACATTTGATAGTTCTTGATGCTCTTGGGTTTTCTAAAGGCAAAGTCTTGCTTCGATTGTTCGGATTGGCTGTGATTTCCATTTTGATAAGCTTACTTATATACTTTTATATGAGAGAATGGTACCTTGAAAAGCTGGACAACACGGGGTTATTGTACTTCTTACTATTTTCGGTCGTTTTGCTTTTTCTGATATCAAAGCTTTTGATTCCTTTTTCACCTGCGTTGGCTCCAATAGGGATAATTTCCATATCCTACTCCGTTTTGTTCTGTTCAAGATTTGCTATATTTGCTACTTGGCTTTTGGGGTTTGCGACGAGCTTGTTCAAAGAAGCTGGTTTCATACCTTTCGTATTAGGAGTTTTTGGTGGAACTGTGGCTGTTATGGGACTTAAAAAAATAAGGCAGAGGAGCACTTTGATAAGGGCTGGGCTACTTATGGGTTTTGTTAATGCTTTGGCTTTGCTTGCGATGGGATTATTTATAAGCCTTCCTCTTTTAGATTTATTGACTACCATCCTTTTAGGCTTCTTAAATGGGATAGTTTCAAGCATTGTCGTTGTTGGAAGCATGCCCTATATTGAAAATCTGTTTGAGCTGGTCTCTCCCCTAAAGCTTTTAGAGCTTGCTGACCCTTCTCATCCTCTTTTAAAGAGGCTTCAAGTAGAAGCTCCTGGTACCTATCACCATAGTCTTTTGGTTGCTAATCTTGCGGAAGCAGCAGCTGAAGAAGTAGGTGCGGATTCTCTTTTGGCCAGAGTTGGTGCTTATTACCATGATATAGGCAAGCTAAAGAGACCGCATCTTTTTGTTGAAAATCAAATGGATCAGGAGAATTATCATGCCAGGATTAAACCAAGTTTGAGTATGCTTGTTATAGTTTCTCATGTTAAGGATAGCGTGGAGCTGGCAAAAGAATATGGACTGCCACAGCAGATAATTGATATTATAATTCAGCATCATGGCACAACCATAGTTTCTTATTTCTATCATAAAGCTAAGGAAGAGAAGGGAGACGAAGTTAACCCTGATGACTTTAGGTATCCTGGGCCTAAACCGCAAACCAAAGAGGCGGCGATAGTTATGCTTGCTGATTCTGTCGAGGCTATGGCACGTTCTCTATCAGATTTTACCCCCTCGAGGCTTGAGGGAGTTGTGAGGGAAACCATTAAAACGAAGGTTGAGGATGGACAGCTTTCTGAATCGCCTTTATCTTTTAGGGACCTTGAAAGAATAGTCCATGCTTTCGTTAAAGTACTAAGGGGTATGTATCACTCGAGGATAGAATATCCAGAAGGAGGAAAGGAAAATGAAAGTCCTAATAAACGACCCAAAGAAGCTCTTAAGGAAGGTGAAGCTATCACAGAAAGAAATCAGGGAAACGGCTCGTAAGGTAATAAGTTCCGAATATAAAGGTGACATCCCTTTGTCAAAGCTAAAGGTAAGTCTGGTTTTCGTGGACGATGAGGAAATGGTGCCGTTAAATCGAGCCTACACTGGAAGAGAGGGGACCACAGATGTATTGGCCTTTCCTATGGTAGATGAGTTTGATAAAAAAGCTCCCTTCGCTATATTGGGGGAGGTAATAGTCTCTGTCGAAAAGGCCATCCTTCAAGCCAGGGAGAATGGATGGAGTCCGGCTTCAGAAGTAAAACTT
>LDZR01000858.1_pt1 | contig 12322 bp, 12 predicted proteins | sample 615371 | NCBI WGS metagenome assembly LDZR01 (sample SAMN03408294, study PRJNA278302) | terrestrial metagenome | isolation source: oil reservoir sample K2 | place: USA: Alaska, North Slope, Kuparuk formation | collected 2013
GATTTAAATAGATTTCAGGAATACTTTCATACTTTTTTTTGCTTGATAATAGTTTGTCGTTTAATCTATTATATATTTTTCTGTACCTTGATGGGGTAGTAATAATTGGATAAGTAGAAAGGTCTTTCATTTTACCCAGCAACTCTTGGCCCTTCTTTGTGAAAGCTAAAACCCTTAAATATTGTGGTCCATGACTGTTATATAATTTTACATCTTTCTCTTTTAAATCAAATAAAATCTTTAAAAGAGTTCTTTTCACCCTTGTCAACGTAAACCTTTTCGTCTTAACGTTGTTTACTAATTCTGTGAGGTTGGAACTAATTTTCGAAAATTTTGAGTATCTAGTTTCTAATCCTTCTTTTACTCCATCAATTTGAATAAATTCTTCTTTTTTCATCATTCGCAACTTAGCTAAAACCATGTCTCGCATATCTTCAAATATTATTGGAGCCTTACCTTTCTCAATCTCCCTAAGTAGAACCTCATAAGAAAAGGGTGGAACTCCTTGTTTAATTTTGTTCATCTCATTTTTTTCTATAAGATTTCTTATCGAAGTGGCGCTGGAAATTTCACCGGTGAATTCTTTTTGATTGTATCCGGCCTTTATTCTTTGAATAGTATGTGGAACGATCTTTGAATCATATAATTTTAAGGCATTTAAATACTCTACAGCTAAGATATCGTTTGATTGTTCTAATATGTCTATCACATTGTGTTCGTAATTTGAAGATTCTAAATGCTCAACTAAAGCAAACTTTCTAGCGTTTGGGAAAGAGAAACCTTTTTTTAAATTCTTGTTGAGTAACTTTTTAAAACTTATGGGTTGTTCATACAAAATACTCGATATTTTATCCAAAACTTCTAAATTACTAGATTCACTTCCAAAAACTATATCTGTAACAACATTGGTTCTCTCTAATACGCCTATGGCTCCTGTTGCGAATCCACTTGCATCTTGTATACAATAGACAAATGGCAATTCGAATACGATGTCTACACCCATGTTCACCGCAATTTCTGCTCGTGAAAACTTATCCAAGATTGCTGGTTCTCCTCTTTGGACAAAATTTCCACTCATCACAGCGATGGTATAATCAGGGTTAATTAAAGTTTTAGATTCCCTCAAATGATGGAGGTGCCCGTTATGAAAAGGATTGTATTCAACAACTACACCTAAAACTTTCAAAATTGATCTCCTTATGTAAAATATTGCCTTTTATATTTATTATACCATATTTGCAAACATCGTTTGCGTAGCAAACGATGTTTTGGAAAACATTTCTAAAGCATTGCAAACAAACCATTTTGTACGAAGCAGCAAAAGCTTCGCAAATGAGAATAAGGATGTTGTTTCAAAAGCATTATGAACAAAGCTTTTTACACAAAACAGCAAAATTAATCATGTATTTAATTAATTATAAAGTAAATATGTTAAAATTATAAAAAATAAACTAATAGATATATTTAAAAAAGGAGTAGAAGACCTTGTGAATATTTTACTTTCAAATGACGATGGAATAATGTCTCCAGGTATTATTACTTTAAAAACTTATCTGCAAGAAAAGCATAATGTTTACGTTGTCGCCCCCGACATAGAAAGAAGTGCAACTGGACATGGAATTACAGTGAGAAACCCTCTTTGGGCAAAAAAAGTTAAGTTTGGAGATACTTTTTTTGGTCACGCAGTGAATGGAACCCCCGCCGATTGTGTTAAAATAGGATTAGATGCAATATATAAAAGTATACATTTTGACGTAGTAATTTCGGGTATTAATAGAGGAGCTAATCTTGGAACTGATGTCCTTTATTCTGGTACTGTTTCTGCAGCATTGGAAGGTGCGGTCGGCGGTTATCCTTCTATCGCTGTTTCCTGTGTTGACTTTTCTAATCCTAACTTCGAAGAAGGTGCAAAAGTTGTTTTGGATATCCTGAAAAAATTAGATTTTAACAATTGGCCTGAATTTACTACATTAAACGTTAACATCCCAAGAATTCCGTATGATGAAATGAAAGGTATAAAAATTACCAAGCAAAGTAGAAGAAGATACCAAGATTACTTTGAAGAAAGAAAAGATCCTTTTGGAAATTCTTATTATTGGATGTTAGGAAATATCATAGAAGATGATAACGACGATAATTCAGATTACAGCGTAATAAATAAAGGTTATGTTTCTGTAACACCATTAAGTGTGTTCATGACAAAATATGATTTTATAGATGAATTAAAAGAGCAGTTGGAGGTTTAAAGATATGGAAGTTAGACTTATTGGAGACCCTGTTTTAAGGAAAAGAGCTAAAAAAGTGGAAAGTTTCGATGAAAATTTAAAAGATATTGTTGATGAGATGTTTTCTACGATGTATCTATACGACGGAGTAGGTTTAGCTGCACCTCAAGTGGGAATATCTTTGAGGTTCTTCATTATGGATTCCAGGGAAGAAAATGAAAAAGGCAAAAAAGTTGTAATTAATCCAGAAATAATAGAATTCTTGGGAGAAGAGATTAGCTCTGAAGAGGGGTGTTTAAGCATTCCTGATATATTTGAAGATGTAGTAAGAGCAGAAGGTGTGAAGGTTCGTTACCAGGATTTAAGCGGAAAAGTTATAGAAGAAGAGCTTCACGGATATCAAGCAAGAATATTTCAACATGAAACAGATCACCTTGAGGGAATTTTATTCACCGACAAATTACCCATTGTAAAAAAAGCCAGGTTAAAAAAGGAATTAAACAAATTAATAGAAAAGGGTAAAAATCGTGCATTAGAGCTAGGTGATAAAGTTAAATTATGACAAATAACAGAAATTTTAAAATAGTTTTCATGGGTACCCCTGATTTTGGAGCCGAAGTTTTGGAAGAACTAATAAAAAACAATTTCAATGTTGTAGGAGCATTTTCACAACCTGACAAACCTAAAGGACGTGGAAAAAAACTTCAACCAACACCGGTTAAGGAGGTTGCGCTAAAATACAATGTTCCCATATTTCAACCAAAAAGCGTTAATAAAGGAGAAGGATTTGATTTTTTGAAAGAGTTGAATCCTGATATTATTATCACCGCTGCTTTTGGAAAAATATTGAGAAAAAATGTTTTAACATTACCTCTAAAAGGATGTTGGAACGTCCATGCATCTCTGTTGCCAAAATATAGGGGAGCAGCTCCTATTCAAAGATCTATAGAGAACGGAGAAAAAGAAACAGGAATTAGTATTTTCAAGATGGTAGAAGCTCTGGACGCTGGAGATATTGCCGTTCAAAAAAGTATCCCCCTTGAAATAAACGACAACTTTGGTGTTGTTTATGAAAAATTATTAGCTCTTGCCAAAGAAACTGTATTGGAGTTTTTAAATTCATTCGATCAGCTAACTTTGAAACCACAAAACGAAGAGGAAGCCTCATATGCAGAAAAAATTACAAAAGAAGATCTTAAAGTAGATTTCAATAACGGTACTATAAAGGTTCATAACAAAATTAGAGCTTACGATCCCTACCCTGGAGTAAGAAGTTTATATGAGGGAGAAGAAGTAAAGATATTTGGTTCGAATTTTTCTACTGATTTGTTGACGATAGAAAATGAAGAAGACCCTGGAACAATAATATATATTGAAAAGGACGGCATAGTTGTAAAATGTAGAGATGGAGCCGTAAAGATAAAAGAGATACAATTCCCTGGTAAAAAAAGAATAACCACTATAGATGCACTCAATGGGAAAAAATTAAAAGTAATGGGACAATTCAGTCTCGATTAAAGAAAAGTTTTTCAACGTTGCTTTTTATAATCTCTTTCAAATTTTCAACGTCTATCCCTTTTATTTCTGATATTTTCTCATAAACATACTTTACGTACGTCGGATTGTTTCTTTTTCCCCTGTAAGGTACAGGAGGTAAAAAAGGCGAATCTGTTTCAGGTAAAATTCTTTCAACAGGTGTTTTTTCAACAACTTCCCTCAATTTATTATTTTTTGGATAAGTAATTGGACCATCAAACCCTATATATAAACCCAAATCCAAAAATTTCTGAGCCATTTCCCAATCACTTGAAAAGCAATGAACCACACCTTTATACTCAGATAATCCTTTTTTTTGTAAAAAATTGTATGCCTCATCATACGCATCTCTAATATGAAAAGCTACTGGTAAGCCTACCTCTTTAGCTATATCTAATTGCATATCCAAACTTTTATACTGGTCCTGTTTATTAGTTTCCCAATGAAAATCCAATCCAATTTCTCCGATTGCTACAATTTTAGGCTTTCTTGCCAGTTCTTTTATTTCATCTAAATCCGTTTCCTTTAAACCTTCACTTTCGGTGGGATGTATTCCAACAGTTCCAAATATTTTTTCCTTATCTTTTAAGAAATTAACTACATTTTTAGAAGACTCAACGTTTATACTAATTTCGATCAACAGATCCAACTCTTCATTAACTTTTTCCAATATCTCTTGCCTATCATCATCAAACTGTTTGAGTAACAAGTGGCAATGAGTATCAATAAAATTCAATTTATTTACTCCTTTCCCAAAATAGAATACACTATCTTCTAAAATTATAAAGATTTAGGCCGACTTCTGAATCATAGTTTCTATCTACTGTACCCTCTATACTTTCAACTATTACTTCTGCGGTTCCACTAACTATGGCGGAATTCAAATGCCCACCATAAGAATGAAGATCCGAATCTGAGATACTTACATGTAAATGCAAATAAGTCTCTCCATCCATAGTAGATATATTTCCTGTGAGATTCAATATTTCGAAGTCTCCTTTAAACTCTTTTGAATAGTATTTCTTTTCATGGGTATTGAACAAACCTATTGTTATAACATTCGTTGAACCCAATCCATATATCGTGCCTAATTTTATAGAATTTCTTAAACAAAAGTCCTTCAACGTTGAAACGATTTCTTCTCCCTTATCTAATCTAACAATGTATTTATTGCCAAATTTAGCAAAATCCATTGGATACTCCCCTTTCCATTCGATTAAGTAAAATAATACCACACATTTGTTATGATGGCTTTAAGTAAAAGAAAAACGTTATGAGAGTTGCTTATTAATTTATAATTAATGATTTTTATGATAAAATAGTATAAAAGAAGGGGCACTAAAAAGTAAATATAATAATTCTAAAAAGCAACTTACCAAAAAAGGAGAAGAAGATGAAAAAAGCTTTTGTTTTTGATTTGGATGGAACGCTTTTAAATTCTGAGGTAAGAATTTCACCAAAAACATATCAAGCTCTAAAAAAGTTGAAAGAAGAAGACCATCTTATAATAATAGCAAGTGGAAGAATGTACGCATCAACTATGTACATCGTTGAAAGTTTTCTCCCTTTTTTGAAAGGGAATGTGATCATTTCCTCCTACAACGGAGGATACATAGTCGACCTCAATGGAAAAGTAGTCTTTGAAAAGGGTATTTCAAAGGAAAGTGCTGTTAAATGTATAAAATTCCTTAGAGACCTTAATGTTCACAGACACATCTATATAAAAGATAAACTTATTTCTGAAATAGACGATAAAGAGATCAGAGATTACTCAAAACACTCATTCGTTGATTATATTCTGGTAGATGATTTAATTGCTGAAATAGAGAATTCAACTCACCCAACATTAAAGATATTAGCAATTGGAGAGCCTGATAAAATAGACCTTGTTAAAAAATTATCAGAAAAAGAGTTTCACAGTGAGTTTAACCTCATGAAATCGTGGGATACTTATTTGGACTTTATACCTTATGGGGTTTCAAAAGGGAATAGTTTAAAGATAATTTCAAAAATGTACAACTTAGACCCCAATACCCTATACGTTTTTGGTGATTCCGAAAACGATATAGACATGCTTGAATTAACAAAAAACAGCTTCTCAATGGGAAACGCTAAAGAAGATGTAAAAAAAGTAGCAAATTATTTGATACCTAGTAACGATGAGGACGGTGTGGCATATGCCATTGAAAAGATACTGGCTGACGATCTCGACAATGTTAATTCTTAGCTTTACTTTTGGAAGTATATACGATATAATACAAGGGGATAATCAAATAATTGGAAAATTTTTTCATACGTTAAAAGATATTGAAAATGCAGAATTACGCCCAAATTACATAGTTGGGTATTTATTGGATTTAAATGAGATAGATCCCGAACTTTGTTATCTTGCGTTAGGATCAGTTAGAAACTTTTCTTTAATTCAGGATTTTTCAAGAGAATTAGGTTATTACCTTAAAAACTTGGGTATCGATTTCGTCGTGTTTGGGAATTTAATGATTTTGGAAAAAGATGTAAACGATCCTTTAAAGTATATTGGAAATTCACCTTATTTGATATCTGAAATCACTTACCGAATGATAAGAGGATTAGAAACAAGTGGTGTTACCCCCGTAATCATTGTAACATCTAAAGACGATAGAAACGCAACACAATCTTTACTTCAAAAAAGCGGATCATTTTACACTTATTCAGATCAGATAAAAAATGTAGATCTCTTTTTTGATAGTAATAATCTTTACCTTCAGAAAAATAATCTATTTTCCCTTCCATGGAATTACGGAAAAGATACTCTAGAAGAAATTATTCAAGAAATTTTTAACAATAGCATTATTTTAACGGGATGGCGTGATGAAGGAGAAAACTTATTATATAGAAAAATAAATTCTACAGATATAAAATCAGTAACCTATTTTTCTAAATCAGTGGAAAAAAATGCAAGGAAGGTCTTTTCTGGTGAATTACTACCTACCGGAAATAAAAATTGGTAAACGTTCTTTCATTATTTCTTAGGGGGGCTAAAATTGAAAAGTATTGGTTTAGATACATCTGGAAAAATGATCGTAAAAGGACCTCAAAAGGCAAGAGGCATATTGACTGTTTCTGGCTCAAAAAACGCAGTTCTACCAATTATGGGAGCCTCTATACTCACCGATGATGATATTGAGTTAAGGAACGTCCCAGATTTAGCTGACGTTAGAACTATGATTGAAATACTAGAAAGTGCCGGGAAAGAAATAGAACGTTTCGATGATCAACTTATAATTAAAAGCTCTGGAACTATCAATTCTGAGATTCCCTATGAACCCGTAAGGAAAATGAGGGCTTCTTTCAACGTTTACGGCCCATTAACCCTTAGAAATGGTTATGCGAAAGTCGCCCTTCCAGGTGGATGTTCTATCGGTGCAAGGCCTGTGGACTTTCATTTAGAGGGTTTAAAGAAGTTGGGAATAGAAAGTACGATCGAACACGGTTTCGTAACCAGTAAATTGAACAATCCCAATAGCCTAATAAATATTTCTTTACCTTTTCCAAGTGTTGGAGCCACAGAACATGTCTTAACCACCGCTTGTTTACTGGAAGGAGTAAAAACGACTATATCTAATTGTGCCATCGAGCCAGAGGTAACAGATTTGGTTAACTTTTTAAACAGAATGGGAGCCAAAATTACAGGTGGGGGAACCTCAATATTGAAAATCGAAGGGGTAAAAAAACTATCAGGTATAAAATATACTATAATTCCTGACAGAATTGAAGCAGGCACCTATATCATACTAGGAAAACTCATAGGCGAAAAACTAACCATACAAAATGTATCTGCTGAGCATCTAAATAGTTTATTCTCAGTATTCGAAAATATAGGAAGCCCGATAGATTACGACGAGAAAAAAAGAGAAGTAAAAGTAGTTGAAACTCCTCTGGATACATTGAACAGTATCAGCATGGAGACATCCCCTTTTCCAGGATTTCCAACAGATTTACAGCCTCAGATCACTACATTTTTATCCTTGGTCCCGGGAAGGTCTACAATAACCGAAACCGTATTTAAAAGCAGATTTTATCACATTGACGAGTTGAACAGAATGGGAGCTAAGATTAGAGTAGAAGACAATACTGCAATTATAGAAGGGGTAAACAAACTATCAGGAGCACCTGTAGAAGCTACAGACCTAAGAGCCGCTGCAGCCTTACTTATAGCAGGACTCGTCGCAGAAGGAGAAACAATTATCTCAAATGTGGATCATATCTTTAGAGGATACGAAAACATACACGAAAAATTGGAACAAGTGGGTATAGAATTAATTTATGAAAAATAAGATTTTTTTCTAAAACTTCAAAAACTAAAAAAGCTGGCTTTAAAAAGCCAGCTTTTTGGTTTATCAGTCATCTTAGAATTCAAATTCAGCTTTTAGGTATAGATACCAATGTAAGTCTGATAATTCATTTGCTCCGTTCACATTACCGTAAGCGTCCCAAGTTTCATTACCAAGGTGAACTCCAGCAGATACATTCTCACTGAAAGCATAAGAAACTTCACCCATATAAGCTAATTTGTTATCGTCAGATTCGTCTTTATTATCGTAGAAGTAATAAACATCACCAGCTAAGGTAATTGTTGTATTTTGTACAGCATATACACCATATCCATGCGGTTCAACGGTTATAGGTCCTTCGTTAGCTAAATCTGAGAAAGAAACAGGAACCTCTAAACCAACAAAACTTTTTTCAGAAATTGCGTATTCAATCGATGGAGTAAGATCTAATGAATATACTGGATCTTCTTCTAACAAATCAATTGTGAATGTATCAGTTAACTCAACTGTTAATGGTGCCGCAAGATAGCTCAAATCTACTCCTGCAGTGACTTTTTGTGTGTCGGGCCAACTAATGGATTTATTCGTATCCTTTGCAACTTCTTCTGCATAAACTGTTTCTAGGTTATTCTGCCATGTGAAACCAACGTGAGGTGTAACTGTGACTGCTTGCATTTCAAATGGATACTTATAAGCCGCATTTACCCTATATGCGGTGGCAGATGAAGCATCGCCAGAAAGATCTGCAAAATTCAACAAACCAAAGACTAAATCTGCACTTAACTCACCTGGAATTGGTACTTCTGTTACTTTTCCTTCAACAGTAATTCTGTTGTTGGTAGCATCTTCAAATTTGAAAGCACCAGCAACAAGTCCTTTTACCCCACTTACGTCGAGGTCGTAACTAGCACCAAAAATCCATCCTCCAGGCAGAGCAAAATCTCCTGTAGCGTGCTCGGTAACTTCGTTACCTTTAAGATCTGCTAATACTAAATTAACGCCGTAATCTTTCAAACCGAGTTTTAAAGAGCCTTCAGCGTCGGTGTACCCACTCAAAGTGTAGTTACTTAAAGCTATAGCATTTGGTTCGAATCTTAATAACCATGCTTCTTGTTCATATTGAACAAAGTCCAAACTCAATCCAGGTGCAACACTTGTTACAACATCTGTAGGATTACCATCAATGTCATAAACTGGAGTTGATTCAGTAGTTAAAGGTGAAAATGTAAAACCTGCTGTTAAAGTTGCCGGAAATGTAGTAAGGAAATCAATATCCAAACTAATATCTGCGTCCAGCATTGCTTCGATATCCAACGCACTTTCATCCATTTTGAATTCAAAACCCGCCGTTCCACTAACATCAAATACTGGCTCCACGGCAAAAAGTGCCAGTGACGCAAAAACTACCAACAAAGACAATAAAACTTTCTTCATACAAAAACCCCCTTCTACTTTTGATTTAATTTTTTAAAAATCTTTACTATTATAGCAAACATCCACACTACTTGTCAATATAAATCTGTTATTTCATAGTATTTATTGGGGCATAAAAATACCAATAGCACCTAAAATAACTCCTAAACCCGCTAATAACCATAGCATTGTGTTATCTTTAGCCTTTGCTATTTCTGCGTTTTGATCTTCAACTACTTGACTTAACTCTGTTATTTTTGCTTCGTTAGAAGCGGCTTTTTTTGAAAGATCTGGTAAAGCCTTAACAAACATCTGATTTATTTCAGCTGTCCTTTTGACTTCTGCCAAATCTTGAGACAAAGATGCAATTTGTTCTTCGTTTGTAGATACCCTGTTGGTTAATCCGTCTATCTTGTCGTAAGTATCGTATTTGAGATTCAAATGTTGCTTTGCCATACTTGTTTTGAATTCTTCGAGCGAAGCAATCCTTTCTTGGTTTGAAGCCACTTTTTGTGAAAGTGAGGGTAATGCTTTGACAAACATTTGATTTTGTTCCGCTAAACTCTTTGTTTCTTTCACAGTTACCTCTAACTTACTAACTGTTGCTTTTAACCCAGATACATCCTGACTAACTGCCAACAAATCAGTCTCTAAAGCGTCTCCCATGTTTTTGGCTCTGTAGGCTGTCTTTTTGACATCTTGATAAGTTGCCTGCAAATCAGATAAAAGGTCATCCGCTTGTAACTGCTCATTCAATGAATTAAACTGACTTTCAACGTTATTTACTTTCTTTGAGAGATCTCCTACTTTGGCTTCCAAATAGGACAAATCACTCGTCTTTGCAATTTCAGGAGAGTTCTCTAAATAAGTTACCAACCTCGACATCCAAACTGCTGCATCTGACCTCGTTAAAGGTTCATAACCTCTAAAGGTTGGTTCGTCTACAGGAATTACACCTTTTTCAACTAGCTTCATAACGTAATCATACGCCCAGTGATCTTCTCCTACATCAGTGAAGCCGAGTGAAAAGGTAGAAACCACAAATACCATTACTACAAAAAAAGCAAGCGTTTTCTTCATTCTTCCTTACCCCCTTTTATGATTTTGATTTGGTAAAAAACACTTCTTTCAGAAAACCGTCACTATATTATACTATATTTAAAGAAATTTTGCAAAATCTATTTAATCTTTTTTATTTTAAAATAACTTTTTTTCCCAACTCTTAATATAGCTCCATCCTCACAATCAACGATCTGTTTGAAATCATTTATTTTTTTGTCGTTGATTCTGATAGCTCCTTGGTTTATAGCCCTCTTTATTTCACTGTTACTATCGTAAACTTCGGTCTTTGAAACTATATCTAAAATTGTTTCTCCACTTTTTACTTTAATCTCTGGCAAATCTTCTGGCATTTCTCTTTTTTGAAAGATCGAGACAAAGTTTTGCTTGGCCTTTTCTGCTTCACCCTTATTATATAGCATAGTAACTATTTCTTCTGCTAATATCATTTTAATATCTCTAGGATTCGCTTCTCCACTTTTCATTATTTCTTCAAAATTTTGTATTTTCTCTTTTGAAATATCTGTTAAATATCTCATATACTTAATAATAAGATGATCAGGAATAGACATAACTTTACCAACAATATCTTTTGGAGAATCGTTAAAAGCTATATAGTTGTCATAACTTTTACTCATCTTTAAATATCCATCTGTTCCCTCAATTAATGGCATAGTAAGCACGACTTGAGGTGATTGGCCAAACTCCTCTTGGAGCTTTCTTCCCACTAAAAGATTGAAAAGTTGATCTGTGCCTCCCAGTTCCACATCAGCTTCGATAACAATAGAATCATACGCCTGAGCTAAAGGATACAAAAATTCAGATATGCTTATAGGCTGATTTTCTTTTAACCTTTTATTGAAATCGTCTCTTTCGAGCATCCTAGCAACGGTATACCTTGATGATAAGTTAATCACATCAGCAAAAGATAATTTGGAGAGCCATTCACTGTTATATTTTACTACAGTTTTATCGGGATGGAGAATTCTAAAAGCTTGTTCAACATATGTCTTAGAGTTTTCTAGCACTTCATCTTCAGAAAGTAGAGGTCTAGTTTTTGACCTTCCGGAAGGGTCGCCTATTCTTGCGGTGAAATCACCAATTATCAAATAAACTATATGACCAAACTCTTGAAACTGTTTTAACTTTCTTAAAACAACAGCGTGTCCTAAATGAAGATCTGGCCTTGAGGGATCTACGCCTAATTTAACTTTTAACTGCCCTTTTTTTCTCATTTTATTCAATAAATCTTCTACTGTAATAAGGTCGACAGAATTTTCTTGTATGATTTTAAGTTGGTCTTGCGGGCTCAAATATTGGATCCTCCTTTAAGCTATTATCCATGTTACCAAAAAACAGTTTATCATAAAGAGTATACCAAAAGTTAGAGCAATTTTGGAACTTTTATCTAACCCTTTCTCTCGGCCAAAATTGGTAGCCGAACCTCCGGCACCAAATGCACCACCTATTTCACTATTTTTTTGCATTCTTTGCAGTGCAAAGTAGATTACTCCCAAGGCTAAAATGATATGAATAATTATAAGCAAGATACCTAGAAACCCCATAAATTTCCTCCTCTTTAAAATATTGATTATCAATAAAATTTTATAATTCATTTTTTATTATATCATACGAAATAACGTTATGCAAACCTTTTTTAAATTTCTTAAAATAGAGAAAAATGGAGCTTTTCTCACTTAATCGATAATAATTGCTCATAATCGTCTGTAATCAAGAATAATTTGATTAGTTTTTTTAAATGCAAAGAGATAAAAT
>LDZR01000033.1_pt1 | contig 12319 bp, 15 predicted proteins | sample 615371 | NCBI WGS metagenome assembly LDZR01 (sample SAMN03408294, study PRJNA278302) | terrestrial metagenome | isolation source: oil reservoir sample K2 | place: USA: Alaska, North Slope, Kuparuk formation | collected 2013
GATTTTCCTCTGAAAGCTCAATACAACCACCAATCAATCAAAAGACTTAAGTGCTTATAACTCTAACGATCTAATGGGAACTAGGGTTTTAGTTTTAACCTTATTATTGTCAAAAATATCCACGAAATAAAATTGAATAGCATTGTCGCTATAATAAACTGAACACTATTTATGCAAAAAATTTTTATAGTCTTGTAGTTTTAACAAGATACGAGGTGTTCTTATGATGCGGAAAAAATTGCTTAGTCTGATATTAGGATTGCTAATTTTTGGGACAGCGTTGGACATGGTAAGTGCCTCGAGCGGTGTTCAAAACTATCTCAACACAACGGTCTTTGATCGTGCGGAGTTAGAGTTAATGCAGAAAGAACGTTTTGATCCAAAGGTGCAGCAATATTATAGAATCATCAAGTTTATGGAGCTAAATGGTATTGACACGAGAGACTTTTTCTTAATGTTAGAAAAGAGGATTCGGGAAACCCATGAGTTTATGACCATAGATAAAGCAATAGCACTGGCCAAGCAGTATTATCAAGAGAAAACGGGTAAAAGAATTAATGATAATGCTTTGAATGTTCTCATGGGAGAAGAACCTATTAAGTCTATGAGCTCAACAGAGATCGATGAAATTTATGATATTTATAATCCCTCCATGAAAATATATGTTCAGACGCTCACTAAACTAAAGTTTGACATTTTAGACGCTCGATATGTTGGAATGGCCACATATGTGCGTATAAAAGATGAATATGTTGGTAAACCAACTCCAAAAGGGAATGGGATAATACCTGAGCACTATGATTACACTTGGATATCTTATCATTCCCCTGAAGATGAGAAAAACTGGGTTTTAAGGGACTTAAACCAGAAATATGGAATAACCGAAGATATGGTGAAACTGATCCATATAAAATATTTCGTTAATGCAAAGGCTAAAAAAGCTTATTATGAAGGACAAACCGTGGGCATCAATATGGGTACATTTGTTTTGCCAATAACTCCTACTAGGGTTAAGGCCCAGTATCCCAGTACCTATACATATACATATGAATACGCCTGGATCGAACTCTGGAGTGAAGCAAATTATTATCCGGATTTAGGAATATGGAAAATGGTAGGATATCCTAATGATCCAGACGGAGGAGCAAGAAGAATTAAAAATAACGGAGAAGTACATACAAGCGCAGGATATGCAATGAGTGATTATACTCCCTACCCTATACTCTCCTATAGAGAATTTGGAGGTGGCTCTGAAACACGTATTTCCCTAAAGATTTACTCCACTATATGGCATCAACAACAGATACAGAGATGACCTTTACCTTTTATAAACACAGAAATGAGAGGTGGTGAGATATGAAAAAAGTATTTATAGTGGTTGGAGGAGTAATAATCCTTATCCTTATTATTCTTTACTTTATGGCACCATTAACTCCATTAAAGACATTAGATTTTCCTACTAGAGAGAGGGAAAATTACGCTATTATCACATATACCTTCGATGAGATTAATGATGTCAAAATATCGAACGGAGTCATAGTGCGTTCCAAGGAAAATGCCTATCTCGTACGTGACGAAGTTCACAACTACACAATTGATGATTATGAGAAGATATTAGGTGCAGTAGGGGATTACCTAGTGACCTACCTGGATTACTACGAAGTTCGTGTAAGGAGTCATCATGGAGTCATATGGTCAAGATCGCTCAAGTCAGGTAGCTCAGTGGCCATTGGTAAGGATTTTGTCGTAGTAACAGAGCACGATGATAATAATCTCAAGGTAAACGTGGTGTTTTACTTCCCAGGAAGTGGGAGAGAGGAAAGGTATTCCTTCCAGAGCGACCGTAAGGGGACATTTCCAAAGGTGGTAGCAAATGGAAGGTATGCTGTTGTTGGAGTTCCCTACACCTGGGAGCTTTATTACTTTGAGGATGGTAAACTCCTTTGGGGAGGCTCTCTTCCCCTGGAGTGTGGCTATGAAGATTATCCGGAGTTCAGCCTTGTTCTTACCGAAGAAGGTTATGGTTATGCAATTTCAAGTGAAGGCCATGCCTTTGCTTACTTCACCCCATCTGGCTCTATCCATATAGGACTAAACAGAGGATATTGCCTAAGTTTCGTTGAGGAACCCCCTAAGAATTTGACCTTTGTAACAGGAGCCGCAATCTTTGACAAGTGTGTAGTCTTAGAGATGACGTATCTAGGGGAGTATCCTGGCCTCTATTTCTGTGAAATTGGTTGTGGCCATTATCCTGAAAACTTTACTTTCAAGGCAGATCCAGCCAAGAAGATCATCTCTTCTAACAATTACCTCCTTGCGCTCTACAATGACCATGCCTCAATCTTTAATTGCTCCGAAGAAGTTCTTCATATCCAGGGAACCTACGAAGATGCATATCCTCTAGGAAATGACTTCCTCCTCGTAAAGTATGAGGGAAATAAAACTCACCTTTACATTCCTCTGAGCAACATTAGCATTGAACTTGATGGCGTGAAAATAGTTGGAACTTTTGAGGGAAGAGTTGTTGGAACAAGGGATAACGAGCTTATATTAGTTGAGTTAAAAGTTTAGAGCTTTCATCTTTAACTCTTTATCTGATAACAAACTTTTTAGTTTGAAGATAAGTCATTAAGTGTGTCAAAAATTATTCCCCAAGCTGTATGAGCGGTTAGGGGATAGTGACGTGAACTGGGCAGTTACGGGAAGTCTGGGCTTTGCTCTCCAAGGAGTTCCCGTTGAGCCCCACCATATCGACATCCAGACGGACGGAAAGAGACCAACTAGTCGGGAAATGTGGTAAATGTATATATAAGTATGTATGTGGGGGTTGTAGAGCAAGGGCCTTAATTTATTCAGGAAACATCTTAGGGAGTGACCCTCTATGCCCATTGGAGATTTAACAAACCTCTCAAGATACTCTAAGATAACATTGTTTTTAGTAACTATAGTATCACTCGGTAAAAGCATAATTGATCCCATTTATATAGCATTCTTAGCATCAAGAACGGTCTCCAAAGAGCAAATTGGATTGCTCTTAACAATTTATTTCGTTTGCCTTTCAATATCCGACTTCCCCACTGGTGCTATCGCAGATAAATGGGGAAGAAAGAAGACTTATCTTCTGGGTGTTGGAATGTATGGATGTGGGTTAGTTTTATATGGTACGTCGACGAAATTTGGATTATTTGCAATTTCCGAAATTTTGCTGGCACTGGGGTCTGCATTCATGAGTGGCTCTTTAATTGCTTGGTATTATTCTTCTCTTAAAAAGCATGAATTAACAGAAGAAGCTAAAAGCATATTCGGATTGATTAATGCAAGCAGGACTGTTTGTGGAGTCTTGGCAGGATTACTTGCATACCAACTGGTGTCATTTGATATAGCATATCCTTTCCTCATGGGTGGGATAATTATGTTTGTAGCTATGGGTTTCGGCTTAGTGGTAATGGAGGAAAATCACGGGAATAATGGGAAGAATACATCTTTTTATAATATTATGAAAAATGCTCTCAGGGTCTCAATTTATAAGAAAAACCTCCGCTATTTACTCCTTGGTGATGCAATATTGTCTTTCGCATTAATTTATTATCTCTACTCTTGGCAATTACTTTTTACTGATGAGCTTGATATACCTGCCAGAATGCTCGGGATTCTGTATACAATCGGAATTTTTGGCTCACTTTTTGGAAATTTCCTAGCAGGACTTTTATTAAAGAAGAGCACCAGTTTTAAAGTCAGCATTCTTAGCCAATCATTGATACTTGCAGCGTATATTGGTTTTGCACTTTCCCAGTCATTCATGTTTGCGATTCTCTGCGTTTTTATATACAATGTCGGGTTTGGTACATACGGCCCTGCATTTAGTATCTGGCTCAATGAAATTATCCCAGATGAAGCCAGAAGTTCAGTGTTATCCCTAAACAGTTCCTTAGCTTCAATTGTCGCAGCAGCTGGAAGTAGTTTCTCAGGAGTAATAACAGCAAGTTACGGTATTCGATTCGGATTCCTTGTTCTAACAGTGCCAGTAGTCTCTGCAATAATGTTCTTTTACATTTCAAACATTTCTTAAAAGGAGCATGCGCTATGTGCCGTTCGGTAGTTGAATCCATCAATATCACTCCAAATTCCTTCCCCAGTATGGGAAAAGCTCTGGAGGCGAAAGAATGAAACTAACTTGGGCCCAGCTCCGCGAGGAGGTCAAATACACCGCGAAGCAGATCGGGTTCAACTTAATATGGATCCCCTGGACGACTGCTGTAATCTACTGGCTGTCCGGTTGGACCCCGGTTTCGAGTGAAACGATTGTTGCCCTCTCCAGCATCTCGCTAGCCATAATGTTCTCCCTCGTCTTCAGCGGGGCCATCTTCAGGGAGAAGCTCCTCGGCATTCACGAACTCCTCCTTTCGCTCCCGTTTTCTCCAACCCATCTTCTGCTCCTCAAAACGCTTGCCGGCTTCGTGATTGAAGTCACTGGAATACTCTTGGGAAGCCTGATTGGACTGCTCCTCGCCGATTACAGCGGGATTCACATCCCATTAACAGTCATGGTCTCTGGACTGCTGATATCAACGCCCCTGCTCTTCACCTTCACTTTCTTCGTGATTCTAACGACTCTGCTCTTCTCCTCCACGTGGTTCAATGCCGTGAAGATTGCGATAGGCTTTGTGGCCTTCTTTGTTCCCCTCTACGTTCCCCGTTACTTCGGAAACGTCCTGTCGCTGAAGCTCGCCCTGATGCTGTCTCTGGTCATCTCGGTGGGAATTTCAATCCCGTCGCTCTTAATCATAAAATCCCTGGGCGATCACCTTGCCGAGAGAACCCTGCTCGTCTGAGGTGATTCCATGATAGTCCTTGAGGACGTGAGAAAGACCATCGGCGGAAGAGAGATCCTTCGTGGGGTAAGCTTGACCGTAAAACCTGGGAAAATCCACGCCTACCTCGGCCACAACGGGGCCGGCAAGACGACGACCTTCCGGCTTGTTCTCGGACTCCTTTCCCCGGACTCCGGAAAGGTTGAGGTTCTTGGCTCTAACCCTCTCAAGAATCCCAAGATAAGGGCAAAGATTGGCTACCTCCCGGAGTACGACCTCCTCTACCCGAACTTTTCCGTGTGGGACAACCTGAGACGATACGCCCTCCTGAAGGGGGTTTATGATGAGAACGAGCTGAGGGACCTGCTGGAGTTCTTCAAACTTACGGAGTACTCCAAAAAGAAGGTTTCGGCCCTTTCAAGCGGAACCCGAAGGCGGGTGGCCATGGCGAGGGCATTCCTTGGGGGTCCTGAAGTTCTGATCCCTCGACGAGCCGACGAAAGGCCTTGACCCGGAGTGGAGGCTCAGGTTCAAGAGATTCCTTGAAAGATACGCGAGGGAAAACAAAGCTTCAGTTCTCTTTTCAACCCACATACTCGGCGACGTTGATGAGGTCTGCGACAGGGTTACCATCATAAAGGAAGGCAGGCCGCTTTTCTCGGGAAGCTTGGAGGACTTCAGGAGGAGCGTTCCAGCGAGGGGAGTTTTGGTGAAGGTTAGAGGACTTGAAAAGGCCCTGGGAGTGCTTGAGAAGAAGGGCTACGTTCCAAAGCCCTTCAAGAACTACATCCTCGTTGAAAACGCCGAGCCTTCCGATGTTAACGGACTTCTGGTCAGAAATGGGATTACCGTTGAGGAAATAAAGCGCAACGAGCCCTCGCTGGAGGAGATATATGCGATGCTCCACAGGGGCTTAAATAAACTGCTCACCCCTGACCGGAAACCCTTTAGGACTGAGCAGACAAATAATCATCATGTCCGATGAGGACCTCGCCAGGGAAGTCCAGGAGCTCAGGAAGGCCCTCAAAGCCATGAAGGCGAGCTTCGAGATCGTTTCTCAGATGGCCCAGGCCTACCTCAGGCTCCTCAACGTTTACGCCGAATACGGTGGCTTAAGCATAGACGTCGTCATCCCGGAGATAAAGCACGACCCGATAGCGAGGGAGATTGTAAAGATTCTCTTCGATCTGAGGAAGGCCAACGTGAGTCAGATCGCAAGGGAGCTGAAGGGCAGGCGCGGTAAGGCCTCCCGTAACACTGTCCGGGTCAAGCTGGAGGAGCTTGAGAGTCTGGGAGTCGTCAGGGAAGTCCCGGCCGAGGGCGGCAGGGGAAAGGTCTACGCGCTCTCCCACGACGTGATCAAAAGGTGGTAGAGCTGATCGGAATGCCGATTAGGTTTGAGCAGACTAAAGATTATTGAGGTGGTTGATATGGTGAACACTGAGAAGATTGAGAAGATGCTGGATGAGCTCCTTGAGGAGATGAAGAACGCCAAGACACCCGAGGAGCTCAATGCCCTGCAGAGGAAGGTGGACATGCTGGAAGACCTCATAGAGGCCGTTGAAGGAGATAAGGACATCGAGAAGGTTGCCCAGCTCATGGACAAGATAGGGCCGATGATGGAGGACATCATAGGGCCGATAAAAGACCTCATCACTGAGCTCTACAGCCCTGAGAAGATGCAGACCCTCGGCAAGAGCGTTGCGGAGTTCTACAAGAACCTCGTCGAGGCTGGCATGGACAAGGAAACAGCGACAGAGCTCACGAAGGAGTACATGCAGAGCATCAACGCCGCCAAGAATCTGATGGAGATGCTCCAGGGCTTCCTGACGAAGGGAATGGGCGGACACAACGTCAATATAAACATACCCGGCAAACCGAAGAAGGTCAGAGAGATCGAGATTGAGGAAGAGGGGGAGAAGAAGGAGTGAGCCTCGCCCGTTCTCTAATCAGGTTCCTCTTTTTTCATACCCCCAGGATCCTCTTTCAGCTCGCGGGATTAGTTCGGGTTCTAAACAGGGGTAAAAGAGCGTTTAAAAGGGGTTTGAGGGCCGGCGGCCTTCCCGATGAGCTCGTCGAGGAGCTGGTAAGGGAGTTTGATCCGCTGGAGGGCCTTGGCCTGCGGGAGATTCTGGGTTTCCCTCAAGGGAAGAGGAGAAGGAAGTGACGGAGTTTCAGTCGTTCTTTTTCCTCGAAATTAGCGCGAACATACCCCCAGCCAGAACGAAGAAGGCCAAACTTAAGGCATAGGGCAGTGTCGCGTGTAAGCTGGCCAGGGCACCTGCCACGAAGGGCGCGACGATGCCTATCACCTTCCGATAGCTCGACAGTGCCGCGTGGAACTCACTCGCCCGCTCCCTTGGAATAAGCCTGAAGAGCCAGGAGCGGTAGAACGGGAACCAGAAGGTGTTGCCGAAGTCACCGAGCGCGTAAACCGCTAAAATAAGCCAGAAAGGCGGGGCGAGCGCCATAACCAGGGCGTAGAATGCGTTGAGGAACATGCCGAAGGCTATCGCCTGGAAGCCCTTCCCCTTCGGAACGCGCTCGCTGGCATAGGTTCCGATTATAGAGGCAAGACTGCTGGCAACTGCCACCAGAGTTACCTCGAAGACCGTCTTCTTCAAAACGAAGACGATGTAGTTGATGAGCACTAACTCCGGCGCGAGGGCCCAGGCGAGCGTTAGTAATGCCTCAAAGGCTAAGAGGAGCTTGAACTCGCCGGCCTTGAAGGTGAAGCCCTCGGGCGTTATCCTCTCCTCCCTGCCGACCGAGGGAAGGAAGAGCCAGATGTAGGTAACAGTAAAAGCCGAGAAGAGGCCGAAGAGGATGAAAGCCCAGCGGTAGCTTTCGGGGCCGGGATAGACGTAGCCGAGGAGGTAGCCCATGATGGGGAAGGTGAGGACCCTTGAGATTTCCGGCAGGCGGAGGTGCCAGGCGAATATCTCCTCGTACTTATCTTCCGGATAGATTATCTGCTCGTATGCCTGATAAAGGGGATAGAGTAGCGTTGAAAGCTTCTCTATCGTCCTTCCGGCGAAGAGCACAACCGGGGCGACCGCTCCTCTGGCAAGACCGTAGAGGACATAGGCGATTCCATCGAGAACGTCTATCGCGATCAGGCCCTTCTTGATGTCCCAGCGGTTGAAAAGCCTGCCGAAGATGTAGGTGAGCGGGATCGAGGCGATGTTGACCGCTGTAAAGAAGGCACCGACCTCCAGAACCGAGTAGCCGGTTTTCATGAGGTAGAGGGGGAAGAGTATCCAGACTATCAGGCCCGGCGCTATCGAAGTGTGGTAGAGCATGTAGGCCTTGGCATCGCGGGGGATTTCACTCCAGCGCATGTTTTCACCCTCGGCTTAAACTGCGTTAACTAGAACGTTTAAAAAGATTTTAGATGTACCCAGTTTGGTGAGATTACAATGCGGAAGGATAAGGCCCTGGCCGCGCTACTGGTGATCCTTCTTGCCTACTCGGCCTTTGCAACGTGGGAGTGGAGGAAAGCGGAGGAATCCAGGGACAAGGCAATCGATTATCTCGAGGGAACAGCTAACCACGCCGCAATGTGCCTTGAACAATCTGTCCATATCGCCCATCTGCTCGAGGAAAACGCCTCCGATGAAACACTTTTGGCTTATTCACGGCTGTTTGAAGAGTGCACACACGTCCTCGAAAAGACCGAGCTTGATCTCTACCTTCTTACCAAAGATTCCAAGCACTACGATCTCTATGTTTTCGCCTTCAATTTGGAAACGCTCTTTCATAAGGCGGCTTTCGATTCCATAAGCGGGCCAAGGCCCATTCTGCTTAAAAACAAAGACCGCATCGCCAACATCTCCAAAACGCTCGAAGACCTGATGGTAAAAAGGAAGGGGCTCTGGAACCTGACTCCGGATGACATAAAAAAGCTGAGGAAGATGGCCGAGGAAATTGAGTGGAATGATCCCTAGTTTCCCTTTCTTTATTTGAGGCACTTGGCATAAATCAGCGCCCCCTCTCCCCATTCCGAGTAGGGGTCTATCAGCGCTATTCTCACGAAGCCGTTCTTTTCGTAGAAGCGCCTCGTCTTGTCGTAGGGCTTATACGATAGGTCGCCGGAGGTCCTGACTACAAGGACTTCGAAGCCCTCTTTCTTTGCCCAATCCTCAACGAAGCGGAGCATTTCAGTTCCAATTCCTTTCCCTCGGTGTTCTCTTTTAACCGCCATCTAGAGGATTTCGAGGGCTTTTTCGTTGAGCGGTTTTAACGTTACGAAGCCGAGGACACAGCCGTTTTCGACCGCTATGAATGTCTTTTCCTCTCTCAGATCACGCTCCATAGCCCTAAGGCCGGCCTCGTTGAACCATTCCGGCAGAGCTTTCGCTATTTCGAGGCAGGTCAACCGCTCCTCCGCTCCGTTGGGCAGACGAATCTCCATGGCCTCCAGCTCCAGTTTTGACCACATTAAACGAGCCCCTTCCTGAACACCAGCACGTTCGGCTCTTCCGTCTCGTCCCAGAGGAAGAGGCCGAGCCTCCTAAGGCCGGGGAGTACCGGCTTCATGCCGCTCGGAAGCATCAGGTCGAACTCTTCCCTGCCACGCTCCTTTGCCACCCACGCCATCGCCGGCAGCATTGCCCTAATGCACCCCAGGCCGGTCGAGAGGGGCGTGAAGGTTGCGCCATCCCCCGTGGCGAGAAACTTGAAGCCTCCCACCTCGTAGGCCTTCCCTTTCTTTCTGAGCCACTCCAGAGCTTCCTCGCTCCGGTGAACGAACTTCCAGCCGAGCGGGATTATTCCGAGGGTTAAATCCTCCATCTCAAGCTTCACCGGCTCCGGCTCCTCCGGCCGGAAGTCTTCCACCCTCGCGCCGAGGTTGAAGAACTTCGCCATCACGGAGAAGCCGTCCTTTCTGGCCATCGCTATGCTCTCCCTGTTCAGGAAGTATGTGGCGAACTCGAGGGCATCTATCTTTCCCTCTTCCGCGAGCTCCTTTCCCCTCCCGACTATAAAGTTGTGGATCATTCTTCCAAAACCCCTGCCGCGGTAATCCGGGTGAACCCTCAGACCCTCCATCCAGCCGACCTTTCCGGGCAAAAGCGTGAGCTTCGCCGTTCCGATGACCTTTCCCTCGAGTTCCAGCACATAGAAACCGCCGTCTTTTACCCACTCGTCAAATACCCTCGCCAGGTAGTCCTCGCCATCCCAGGTCAGCTTTGCAATCTCCTCGATGAAGGGCCTGTCGGCCGGTTTTGCCTCACGGATAATTGGCTCCATCCAATCACCCTTAGAGAATCCACCCCAGGGTTTTAGGCTTTTTCTATCAGATGGACATCTTAACCAACAAATATTTATAAGAGCGGGTTCGTAGGTACTTACCATGGGAGAATCTCTCAAAGGAATAGCCAGACTGCTGGGTTACCTCAGGGGGCACAGGCTCCATTTCTCGCTTACCATGGCGATGGTCGTCCTGATGGCCTACACCAGCGGAGTTGTTCCGGCCCTCATAAGGGAGGCGATAGACCGGGGCGTGACCACCGGGAAATACAACCTGGCCCTCCGCTACGCGCTCCTGGTGCTCCTGGCGGGGGTTCTAAACGGGGCGTTCAGCTTTGCGGGCAGGTACCTCCTCGTCAAATCGGCGCAACATGCGGTTTACCACCTCAGAATGGACGCCTTCAGGGCGATCCAGAGGCAGCGGATGGAGTTCTTCGATAAGACCTTCTCGGGCCAGCTCATAAGCAGGATAACCAACGACACCGAGAGGATAACGAGGTTCCTCTCCTTCCGGCTGAGGATGTTCGTCTACTCACTCTTCCTGATAGCTGTGTCCCTCTACTACATGGTCCGGATGAATACGCTCCTCACGGCCGTTGCCCTGGTCACGATAGGAACGGTGGTGGCCCTGAACACCGCCTACGCCATGAAGGTTCGCCCGATCTACGATAAAATCAGGCACCAGACGGGCGTGATAGCATCGGTCGCAACGGGGACGATAGCGGGCATAAAGACGATAAAGGCGCTCTCGGTTGAGGAAGAAACGCAGGAGAAGTTCGAGGGGGAGAACGAGGAGCTCTATTCGCTCAACGTCGAAGCGACGAGGGTGATAGCCATCTACGGCAACGCCTCCTTCCTCGTTCTCGGCCTGGCGATGAGCGCGATGCTCTACTTCGGGGGCAGGGCAATAATAGGGAAAACCTTGACTGTGGGGGAGCTCGCGGCCTTCCTCACCTACATGCTCACGATGACCTGGCCCCTCAGGGCCCTGGGCTTTACCATAGCGGACATCCAGAGGAGCTTGGCCGCGGCTTCGAGGCTCTTCGACGTGATAGACTCGGCCCCGGAGAGCGTTGATCCGCCCGACGCGGTGGAGCTTGAGAACCCAAGGGGGGAGATCGAGTTCAGAGACGTGTGGCTGACCTACCACACGGGCAGGACCGTTTTGAGGGGCCTGAGCTTCAGAGTAGAACCTGGGGAGAGGGTCTTCATAACGGGCCCGCCGGGCTCGGGGAAGAGCACCGTTTTGAAGCTGATAGCCAGGTTTTACGAGCCCGATAAAGGAGAGGTGCTCATAGACGGCGTTGACGTGAGGAGGATAAAAACCGGGAGCCTGAGAAAGGTTGTCGCCTACGTTCCACAGGAGCCCTTCATCTTCAACAGGAGCATACGGGAGAACATAGCGCTCGCAAAGCCGGACGCGACGACGGAAGAAATCATCAGGGCCGCCAGGATAGCGAAGATACACGACTTCATATCCTCACTTCCAGAAGGCTACGACACCGTCGTCGGGGAGAAGGGGGTGACACTCTCAGGCGGCCAGCGGCAGAGGATCGGCCTCGCAAGGGCGCTGCTCCTCAACCCGAGAATAATTCTCCTCGATGACCCCGTTTCAAACCTCGATGCAGGCACTGAGGAGAAGCTCGTGGAGGATCTGGGGGAGATACTGAGGGGCAAAACCGCCGTAATAGTCTCCCAGAGGCCGTCGCTCGTAAAGCTCGCCGACAGGGCTATTGTGATAGCTGAGGGCAGGATAGTGGAGGACGGAAAGCCGGAGGAGCTTGCCAGAAAGGGAGGGGCCTTCAGCGAGATGCTCAGGGCGGTGAGGGGTAATGAATGAGTCGTCGCTCTCGCTAATAACGCGCTTCGTGAGGGAGGCCCTCTCAGAGAGGAAGACCCTGGCCATAGTCGTTGCCAGCATCGTGGGCTCGGCCGTGGCCAACCTCGCTTCCCCCTACCTCCTGGGCGTGGCGATAGACCGCTACATAGTGCCGGGCAGGTACGGCGAGCTGGGCTTCATAGCGGCCCTCTACCTCCTGGCCCTCGTCGGCCAGTGGTTCTTCATGACCCTCCAGACCTACTACACGGAGGTCTTCGGCCAGAAGGTCCTCAAAAACCTCCGGAGCCGGCTCCACGCGAAGATACTTGCCTCAAACCTCGACTTCTTCAAGGAAAGGTCGACCGGCGATCTAGTCTCGAGGATAATCAACGACACCAGCATAGTGAACGACGTCCTCGTTTCGGGTCTCCTCGGC
>LDZR01001993.1_pt1 | contig 12229 bp, 10 predicted proteins | sample 615371 | NCBI WGS metagenome assembly LDZR01 (sample SAMN03408294, study PRJNA278302) | terrestrial metagenome | isolation source: oil reservoir sample K2 | place: USA: Alaska, North Slope, Kuparuk formation | collected 2013
CTATATGTGATGAGCGGGGAAGGGTTCTTGGTTTTGGAGGAAGAAGCCTTCAAAATGAGGAGCCTAAGTATTTAAACTCTCCTGAAACCATCGTTTTCAGTAAAAAGAGGATGCTCTTTGGTATTGATAAAGCTTTACCTTTCGCTAAAGAATTCGATAGTTTAATACTGGTTGAAGGCTACATGGATATGATTAGATTGTATCAGGCAGGTATTCGCTTTGCTGTGGCTTCCTTGGGCACTTCTCTTACTGAAGCTCAGGCCAACTTGATAGCTCGCCATGTTAGTAACGTGTTTATAGCTTATGATGCAGATGCTGCCGGTGAGTCTGCTACTGTAAGGGGAATTTCCCTTCTCGTTAGTAAGGGACTTAAGGTTAAGGTTTTAGATATGCCAAAAGGTATGGATCCTGATGATTTTGTTGCCAAATATGGAAGCGAGGCCTTTAACTCTCTTATTGAGAATGCGCGTAGTTTTTGGGATTTCAGGTTAGACATTATATTTAGGGATTATGAACCGTCAAGCATGGATAGTAAGAGAGAGGTTCTTAAAAGGGGAGTAGACTTTCTGATGGAACTTTCTGAGGTTGACAGGCTTCTCGTTCTACCTAAGCTTTCAGAAAGGCTGGGTGTATCAGAAAGCGTTGTAGAAAAAGCCCTGCGATCCAGACTTAGAAGAGGGAGAAAGGGGGTTTCGCTTCCACGATTACCCTCAAAAGATGGGTTCCAAAGGGCTGAGGAGGATGCAGTCCTGGTTTTAATTAACTATCCTGAGCTCAAAGATAAGCTTATAGGATATGGCGGGTTGGAGCTGTTTGAAGATGAAAAAATAAGGTGGGTGGTAGAGAGGATTTTGGAAGGGTATAGCGAATATAGAATAATGGAGGAAGCTGAAGAGAGGGGTGGAGAACAAAGTAGCACAGTATCTTACTTGATTTTAAGAGAACTTCCCTGTGAAGAGGAAAAAGTAGGGCTTTACTTTGAGGAGCTGTTGAAAACGTTGTTATCTCGCAAGATTAAAAGAAGGATCGATGAACTTGAAGAGATGCTAAAAAGGAATGGTTCACTTCCTCCGTCCTTATATAACGAGTATTTGAATCTTTTGAAGGAGTTCCGAAGGGGGAGGTGTTTTGGTAATGGGAAACGATCTTTCTAAGAAAATTGATATAGTTAAGGCCCTTTTAGAAGAAGGTAAGGATAGAGGCTATGTTACCTATGATGATATAGATGAGCTTTTAGGTAAAAATACTATTTCTCCTAACGACTTAGATGATATCTATGTCAACCTGATGGAGATGGGTATAGATGTTGTTGACTCACCAGAGACCTATGAAAAGGTTAAGGGAGCTTCAGAAAAGAGGGGCGAGGAGGAAGGAATAGGAGAGGCAGAAGATCTAGACTTGGAAATAGGAGAAGAGGTGGCTTTAGACGACCCGGTTAGAATGTATCTCAAGGAGATTGGAAAGATACCCCTTTTGACGGCGGAGGAGGAAGTGGAGCTCGCGAAGAGAATGGAGCAAGGGGATATGGAAGCTAAGAAAAAGCTGATAGAGTCCAACTTGAGGCTTGTTGTGAGCATTGCTAAAAAGTATATCGGTAGGGGATTGCTCTTTTTGGACCTTATACAGGAAGGCAATTTGGGTTTGATAAGGGCTGTAGAGAAATTTGATTGGAGGAAAGGTTATAAGTTTAGCACCTATGCTACATGGTGGATTAGGCAAGCTATAACCAGGGCTATAGCGGATCAGGCAAGAACCATCAGAATTCCTGTTCACATGGTGGAAACGATAAATAAGCTTACGAGGATTTCAAGGCAGCTTGTGCAAGAGCTTGGTAGAGAACCTACAATAGAGGAGATAGCTGAGGCTATGGATATGCCGCCGGAGAAGATAGAAGAAATACTTAAAATTGCTCAAGAACCTATATCGTTAGAAACTCCGATAGGGGAAGAAGAGGATAGCCATCTTGGTGATTTTGTTGAAGAGAAAAACATTCCCTCTCCTTCTGAAGCTGCTGCAAAACAGCTCTTGAAGGAACAGCTTGAAAGCATATTAAACACCCTTTCCAAGAGAGAAAGGGAGGTATTGAAGCTCCGATTTGGTCTTGAAGATGGAAAACCTTCCACTTTAGAAGAGGTAGGGAAGCGCTTCGGAGTTACAAGAGAAAGAATAAGGCAGATAGAAGCCAAGGCTTTAAGGAAGTTAAGACATCCTACGCGTAGTAAGAGACTAAAAGATTTCTTAGACTAAGTTTTCTACAAATTCTTTTATCCTCTTGCAAGCCTCTTCTATGTCTCTTCTTGAAGCCGCGTAGGAAATTCTGATATATCCGGGGGCAGCAAAGGCTGTTCCCGGGACTAAAGCTACAAATTTTTCCTCAAGCAGTTTCCTTGTAAAGGATATGTCATCATCTATTATTTCGTCTCTATATTTCATGCCTAATGCCTTTTGGACGTTTACGAAGAGATAAAATGCTCCTTTAGGTTTCTTAAAGCTTATGTATGGCGTTTTTTCAAGAAGAGAACAGATGAGATTTCGACGTTCCTTAAATTCCCTTATCATTTCGCTCACCTTTTCTTGGGGTCCTCTTATAGCTTCCAAGGCTGCCCTTTGAGAGATAGAACACGGATTTGAAGTCATGTGCCCCTGAATTACCCCCATAGCTTTAATTAAGTTTTCCGGTCCCAATCCCCATCCAATTCTCCATCCCGTCATAGCATATGTTTTTGAAGCAGCGTTTACAGTGAGAATATGGTCTTTAGCTTCGGGTATAAGGTGAACTAATGGAACGCTTTCTTCTTCATAAGAGAGTTTATCATATACTTCGTCGCTTATTATCAATACCCCTTTTGACATGGATAGCCTTGCTATTTCTATCAAAACTTCTTTGGGATAAACAGTTCCTGTGGGATTGTGCGGACTGTTTATTATTATCGCTTTCGTCCTATTTGTTATTTTCTTCTCAATATCCTTGGGATCAGGTATAAAATCGTTTTCCTCTTTTGTTTCCACTATGACCGGTTTTCCACCTGCGAGTTTTATTTGGTCTATATAGCTAACCCATGCAGGAGTTATTACTATTACTTCGTCACCTTCGTCGCATAGAGCAAAGATTGCGTTGAATATGACATGTTTCGCTCCGTTCGATATAATAACCTCCTTAGGGTCATACTTTACTCCCCAAGCTTTTTCAAAGTTTTCAGCAATAGCTTCCTTAAGTTCCGGTATGCCAGCTGCGGGGGTGTAGTGAGTGAAGTCTTCCTCAATTGCTCTTATAGCTTCATCTTTTATGTTACGTGGGGTTGGAAAATCGGGTTCTCCCGCCGAAAGACTTATAACATCCTTTCCTTCCCTTTTCATCTTTCCAGCCAACGCAGTTATGGCTAATGTTGCAGAAGGTTCAATGGAGGCAAGCTTTTTTGCTAAACTCACCAAGTCTTCCACCTCCTGAGGGATGTTTACAACTTTCTCCTTCTAAAGTGAATCATCATCTTTTATCATATCGTATTTCTGGGAATTTTCAATATCCTTGAAAATCTTAATATAAAATTTGCTTCCCTTTCCCGTGCTTTCAAAAGAGAGCGTTCCTATTCCATTTAAAGCTTTGATAGCTAAAGGTAGGCCTAATCCTAAGCCTTCATGCTTTCTATTAATGAAGCCTTCTCCTTGCGTGAAAAGCTCAACAATGCTTTCCTTCTTTTTTTCATCTATTCCTGGACCACTATCCTCTATCTCGATTAAAATCCGATCCTTTGATTCTTTAAGGGATACCTTTATTTCTCCTACTTCCGTAAACTTAATGGCGTTATCCAAGATTTCCCTAAGCGCGATTTCCAATCTTTCTCTATCTGTTTCGACCTTGACCTCCTTATCTGGTATTTCTACTTTCAATTTAATCCCTTTTCTTTTCGCTTCATTTTCAAGGCCCTCTTTTGTGGCGTTTATCACATATCTAATGTCTATCGGTTTTATATCGACTCTGGAGTTTAGCCTTATGTAGGCAAGCATTCTCTCTACTATGTTAGACAGTCTTTGGGCTTCTTCTTTTATTATGTTTAGGTATTTTCTTTCTTCCCACGTAAGGTTTTCCCTGTCTAAGAGGACTTCTGAAAACCCCAAAATTGAAGTGAGGGGCGTCTTAAGTTCGTGTGAGGCTATTGATAAAAAGGATGTTTTCGCTTCGCTTAGCTCTTTCATCTTTCTCATACTTTCGTTTATGCGTTCAATTAGTTCATTAATGTAGCTTGCGAGGGTTTCCCCTTCTGGTAGCTTTAGAATGAGGGGATGCGTGCTAATGGGGAAAACGCCTTTTCTAACTTGGATGGCGATTTCTTTAAGATAGTTTATAAGGGATAGATTGGTTCTTTTGTTCTCCTTTATTATTAAATAAGCGAAAATTATAATCACGGGTAAACCTGTAAGGTATAGCGTCCATCCTTTTCTTTGAGAATCTTGTAATAGGTTTTTAAGATTTATTTCTGCTGTGGTGATTTCAAACTCGACTTCCCTTGCTGTCTGTTTGAGAAGCATCGAAGCGTATCCTGCAAGTTTTACGCACTCTTCGAGTTTTTTGAAGTTAGAGGATTTTTTAAATTCGGAAAAATTTTTTCTTAACTCTGAGAAGGATTCGAAAATCCTCGCTTTAACATGTTTAGTATTTCTTAAGCTCTCAAGAGACTCCTTTATAAGGTTAATTCTTTCTTCGGCGATGGGAATCCACCCTTGTCCTATGGAGGCAACTATCTCAAAGTCTCGCTGAAGCTCATCAAGAGAGTTTGAAAGGAACCTTAAGTGATTAAGGGTAAATCTTTCTGCGGAAAGGAAGTCGATCGTCTCTCTCCCTTTCTCAAGGAGCTTCATCTCCAGAACGCCTGAAAGGGCGAAAACGACGACGATTATGATAGTTAGTATTGTAATCCTTGTTCCGATCCCAGCTTTAACCCTTTTCCACACGACAGGCCAGATTATACCATAGCCTATTAAAAGTGTCTATATAAAGTTTAAAAATATTACAAAAAATATCACTTGTGTTAAATTCACTTCTTTATTAAGTTAATTTGTTTTAGAGGTTCACGAGTACTGCATTTCATTAATATAGATGTTATAATAACCTTGAACATGGTTAAGGGGGAGGTGACAAATGTGTTGCGGGTTGCTTTGTTTCAATTCGATGTTAAATTGGGGGACCCTGAGGCAAACAGGAATAAAGTTAGAGCGTTACTTGAAAGGATCAAGGGCAAAAATCCTGATGTGATTGTTCTTCCTGAGATGTGGGATACAAGCTATGATATAAAGAACCTGAAAGATTTAGCTCCTATCGAGAACCCGAAGACGTTGAAGTTTTTAATGGATATCGCTGTTCAGTATAATGTAAATGTAGTGGGTGGGAGCATTCCCTTTTTTGAAAAGGGTAACATATACAATACCTCTTTTGTATTCAATAGAGAAGGAAAACTTCTGGGAATTTATCGTAAAGTTCACCTTTTTGGATTAATGGGTGAGGACAGGACTTTTGCTCGGGGAAACGAGATTTGTTTATTTGAGCTTGATGGTATAAAATGTGGTTTGATGATTTGCTATGACCTGAGATTTCCAGAGCTTGCTCGGACCTTAGCCTTAAAAGGGGCTGAAGTTATCTTTGTTCCTGCGCAGTGGCCAGCAGCCCGATTGGTTCATTGGAAGCTACTTCTCCAGGCAAGGGCGGTTGAGAACGAATGTTATGTAGTTGGAGTTAACAGATGCGGTAAAGAGGGAGACCTGCTCTTTAGCGGTGGTTCTTTTGTGTTCGACCCTTGGGGAGATTTAATAGCTGGTGGATGCGATATGGAGACAGCCATTTTGGCGGAAATAGATTTGGAGAAGGTAAAGGAGGTAAGGAGTCTTATTCCCGTGTTCAATGATAGAGCGCCAGAGGTATACGACCTTTCTTGATGATCTAAATCCATCACAAAGGGAAGCTGTTCTTTACACCGAAGGGCCTCTCTTAGTTTTGGCGGGAGCCGGTAGTGGTAAGACAAGGGTTATAACCTATAAAATAGCCTATCTTCTTTCGGAGAGAATTGCCTATCCAGAAGAGATATTAGCTGTTACTTTTACGAATAAGGCCGCTTTAGAGATGAAGGAAAGGGTGAGAAAGCTTTTTAATGGTGATGTAGAGGGCTTGATACTTTCTACATTTCATTCTTTCGGTTTGAGACTTTTAAGAATGGAAGGGTTTAAAGGTTCGGTATTGGATGAAGATGATAGAGAGGCTTTGATAAAGGAGATAATGAAGGATGTCTCCCCGAAGGTTGATGGACTCACTCCTCAATATTGTGTGTCTAAAATTAGCTACCTTAAGAGCTCCATGGTTTCTCCAGAAGAGTTTACTCCATATATCCCTAAGGATAAGGTGTTAGCTGATATCTATTTTGAATACGAGAAAAGAAAAAAAGCCCTTCATGCTGTTGACTTTGACGACCTTCTTATCGAGCCCCTGAGGCTTCTTATGGACGGTTACATAAGGTCAAAGTATACAAGCAGGTTTAAGTATGTTCTTGTAGATGAGTATCAGGATATAAATAAACCGCAATTTCTGTTGGCGAAGATTATATCCTCTGGGACGAGAAAGTTGACCGCCGTTGGAGACCCTGACCAATCTATATACAGCTGGAGAGGAGCTGACCCCGGTATAATACTCAGTTTTAAGGAAGATTTCCCGGATGCTAAGATAGTGTATCTTGAACAGAACTATCGTTCAACTTTGTCTATTCTTGAAGCAGCGAACAGTGTAATAGCTAATAACCAAAGTAGGTATCCTAAAAAGCTTAAAGCGGAAAGGGGGAGAGGAAAGCCGGTAGTGGTTTATGTGGGACAAACAGATTTTGATGAAGGAGCTTTTATTGTAGATGAGATATTTTCGCTTAGAAAGAGCGGATATGCTTATAAAGATATAGCCTTACTTTACAGAACTAACGCCCAATCTAGGTTTTACGAGGAGGTTTTCATTAAGCACGGCTTGCCTTATAAGGTTGTGCATGGGATTCGGTTTTATGAGAGAAAGGAGATAAAGGATGCCATTGCTTATTTGAGGATTCTTATCATGCCTAAGGATATAATGAGCCTTGAAAGGGCCTTATTAACCCCCTCAAGGGGAGTGGGTAAAAGGACGATACTTTCCTTGCGGGAGTATATATTAAACAATGACCTAACTATATGGGAGGGAGTAAGAACGTTCCCTGCAAAAGGGAAAATCTCAGACGCTTTGCTTTCCTTCGCCGAATTGATAGATGGCCTAAGGGAAAAGGTTTACAGTATGTCTGTAAAAGAGCTTTTTACTGAGGTTCTTGAAAAAAGCGGTTATCTTGATATGCTTCGCTCTCTTGGAGAAGAGGGAGAAGATAGAATAAGAAATCTTGAGGAGCTTTTGACGGTCATATCTCGCTTGGAAGATGAGGAGAAAGACCTTACTCTTGAAGCCTTTCTTGACAAGATGGCTCTTTATACTGACCAGGATTTAAGGAGGGAGGACGAAGACGCTGTAAACTTTCTTACTCTTCATGCCTCAAAGGGGTTGGAGTTCCCGGTGGTTTTTATGGTAGGGATGGAACAGGGGCTTTTCCCGCTTTATAGAAGCTTTAATAATCATGCCGAGCTTGAGGAGGAAAGAAGGCTTTGCTATGTTGGTATGACGAGAGCCAAGGACAGGCTATATATGACCGCTTCCAGAAGAAGGAGGATATATGGTTCAACCTTCTCTAATGCCCTTTCCATGTTTGTGGATGAAATTAACCCCCTTTACAGGGTGGTTGTGGAGGATTATATATGATAGTTGGGTTAACTGGTGGGCTCGGTTGTGGGAAGAGCGAGGTATTAAAGATTCTAAAAGAGCATTGTATAAGTGTAATCAGCGCTGACGAGGTGGTTCATGAGCTTCTTAGAAGTGAGAATATAAAGGCAAAGCTCAGGGAAGTTTTTGGAGAAGGCATATTCGACGAGACTGGAGAGGTTAATAGAAAAGTATTGGCGAACATCGTTTTTAAAAATAAAGAGAAATTAGAGTTTTTGAATTCGCTAATTCATCCCTTTGTAAGGGAGATAATAAGGTTCAAGATAAGCGAGGCCAGAAGGAGTGGAGAAGACCTCGTCGCTGAGATTCCGCTACTTTTGGAGTCGGGCGGCACTTACGAAGTAGATATCATTGTAGTAGTATCTGCTCCTGCTGAAGCCGTTTTTGAACGATTGAGGAGATTCAGGGGCTGGACGGAAGAGGAGATAAAGGATAGAATTAAAAATCAACTTCCTGTAGAGGAAAAAGAAAGAATGGCTCATTATGTGATTTATAACGATGGTGACTTAGAGGAGCTTAGGGAAAAAGTGAAGCTCATGATAGAGAGGTTAAAACTTAGACCTAAAAAACATTGTCATACCTAAGATAGATGTGAAGAGCCCCAGAGCTTGAGGAATCGTTATATGTTCCTCTAATAATATCCACGACCATATTATGCTTAATACGGGTTCCCCTACCAAGGCCATCGCTATTATGCCCGCTTTGAAGAACTTCAGAGAGTTGTTTATGAGGGTATAACCTAAGAAGGAGCATCCTCCTCCGAGTCCCAGAAAAATGAGCCATTCTCTGATTGGAAAAGGCTGAAGTACCGTTTGGTGGTTTGCTATTAATAAGACAAGGCTTGCGATAATGTAACTCCTTGTGTTGAAATTTAGCGTTCCAATTTTGGGTATAATATATCTCCCGATTATTATGAATCCACAGAGGAAAAGGGTTCCCACCAGTGAAAGTATGTCCCCAAGGGAAAGCCTTAAAGAAGTTTTGGCGTCAAGAAAAATCATAGTGGTAATTCCCACGAGGACCAATAAAGTGGCGAAAACCTGCCTTTTATTTACTCTCTCTCCAAATATTAGAAAGGCTATTATCGATGTCACGAAAGGTTGAACCATCAAAGGGATGACCGCTCCCGCAACGGTTGTGTGTTCAAAAGAGCTTATCCAGAAATAAAAGTGAAGTGCCAAAAATATCCCCGCCGATAGGAGTAGAGCTTCTTTTTTGGTGTCAAATCTTTTAAGCTTTCCCTTTAAGGCCACAAGGTATAGTGAGGAAGCTATTATACATCGATAAAAAGCTATAGCAGATGGTTGGCTTTCGCTCACTCTTACCATTATTCCCGAGAAGGAAACTATAAAAACACCCAAAAGCAAAAGAAACTTTTTCATCCTTTAGATATTTTATCAATGATTTTAAAGCTTGTCATCTTAAGTGTTGACCTATCCTTTTAATAAGTTTTATAATAAAGTTTGTAAAAAGTATCCTGTTAAGGAGGTGTCAGAAATTGAAGATAGGTTTTACAAGAGAGGAAATATTAGCTCGTTTACATGCACAGCTTGAGGCAGGGAGGCCTATCATCGGGGGAGGAGCGGGGACAGGAATTTCCGCTAAGATGGCGGAAGCTGGAGGCATAGACCTTATAGTCATATATAACTCTGGTCGTTTTAGAATGGGTGGAAGAGGTTCACTGGCAGGTTTAATGCCTTATGGTGATGCCAATGCAATAGTGGTAGAAATGGCAAGAGAAGTTTTGCCCGTGGTCAAGAATACCCCTGTTTTGGCTGGAGTTTGTGGAACTGATCCTTTTAGGCTTATGCCTGTTTTTCTTAAAGAGCTTAAAGAGATGGGGTTTTCTGGTGTTCAAAATTTCCCAACCGTTGGTTTGATTGATGGTAATTTTAGAGCTAACCTTGAAGCTACTGGTATGGGATACGATAAGGAGATAGAGATGATAAGAATAGCTCATGAGCTCGACATGTTTACTACTCCCTATGTTTTTGATGAAGACCAAGCTGTTGAAATGGTTAAAGCTGGTGCCGATATGATAGTAGCCCATGTAGGGCTTACCACGGGGGGGAGTATAGGCGCTGGTGTGGCTATGACGCTTGAGCAGGCTGTTGAAAAGGTTATGTCTATTGCTGAAGCGGCAAAAAGGGTTCGCAAGGATATTTTGGTTATATGTCATGGTGGTCCTTTTGATGAGCCTGAGAATGTGGGTAAGGCTTTGGCTATGATGCCTGGGGTGGTGGGATTCTTTGGCGCTTCGAGCATAGAACGTCTTCCCACGGAGAGGGCTATTAAATCTCAGGTTGAAGCTTTTAAATCTCTGAAGTTGGCTCGATAGGAGTGGTTGTCATGGCTAAAAAGGTTGTTCTGGTAGGAGCGCTTGATACTAAAGGACGGGATTTTGCCTATGTCAGGGACCTACTTAGAGGTATGGGTTTCGATACTATCGTCGTTGATTTTGGTGTAGTGGGTGCACCCTTCTTTGAGCCGGACATAAAGAGGGACGAGGTGGCTAAATCGGGCGGAGTAAGTATAGAGGAGCTCCAATCGAAGAAAGATAAGGCTCTGGCTATGGAGGTAATGACCAGAGGGCTTAAGGAGGTTGTTAAAAAGCTTTATGATGAAGGGAAATTAGACGGCATAATGGGGATGGGTGGAAGCGCGGGAACGGTTATAGCGACAACCGCTATGCAAACTTTGCCCATAGGTATTCCCAAGATCATGGTTTCTACTGTAGCTGGCGGAGATGTCTCCCGCTATGTGGGATTGAAGGATATAATAATGATTCCCTCCATAGTTGATGTGGCTGGCTTAAATAGGATAAGTAGAATAGTTTACAGAAATGCCGTTGGAGCATTAGCGGGTATGCTTTCGCATGGCGCTTCTGAAGAGATGGCGAAAGCTCCAGAAAAACCCGTGATAGTTATAAGCATGTTCGGTAATACCACTCCCTGTGTTGAGAAGGTTAAGGAGCTTTTAGGTGATAGCTACGAAATCTTGGTTTTTCACGCCACGGGAACCGGCGGGAAAACGATGGAGATGCTCATAGAAGAGGGTTTGGTTTCGGCTGTGGCTGATATAACTACGACAGAGCTTGCTGATGAAATAGGCGGTGGAGTGCTTACTGCCGGTAAAGACAGATTATTTGCTGCAGCAAGGAGGGGAGTTCCAACGGTATTGGTTCCTGGCTGTGTTGATATGATTAACTTTTGGGCGAAAGACACCCTTCCTGAATCTTATAAAACGAGAAACATTTACGAATGGAATCCTAATGTCACCTTGGTTAGAACGAATGTGGAGGAGAATAAGAAGATAGGAGAATGGATAGCCAAGGCAGCTAATGAGAGTAAAGGCCCTGTGGCCATACTTATTCCCCTTAAGGGAGTTTCCATGCTTGACAGCCCGGGAGGGCCTTTCTGGGACCCGGAAGCCGATAGAGCCTGTTTTGAAGCTATAAAGTCCAATCTTAAGCCCCATATACCTGTTTATGAGCTTGACTATAACATTAACGATCCGGAGTTTGCTCAAAAAGTGGTTGAAGTTCTTCTTGAGTTAATGAAGAAAGGAGGTGTAATTTGAGAGATAGAAGCCCTTTCATTTTATTGCTTATCCTAACGTTAATATTTGCCCCCTTGGGGGTAGCATATTCTCAAAATCGTTCTCCTGTAATAACGGACTGGTGGGTGGAGGTAGACTACTACGATTATTGGGATAACTGTTATGGAGATTACTGCGATGAATATGCTGTCATAAAAGGTCGCGTTGAAGCTTATGACCCTGATGGGGATAGGGTTTTCTATACCTGGTATGTAGATGGTATGGAAGCTGACTACGGGGATAGTTTGTGGTATGAAGTTTGGTCGGAGGGAGAATATGAAATATATGTCAAGGTTGAGGATGAATACGGTCTCTCTACATGGGCAGGCCCGCGTTATGTTAAAGTTGATTTTGATTGGTGGTGTGGTGGGGGTTGTAGTTCTGTAAGCGGTTCACGCTTTAATAGTATGGGTTTATTACTTCTTCTGGGGGCCGTTGCCATTCCTTTGCTCAGGAGAGGATGATGAATGAAAATTTATGTCCTTCCATCCATATCTGAGAAGTTACCGCAAGGGAGGTATCTTTGGGTAGCTCTTGATGTTATAAGAGCCACTTCTACCATAGTTACCTTCTTCGCGTGTGGGGGGAAACGAATCTTTGTAAGCGCTTCTATTAGAGAGGCGAGAAGGATAAAAAGAGAGAATCCCGAAACCCTTCTTATTGGGGAAAGGGGCGGGGTAAAGATCGCTGGTTTTGACCTTGATAACTCTCCCACGGAGATAATGGAAAACTCTCCCTTGATAAAGGGAAAGCATGCGGTCTTGACTACTACCAATGGGACCCGTCTTTTAAGAAAGCTCTTAAAGA
>LDZR01000034.1_pt1 | contig 12197 bp, 11 predicted proteins | sample 615371 | NCBI WGS metagenome assembly LDZR01 (sample SAMN03408294, study PRJNA278302) | terrestrial metagenome | isolation source: oil reservoir sample K2 | place: USA: Alaska, North Slope, Kuparuk formation | collected 2013
CTCCTTTTTAAAAAGGAGCCTCCGGCCCTTAACTCTCAAAAACCGAGCTTCCCCCACCAGGGGTTAAACCGGAGACCCTAAGTAACTAAAGTAAAAAGCAAAGCTAAAAATAATACGACTCCCACCCATCTTAGTTTTAAAGTATACCATTTCAAACAAAGGGCGTCAATACATCAGGAAAGAATTTCTCCCCTCTCGTTTATCACAGCATTATCTAACACCCGTGCCAACCCCACATAAACAGCCAAGGCGAGGAGGGTAGGTCCTTTAACTTCTTTAACGCTCTCTAAGGTTTCAGGGTCAACAAACTCTATGTAATCGATTCGCGTATAAGGGTGAGAAAGTATGAGCTCCTCCAAATTCTCTTTAAGAATAGCGACATCTTTGACACCAGAAGATATTAGTTCCTTAGCCCTGAGAATAGCCCTATAAAGAGAAAGAGCGGAATCCCTTTCTTCTGGAGAAAGATAAACATTTCGAGAACTCATCGCTAAACCATCAGGCTCTCTTACAGTAGGATGGCCAACAATTTCAATATCGAGATTAAGATCCTTTACCATCCTCTTAATTACCAAAAACTGCTGATAATCCTTGAGGCCAAAGATACCAACATGAGGTTTAACTATGTTAAAAAGCTTCAGGACAACGGTAGCCACCCCGCGAAAAAGCCAGGGCCGTGAAATTCCACACAAGGGTTTCGAAAGCTTTTCCACTTCCACATAAGTCTGAAAACCTTGGGGATACATCTCTTCGGAGGAAGGAACAAATAGCACATCAACGCCAACATCTTCCGCCATTTTTTGATCTCTTTCCAAATCACGAGGATACCTGTAAAACCCCTCCTTCATGCCGAATTGAAGGGGGTTTACAAATATGCTCACAACCAATTTATCCCCAAGATTCTTACCCGCCTTCATTAAGGCAAGGTGACCTTGATGAAAGTAGCCCATCGTTGGAACGAGAACTATCCTCTTACCTTCCTTACGAAAAGCTTCAGCAAGGGAAGACATCTCCTTAACCGATTGTACCAGTCTAATTTCACTCATCGCAACCACTTCCTCTAAAGAGCTTTCTATAACTTTTTCTTAATTGTAAAATAATCGAAAACAACCTTCAAGGTCATTTCCAAAACTTATTCATGCTTTCTAAGATTTCTCACGCACCCTTTAAATCCATCGAAACTTTCTCCATCTCTTTCTTAAAACATATATGCTTATGCCATGAATCAGATGCACAAGGGTAATCCGATCTATAATGAGCTCCCCTGGATTCCCTTCTTTCTAAAGAAGCTTTAAGCAAAAGCTCCATAAGCTCGAAGATGGCTTTAAGCCTGAGCCATCTTCCCAAATCAGATGGGTTCCTTCTATCGAAGGCTTCTTTCAGATGATAGAGTTCTTCAAGTCCCTTTACTAACCCTTCACCGCTTCTCACTATACCACCATACTCCCAAGCTATATATCCTAATCTCCTTTCTATGTCCACAAGGGTATCTTCACCACCCTTTGGAAAGCCAACATAATCAAAATTAAGGATAGCAAAATCAGCCTCTTTAGCATATAAAGAGGCCTCTCTTCCCGCAATAGGGCCAAAAACTGCGCATTCAGTCAATGCCATTCCTCCCACGCGGTTAGCTCCATGAACACCCCCTACACACTCACCACAAGCAAACAACCCCGGAACCCCCGTAAAGCATCTTTCATCTATCATAATTCCGCCCATCGTAAAATGAGCAACAGGCTTCACCTCAAGGTTATCTCTACCATACTTCTTTAAAATTCTGAACAAAAGGGGATTCAACTCCCTTATGGTTTCGTCACTTAAACCGGAAAGATCCAAAAAGACTTTGTTTTGGAGAAATATCTCCCTAGCCAAGATATCTCGGGTTTCAAGCTCTGCCTTAGGATATTTATTCAAAAAATATTCTCCATTTTCATTCCTAAGCTTGGCACCATGAAAAAACAAAGATGCGTATATCCCTAACCATACGGGTTTCACAAGCCAGTAGGGATAAAACTGAACAAATTCCAAATCCATAAGCCTCGCTCCCGCATCCAAGGCAAAAATTAAGCTCTCACCCGTAGTGTGAATGGAATTATCACTATAGGCGTAGACTCTGGCAAATCCTCCAGAGGCCAGAACCGTAGCCTTGGCCTTTACCAAGAAAAGCTCACCATTTTTAAAAAACAAACCTCCCCCAACTTCACCATCAGCACCCTTTACAAAACCTATGAAGTCAAAGCCTTCCATTAGGAAAATATCTTTAGAAAGTACAATTTTTCTCAACGGGGAAGTTAAATCCTTGCTTCTACCTTTCACGATCCTATAAAACCTCGAGCCGTTAGGACTAATTTTCCCAGCAGAAAGAGGAACCCCATAACTTTGAAGTTTCTTAACGGCATGAGAACCTTCATCAATAAGCTTTTCAAGTAGATTCGGTTCGTTCAATCTCCCTCCCGCCTCGTAGATTTCAGATAGAAAGATCTCCCTTTCGCTTTCTTTTCCCTCAAAAACGAGAAGCATAGTCTGGGAAATAACAGAAGAACCGGAAAGGCCGGCCTTCCCTCTGGTGAAAAGAGAAACGGAAACCCCTTCCCCCTCGGCTTCAATAGCGGCGAGCATCCCAGCCAATCCCCCACCTATAACCAAAACGTCGGTTTCCCATATCTCCCGAAGCCCCTCCAATCGATTCCCCTCCCTCGTTTGCACCTTTTAATCTCAAAAGGACCTCCTTATAAATATCCTTAAGGGCTTTAACCAACCTCTGGTCGAGTGGCATCCCCTCCATAATCTCTATAGCCTCCTCGGGAGAAAAGGCTGAACGATAGGGCCTGTCACTTATAAGGGCATCAAAGACATCGGCCACAGCTATCAACCTCGCCCCGAAGGGAATCTCCTCTCCCTTAAGACCTTCAGGATAACCGCTCCCATCCAACCTTTCATGATGATATTTGACAATTTCAGCAATCTCTTCAACACCGTTTATGTCAGAAAGTATCGTATACCCTATGAGAGGATGCTTCTTAATAGCCTCAAACTCCTCGGGAGTTAATTTCCCCTTCTTGTTAAGAATCTCGTTAGGTATACCGATTTTACCTATGTCATGAAGAAGAGCGGCTTCTCTTATAAGCTCCTTTTCCCTCTCGCTTAGCCCCAAACGGTTTGCCAGCAATAGAGAAATTAAAGCCACGTTTTTAGAGTGACCTTGAGTGTAAGGATCTTTCTCCTCCATTATGAAGGATATCTTTTCTAAAAGCTTGATTTTCGTTAGCCTCTCACCATAAAGCCAGATTATCGATCTTACAAAAACAGCAGTAACAAACCCCAAAAACACCGAAAACAAAATTTGAGAAAAACGCAAAAAGGGGATGTTGGAGATGAACCTGACTCCCAGCATTTCAAGGTTGCCTTGAGGGTCAGGAGTAAAATACTCGCTTATATTTAAAGCTTTAAGTAAACCAGAAAGATCCACTTCAACCCTCGCTACCTTATCCTCGATAACCCTCTTGCAAGCCGAATCCCAAACGTTGAAATAAATAAAAATCTTATTCTCACTGCTCTTCATGAAGTAAAACCCATCCTTTTCTATACCCACAGGCCTATTTATAATCCGAGCTCCCCTTACATAGGGAAAATCCTCTTCCACATAGGCAAGATTCTCGTTTATGAAATCTTCGTCATGAGAAACTAAGGCCTCATAGAAATCGTCCCATTGAAAATAACCCGTAGATATAGACCGAGCAAGCCCATCCAAAAAGACCGCTAAAACTTGGGAGCTTCTTTTGAACTCCGAGTGAAACCTCATCTTTTGAAGATTATGGAAGTACAAAAGGCTAACCACCGTCACACCCAAAAAGATTAGATAAAAGCACCATCTACACCCCTGGACTCTCAAAACCTTCCCAATCAATGTAGCATCTCCCTCCTAACAACACCGCTTATGAAAACATCAACTACCTTAGGATCAAAATAGCTATCCGAAAGATTCTCCACCCTGAGGCACGCTTTCTCGGTAGAAGGCAAGAAGCCAAGTCTGCCAGAAAGCAAAGCATCGAAATAATTACAGAGAGCAACTATACGTGCCCCACCAGAAATCTCCCCTCTTTCCAAGCCCCGCGGATACCCAGTTCCATCAAACCTTTCGTGATGCTGGTAAGCCACATGGGAAACACCTATAGAGAGGTTCCGTAAGCTTCTCAGCAGGCCGTATCCCAATATAGTGTGCATGACCGCCTTAAAGTCAACATCATCTCTCCCCCGGAAGGGGTCGAAGAAAAACTCCTCTAAGTCAAGGAAAAGCTTTCCTATATCGTGAAATAATGCCGCCACCCCGATTTCCCATATGTTTCTCGTTTTATAACCAAGGCTGAATGCCGTGAACATAGACAAAACAGAAACGTTAAGCCAATGCTCCCAAAGCATCCCTCCATCCTCATAGTTAAAGCTTCCTAAACTTAAAAGCTTTCTATCTCCCCTGAGAATTTCTCCTAAAATCGCTAAAGTTACCCTCTTTCCCCGTTCAACTAAAAAGGTCATACCAAGCTTTTTGGACTGGAGCGCCTTGTCAACCCTTTTTAAGACCGATTCCTCGCCTTCTCCATCAAGAGGCTGAATATAGCTTTTGATGTTTCTTCTAAAATTCAAATAGATTTCTCTAATCTCCTTTAAAAAGGGGCTGGTAACCAACCCCGTTGATTTCTCGTAAACCTCCTTTTCTTCCTCATCATCGAAAAGAACAAGAAACGGCAAATTAAATTTCGCCAAACCCTCTATATGCTTCCTTTCAAGGTAAACTCCCCTTCTTAAAAGAGGATAACCATCAGGAGTATAAATACTTCTCCCCAGAATATCGCCCTCTTTTACCTCGCTAAATTTGACCACTCTCAAGGAAACAAAGCACCTCTTTCACAGCATCTTCCACGGAAGGAGAAAACCTCACGAAATCACATTTATTAGAATAAAACCTAATTCTTCTTTCCTCCATATCGTTTTGCGGAATTCCTATGGTAAACCTTCCTAAATAAACTGAGTAGGCAAAAGATAAACCACCGGAGGAAATAACAAAGGAGGAATATCTGTAAAGGGAAAAGGGATCCCTTAGCGACCTATAAAGCCTTATATTTGGAGGAAGCCTCTTACTGGAAAATAAAAAATAGTCTGAGTTTAGTGGACCAAAGAGAATATGAACATTTCCCCTTACTCTATAAGCCTCTTCAACGAAGAGGGACAAAAATCTCTTCGTAAGACCTTTGGGGTCAGAACCACCGAAGGTCACCAATATATCTTTCCCTTCGGGAGGAACACCTTTCAGGCTTCTTATCTCTCGGGGAGGGTAAACATAATCCCAACCAGTTAGGACTTGCTTAGCTTTGGTCTCCAGCGGATTTACAGGAATGAAGTCGGGATAGACTAAAAGGTCAACCTCGAGGTTTCCTAAACTACCATCATTATCGAAAAGAACGGTGAAGCTACCTTTTTTCATAACAGAATTAACAACATCTGTGGCTTCGCTGCTATCGGGAAGATCTACAATTATAACGGAAGCTCTTTCTAACCCAACGTTAAAAAGGGTTCTTATTTCTTCCCTCCAGAGATCTCGAGCTATATATACCAATCTGTATATATGTCCGAGTCCGCTTTCCTTAGAACCTTTACAAACTAAAGCAACTCTCTTATCTTTACCTATCTTCTGAGAAATAATAGACACAAGTCTGGTTTTTACGCAACTCACTACGATCCCCTTTTTTCTTCCTTCATTCTCTTAAGAATTTCCCACTCGGGGTCCTTCCACAAGAATCCAACCTCGGGAAGCAAAGAGCCTATATATTTACTTGGCGTTTTAGAATAATCTTTTATCTCTCCACCCTTGACCTCATGAAATACGAGCTGGGCAATTCTCGTTCCGGGATAAAGGTAAAGTGGAGCCACTCCTAAATTTGCAAGCTCAAGAGTTATAACTCCTCTGTAACCCGGTGAAACGACGGTTGCCGTAGCCACAATAAGACCAAGCCTTCCCCAAGATGATCTTCCCTCAACATAGGCCATATATTTTTCACCCAATGCCACATATTCAAGGGTACTTGAAAGGGCAAAATCACCTGGGTGAAGCACAAGGGCTTGCCCCGGTTCGAGAAAGATTCTCTCTCCAATCATAGGTAAAAATGGAGCTTCCCCACTTAACGGGTCAAAAGCCCCCATAACTCTCTTTCTAAACAAAATAAAATCAAGACCCAATCTTACATCTAAACTTCCCTTGCCAATCTGAACGCTTGAATCCAAAAGAGGTATTATCTTGATTTCACCGTTATCTATTGCTTTGATTATCTCCTGAGAAGGGATCACTGACATTTTTGGCTTTTTGCCACTCCTTCCTGAAGGCTCTTAACTTCAATGTGGTCATGATAAGCTCATTGATGCTTTTCCTATCCATACCTTCTCTAACCAAGACCCAACCAGCGTTAAAAAGCACTGGAAGAGAAGAATCTATTGGAGGAAGAGAATCTCTCAATTGACAAACTGCATATTCCAAACCATCCAAAACTGGAACAGCTATCTCCAGCTGTCCTTTTAACCTACTTTCAGCTTTCGAAAAAAGAACCTCAAGTAGAGAAAATTTATATGCATCACCGTATTTCCTAATAGCACTTTCATCTGAAGCTACGATATCCATTCCGCGCCACCTTAGGTACAGCCCATAAAAGAACGGGTAAAGAAGGGGCTCCTCCAGAATCCGTTCGGGAAGGAGGAGAAGGAAAAACTCCCGTGTAGGATAGTATGTGGGTATCCACCCATCGTATGTAGATACGATGGGCCTTAAACCGGTTTCCTCCTCCAGATAAGCCTTAAGAGCCCACGGAATATCCATCCGAGAACTCCTTAAAAGATACATAAAGAGACGTTCTAAAAGGAATACATCTCTTCCCTCAAGAGTTGGAGAAAGCTTTTGCTCCAAGAAGGTCAAAGCCTTTAAAATCTCCGGAGATAACCAGGGAAGCTTTTTAAAATTTTCTATTTCAGCACGAAGACGCTCTAGTTTATAAGCTAAAGGACTATACATCATCTCGCTCCTATTATAGCATAAAATAAATTAAAGGGAGAAACCATAATGGTTTCTCCCTTCATCATCAAAACTGGTGGAGCTGACGGGAGTCGAACCCGTGACCTCTTCCATGCCAAGGAAGCGCGCTCCCACTGCGCCACAGCCCCAAGCCATAGGATATTATAAAAGCATAAACCAAAAATGTCAAGAAACAAAAGGAAAAAAAAACAAAAAAGGATATCAAAAGAGAGACATAAAAATTTTAAACTTTCAGTCTCCGTCCTACTTGACTTTAAAAAATTTTTTTGCTATCCTTTTTGTGGATAAATCTAATAGGGAGCTTCCGCGTGGCGGAGAGGAGAGAAAGCCACATCTTCAGAGGGAAGATGTGGCTTTTTGTTTAGGGACTCTGCAGTCCCTAAAGGTAGCAAAACTAAAAGGAGGTGCTACCTCTATGAGTAAGTATGTATTGTCGTTGGATGAGGGGACAACCAGTGCAAGAGCAATCGTCTTCGACAAGGAAAGCAACATAGTAGGCGTAGGTCAGTATGAATTTACGCAATACTATCCTAAACCCGGATGGGTAGAGCACAACCCCGAGGAAATTTGGCAAGCCCAAGTAAAAGCGTTTAAAACAGCACTGGAAAAAGCTAAAGCCAGCCCTCAAGATATCGCTGCAATCGGTATAACAAATCAAAGAGAAACAACGGTGTTATGGGAAAAAGATACTGGAAAACCTGTTTACAACGCTATAGTCTGGCAGTGTAGGAGAACCGCAGATATCGTTGATGACCTAAAAAAGAATTACTACGACCCCATTAAGGAAAAAACCGGGCTCGTTCCGGACTCATACTTCTCCGGTCCCAAGATTAAGTGGCTTCTTGATAATGTTCCCGGCCTAAGGGAAAGAGCTAAGAAGGGTGAAATCCTATTTGGAACCATCGATACATATTTAATATGGAGATTAAGCGGTGGTAAAGTCCACGTAATAGACTATTCAAATGCCTCAAGAACCATGATTTTCAACATCAAAACCCTCGAATGGGACAAAGATATTCTTAAGGTCCTTGACATACCAGAGGCTATCTTACCGCAACCAAAACCGTCAAGCGAAGTATATGGATACACCGATAAGGAGGTCTTCGGCGCGGAAGTTCCTATCTCCGGAGACGCTGGCGACCAGCAGGCAGCACTTTTCGGACAAGCCTGTTACAAACCGGGAATGGTTAAAAATACGTACGGAACTGGGTGTTTTGTATTGATGAACACGGGGGAAACTCCTTATAAATCTACCGGTTTAGTTACGACTATAGCGTGGGGTCTAAATGGAAAAGTTGAATACGCGCTTGAAGGAAGCATATTCATCACGGGAGCCGCAGTTCAGTGGCTTAGAGATTCCCTCAAAATAATAGAGGTTTCGCCCGAAGTGGAACCTCTCGCGGCTTCTTTAGCTTCCAATGAAGGAGTTTACTTTGTACCCGCATTCGTTGGTCTTGGAGCACCCTACTGGGACCAGTATGCAAGGGGATTAATTATTGGTATTACAAGAGGTACAAGAAGAGCCCATTTAGCGAGGGCCGTTCTTGAAGCTATAGCATATCTCTCTAAAGATGCAATAGTGGAGATGGAAAAAGACAGCGGAATAAAAGTAGCAGAACTCAGAGTTGATGGAGGAGCGGTGAACAACAACTTCCTTATGCAATTCCAAGCCGATATCCTTGGAACAAACGTCGTAAGACCGGTTATCCAAGAAACAACCGCATTGGGAGCTGCATATCTTGCGGGTTTAGCCGTAGGCTATTGGTCAAGCCAGGATGAAATAGCAAACATGTGGAAGGTAGACAGAAAGTTTAATCCTCAGATGGACGAGACCACAAGAGAAAAACTATATGGTGCCTGGAAAGAAGCGGTAAATAGATCCTTAGGATGGGCTAAGGTTCTCAAAGACTTAGGATGGGAGGTGTAATTTCCCTTTACCAATGACTCAACAGGGCATACAAACCAAAAAGGTAGCAATAATAGGAGCAGGAATAGTAGGAGCAGCTATAGCCCGTGTATTAAGTAAATATGAAAACTTAGAGGTTCATATATTTGAAAGGAACGCGGATGTTGGCTGGGGAGCAAGCAAGGCAAATAGTGCAATCGTTCATCCAGGACATGAGGAAGACCCAGAAAAACATCCATTAAGGGCAAAACTCTGTGCTAAAGGTAATAGGCTATGGCATATATGGTCAAAAGAACTTGAGGTTCCTACAAGATGGCCAGGAGAGTTGATGGTAGCCTTCGATGATGAAGAAATAGAAGTGGCAAGACATTATCTTGAGCTCGGAGAGAAAAATGGTGTCCCGGGAATAAGACTGGTATACGGCGAAGAATTGCGCGCCCTGGAGCCTAACATAAATCCATCTGCGGTTGGGGCCTTGTGGGCCCCAACCGCAGGAGTAATGGCCCCATGGGAAGGAGTAATAGCACTGATCGAAAATGCTGTCGATAACGGAGCTAAACTCCACACCGAAGTGGAAGTCAAGAAGGTCGTAACGGAGAGGGGGAGGGTTAAAGGAATAGATACCTCCGAAGGCTTCTTTGAGGCAGACATAGTAATAAACGCGGCAGGACTTTACGCAGACAAGATTTCAAAGAGTGTAGGAATAGACTTTGATATAACACCCAGGAAAGGAGAATACTATCTCTTTGAGGATGATGCCTTCCCTAAGGTTACAAGAATAGTTCATCAAACTCCCACTCCCAAAACAAAAGGAGTTTACCTCTCTGTAACCATAGAGGGAAGCTTACTGATTGGCCCCACGGCGGAAGACCTACCAAAGGAAGCGAAAGAAGATACTTCTACAACCAGAGAGGGATTAGACTTCGTATGGGAATGGGCAGGTAAACTTGTGGCAAGCCTACCGCCTAAAAATAGAGTAATGAAAACCTTTGCAGGTTTAAGGCCTGAACCCCCAGATGGGAAATGGATAATAGAAGCCTATGATAACCCCTTCGGGTTTATAAATGCGGCTGGAATGAGATCCCCAGCTTTAACCTCTGCGCCTGCTATAGCTGAATATATCGATAAGGAGCTCATTCAAGGAAAGCTGGGAATAAAACCTGTCGAAAAGAAATTCTGGAACCCTTACAGAAAGGGGATCAGGAGATTCAGGGAGTTAAGTGACGACGGTAAAAACGCCCTTATAAGCTTGAATCCCAAATATGGTAATGTCATCTGTATGTGCAAGGAAGTAACGGAAGCAGAAATAATAGAAGCCATTGAAAGGATGCAAAAAATAGGAATAAAAACCATAACCTTAGACGGGATAAAGTTTAGAACTCTATCCATGTTTGGCTGGTGCCAAGGATCTTTCTGCAGGATAAGAGTTGCAAAAATAGTCTCAGAAAAGCTTGGTATTCCTGTTTGGGACGTTTCAATTAAGAGTAAAGAATTATCTTATGGCATAGGAAACGTAAAGACCTTCTTTACAGGCAGCAAGGGAGATGATGTCAATGCAAAACTCGAGATATGATGCGATTGTTATAGGAGGAGGCCCGGCGGGTTTAGCGGCAGCAATAAAGGCAAAAGAAGCCGGCTTAAAGGTTCTCCTCCTTGAAAACAGAGATGTTTGGGGAGGAATACCTCTTCAATGCGTCCATCCCGGATTTGGACTCCACTACTTTAAGGAAGACCTAACGGGAACCGAGTTTATTTACCGCTTCATAGATAAGTTCGAGAAGCTTGGAATAGAAGGGTATACAAATGCCCACCTTATCGAAATAGGCCTGATATCAGATATCGAAAAAGAGTTAAAGGTGGTAACACCGAAGGGTATTAAAAAACTCAAAACCACGAGCATAATCTATACCACAGGCGCAAGGGAAAGGCATCTTTATGAAATAGGTATAACAGGTAACAGAGCTACGGGAATTTACACAGCGGGAGAAGCACAAACAATGATGGATATATACGGAATAATGCCGGGGAAGGAAATAGTAATAGTAGGCTCTGGAGATGTGGGGTTAATAATGGCAAGAAGATTTGCATTAGAAGGTGCGTTAGTTAAAGCCGTCATCGAAATAATGCCATTCCCAGGAGGGCTCACAAGAAACGTGGTTCAGTGTCTTCAAGATTTTGGGATACCGCTTTATCTGAGCCATGCTGTGACCAGGGTAGAGGGGACAAAGAGGGTTGAAAGGATCATTGTTTCTGAAGTAACGGAAGACCTAAAAATAAAAGAGGGAACGGAAAAAGAAATTAAATGCGATACCGTGGTAGTAGCAGCTGGCTTAGTCCCTTACATAAAGATATTAGAAAAAATAGGAGTAACCAAGGACGAAGCAACGAAAGGACCAATAGTCAATGAGTATCTTGAAACGAGCATACCAGGAGTTTTCACTGCAGGAAACGCGCTAGTAATAAATGACCTGGTAGACCATGTGGTAGAACAGGGAGAAAAGGCAGCAGATGGGGCTTTAGAATTCGTAGAAAAAGGAGGAATACCCACAAAGAAATGGCGTAGAATACTGCGAGGTAAAAATGTGAGGCTGCTTATCCCGCATTATGTTAGCGGAGAAAAAGACGTAGTAGTTTATGCAAGGGTCTCCAAACCACAAAGAAACGTGAAGGTTAGATTCCCCGAGATAGGTAAAGAAGTTAAGCTACCCGTGGTCAAACCAGCTGAAATGATAAGTATAAAGCTCAAGAAAGAGGAAATAGAGAAAGCTAAAGATAAGATAACGATGGAGGTAGTTTCAGATGAGTGAAATAAAAAAACACAATATAACATGCATCGTCTGCCCAATAGGATGCGAAATGGAAGTGGAAACCAAAGGCGAAAATGGTGAAGTATTATCGATAAAAGGAAACAGATGCCCTAAGGGTAAAGACTACGCCATTCAGGAAGTAACATCTCCCAAGAGGATAGTAATGAGCGTAGTAAATGTTAACGGGAGCATCTTTCCAACCGTATCCGTCAAAACAAATAAACCGGTTCCTAAAAAGTTAATACCCAAGGTGATGGAGGAGCTCTCAAGGATAGAACTTAACGCACCCATAGGGGTTGGGGATGTGATAATCAGGAACGTTGCCGGCACTGACGCAGACATAGTAGCGACGAGACCCGCACCGAGGTTACCCTAATAAAAGGGGCTCTCCTCTCACTCATGAGTGAGA
>LDZR01001994.1_pt1 | contig 12190 bp, 15 predicted proteins | sample 615371 | NCBI WGS metagenome assembly LDZR01 (sample SAMN03408294, study PRJNA278302) | terrestrial metagenome | isolation source: oil reservoir sample K2 | place: USA: Alaska, North Slope, Kuparuk formation | collected 2013
GAACCTTTTAAAAGGTTCCCCTTTTATTTTTGTTTTTCGGGTTGAATCTTTTATCATGAAAGTATATAATGTAAAGTACAGAAGCAACAAATGTTAGGACAAGAGGGGGGTCATAGGGAGTGGCGGGGCAATATAAGGTTGTGATAAATGAGAAATGGTGTAAGGGGTGTGGTCTGTGTGTAGCCTTTTGCCCCAAAAATGTGCTTGTTATGGGAGAGAGATTAAAGGCGGAGGTTAAATATCAGGAAAACTGTATAGGTTGTAGGAGATGTGAAAATTACTGTCCCGATTTTGCCATAATTGTTGAGGAGGCGGAGAGGGTTGGGTAGGGTTGTTTTTTGGCAGGGTAATCGTGCAGTCGCTATGGGGGCTATAATGGCTGGTGTTAAGTTTTACGCAGGTTATCCTATAACACCTTCATCTGAGATAGCAGAAATACTTTCCGCTGAGCTCCCCAAGGTGGGGGGCATTTTTATACAAATGGAAGATGAGATAGGGAGTATTGCAGCGGCTATCGGTGCATCCCTGGCGGGATTGAAAAGTATGACTGCTACAAGTGGACCAGGGTTTTCTTTGAAGCAGGAAAACATAGGCTTTGCTATAATGGCTGAAGTTCCAGTTGTTATAGTTGATGTTCAGAGGGGAGGTCCCTCTACAGGTACCCCTACGAAGCCTTTTCAAGGAGATTTCATGCAGGCAAGATGGGGAACCCATGGCGGATTTCCTCTTGTTGTTCTCTCTCCATCTTCCGTGAAGGAATGTTTTGAGCTTACTATAGAAGCCTTTAACCTTGCAGAGCGCTTTAGAACCCCTGTGGTTCTTCTAAGCGATGAAGTCGTTGGCCACATGAGGGAGAGAATCGAACTCCCAGAGGATAGTGAGGTAAAAATCTATAACAGAAAGAGGCCAAAAGCTTCTCCCTTGAACTATAAGCCTTATGAAGCAGATCCCGAGGACGATATCCCGCCGATGGCTGCATACGGAGAAGGTTATTGCTTTCACGTTACAGGGCTCGTTCATAATGAATACGGACTTCCGACCAATGACCCTAAGGAAATAGAGGCTTTGAACTTACGATTATTGAGGAAGTTTGAAAAAGGGAAGGATCTTTTAGTTAAATTCTCCAGCTTTGAACTTGAAGATGCAGAGGTTGTCATAGTAGCTTTTGGTTGTGTTGCAAGGTCTGCTATGGGCGCTTTAAGAGAAGCGCGCAAATTGGGTTATAAGGTTGGACTGTTTAGGCCTGTTATACTGTGGCCCTTTCCGGAGGAACCTTTGAAAAAGATAGCTTCGAAGGTAAAGGCAATTATAGTGCCTGAAATGAACCCTGGGCTCATGGTTAGAGAAGTTGAGAGAGTTGTTGGTGGTAGATGTGAGGTTCACAGCTTGATTAGACTTGACACTGAAATAATTACGCCCGAACAAATTTTAGAGAAGGTAAAGGAGGTTGCCTGAGATGCCCCGTGAGAATATTGCTCGATTTTTAAGATTGGGGCTTTTCCCTCATATATTCTGTGCGGGTTGTGGGCATGGTATAGCCTTTCATGCTCTTATACGAGCCTTTGACGCTCTGGGATATAACCCGGAAGAGGTTATGGTAGTTTCTGGAATAGGATGTTCCTCCAGGATTCCAGGTTATATTAACGCTAATACCCTTCATACTACGCATGGTAGGGCACTTGCTTTTGCAACTGGTATTAAGCTTGCTAAGCCTCATTTGAGAGTGGTAACGGTTATGGGAGACGGCGATTGTGCAGCTATAGGTGGAAATCACTTTATTCATGCTGCGAGACGAAACATAGATATTACAGCAATAGTGTTGAATAACTATATTTATGGGATGACTGGCGGGCAGGCTTCTCCAACTACCCCTCATGGAGCTAGAGGCTCAACGGCTCCCTATGGTTTTATAGAACGTCAATTTGATTTGTGTAATCTTGCTGTTGCCGCTGGTGCTGTTTATGTGGCGAGGGCTACGGTTTTCCATATATCCCAGATGGAAAGCTTTATAAAGAAGGCTTTGCAAAAGAGAGGGTTTTCCTTTGTGGAGATTATCTCTACCTGTCCTACCCAGTTCGGAAGGAGAAATAGACTCAGGGGAGCTGTTGAAATGATGGAATGGTTGAAGAATAATAGTGTCCCTCTTTCTAAAGCTAAGGAGATGTCAGATGAAGAATTAGAGGGTAAAATAGTTATCGGAGAGTTTGCGGATAAGGAGATGATAGAGTATACAGAGCTTTATCATAGCTTGTGCAAGGCAGCTATTGGGGAGGGAATGTCCAAATGATAGAGCGTTTTGAAGTTAGATTCTCGGGGGCTGGAGGGCAGGGGGTAATTCTTGCAGGAATAATCCTTGGAGAGGCTGCGGCTATTTATGAGGGGAAACGAGCAGTTCAGACTCAGTCATATGGACCTGAGGCAAGGGGTGGAGCCAGCAAGTCTGAAGTAGTTATAAGTGATGTGGAGATAGATTATCCTAAGGTTACTCTTCCTGATATAGTTATAGCTTTAACGCAAGAATCTGCAGATAAGCATAGTATTGATTTAAAAGAAGGCGGTATACTTATAGTTGATGATTTCTTTGTTAAAAGGATACCCCAAATCAAAGGTAAGCTTTTACATCTTCCAATAGTAAAAACAAGTGTGGATACTTTTGGGACTCCTCTTTTTGCCAATATAATAGCCTTAGGAGTGCTATGTGCTCTGATAGAGGGCTTAGTTAAAAAGGAGTCCTTTGAGAAAGCCATACTTGCAAGGGTACCTCAAGGTACGGAGGATAAGAATCTTAGAGCTTTTAATATAGGATATGAAATAGGTAGGGCGGCGGTTGATTAGTAAGGTGAGAAAAAGAAGAGGAGGGCTATATGGAGGTGGGGGGGATGTGTGAACATAAGGTTAGCTTATTTGAGAATGTTATTAAGCAGATGGAAGTGGCAAGACCGTACCTTCCCAATGTTGAAGATGATTTATTTGAGGTGCTTAAGTATCCTAAGGAAACCCTCATTATGCATCTTTCTGTTAGAATGGATGACGGGAAAGTAAAAGTCTTCAGCGCTTATCGTTCTCACCATAATAACGCTTTAGGTCCGTATAAAGGTGGTGTTCGTTATCATCCACAAGTAACCCTTGATGATGTGATGGCTCTCTCTGTTTTGATGACTTGGAAATGTGCCGTTGTTGGCTTACCTTATGGTGGGGGAAAAGGCGGAATAGCTTGTAACCCTAAGGAGATGTCTCAGGGAGAGCTTGAGAGGTTAAGTAGAGCTTATGCCCTTGCGGTGTCCCGTTTTGTGGGTGTTGATTATGATATTCCTGCACCTGATGTCAATACAAATCCTCAGATAATGGCATGGTTCTTAGATACATACGAGAAAGTGAAGGGTTGGAGTGAGCCTGGCGTTTACACAGGTAAACCTATGGTTCTTGGAGGATCCGAGGGTAGGAAGGATGCAACCTCAAGAGGGGGCGCCTATGTTACGAGAGAGGCAATGAAGGTTTTCGGTATAAAGGAAGGAGCTACATGTGCTATCCAAGGGTTTGGTAATGTAGGCTCCTTCGCTCATAAACTCTACAAGGAATTGTTAGGGCTTAAGGTTATAGCTGTTAGTGATATAGGAGGGGGAGTATACAATCCTAACGGGTTTGATCATGATAAACTTTTAAAGGTTCTTAATGAAACTGGAACTGTTGCTAATTATCCTGATGGTGATAAGATAAGTAATGAGGAGCTTTTGGAACTTAATGTAGATATATTGGTCCCAGCCGCTATTGAGAATGTAATTACAGAAGAGAATGCCCCAAGGATTAAAGCTAAGCTCATTTCCGAACTGGCTAATGGTCCAGTTACTCCTGAGGCAGATAAGATACTTTTTGATAAAGGTGTTATTTGCTTGCCTGATATTTTAACTAATGCGGGGGGAGTTACTGTTTCTTATTTTGAGTGGATCCAGAATAGGACTGGGCATTATTGGCCTATTCAGAAAATTTACGAAGAGCTTGATAGAATGATGACTAATGCTTTCCTTGCTGTGTATGAAGTTCACAGGAAGTATAACATAGATATGAGAACTGCAGCATATGTTTTAGCCATAGGTAAGGTTGCTGAAGCAACTAAGGTAAGGGGTATTTGGCCTTAGATTTTGATATTGTGGGCATTCCTCTTACTAAGAAGGGGGATGCCCTTTTTATGTTATAATTTAAATTGCGAAAAGATATAGACATGGTGAAAAGGATTTTTATTGTTGTTCTTGTTTTGTGCCTTTTTGATAGTCTTCAAGCAAAAGCTCTTGATTGGATCTGGAGCGATCCAGAGGGTAATGATGCTTACCGCTTTTATTCCTCTAATCGTTTGTTTTTATATTCAAGTCCACATCAAGATATTAGTCTTTGCTATCGAAAGGGTAGAACAAAGAAAGGAGCTCCTTTTTTAGTTAGGAAAGCGCCCTTGGGGGATTGGGAATTTATATCTTGGTTTAAGGTACAAGAGAGGCGTCCTGGTACTTCTTTTGGCTTAATTCTTTGGGATGGTGGCGAGTCTAAAAGTTATCATCTTCTTTTCGGCCTCAGTGATGAAGATAAGTTAACCCTTGAGGGGAGTCTCCCTAAAAGGTGTGGTTTAACTCCTCTTTTTGAAGTTCTCTTTAAGGTTAGAAATGGCCTTTTAAAAGTAGAAAAGAGCGGAGATGAATACGGTTTTTATTTTAAAGAGGATTTAAACGAGAGTTAGCAGTTTCTTGGTAAACTTAACCTTAGAGAAGGTCTTCTGAAATACGTGGGTTTCTTTGCTAAGTCTGTTGGTGAGTATCAATCAAGTGTAGAATTCTATAATTGGGAATTTAAGCCAGCTTTGTCCGAAAGGCATGCCTTTAAAGTTAAAAATATCCTTTTCTATGGTATCTCAGATGAGGATCATGTTGATCTTTCCGAGGTTATCGCTCCTGATGGTTATGGAGATGGTAGATTCTTTATGGAACTTGAGGGAAGTGGAGTTGCTATAACTGCCATTGAGATAAGAGGATACTGTAAGGGGAAGAATATTTTATGGAATACGATTCCTGGTGATGGGGTACCAAGTATAGCTGTTTTGGACAAATCAAGGAGGATTTTGAATTCCCCTTCGGGGAGCGTAAATATTCCGGTAAGTGGAGATAGTGGTTTCGATCTTTATGTTTCGGTTCCTGAAACAATACCAAGTGAAGATTTTTTATTCGAGGCTATTCTCTGGCTTTCTAACGGTGGGAAGATAAGTTTTCCTGTTCAGAAAAAGGAAATTTATAGATTTCCACTTAATGTTAAAGAGTGTACTGTTTTGGGGATCGGCGTAAAAGACTATGTTTCGAATTCTGAAGAGTTAAAAAAAGATCTTAAACCTGATCTTCAATTGAAACTCACAGTTGAAGGAAACGGGATTATAACGGGCATAGAGCTTTATTCTGGTAACAATTCTTTGGTTAATTGGAATACTTATTTCGGAGATGGTCATCCTGTTATAGCAGTAACCGACGAGAGCGGAGAGATTTTAAGCGCTTATGATGGTTCTCTTTGTCTTAAAGTTTGCGGCTGTAAAGTTTTTGAACTTTGGTGTTATTAGAATGACTTCGTTTTTTCAAGATTTGGTTTCTTTAGGTATAGTCATGAAAATAATGGCTCCGGTTAAGGGTGCTTTCAAGGAACCATGAGCTTAAGAGAGCTTATTAAAGGGCTTGATTTAAAAGGGGTTTTTTCAAGCTCGATTTCCTCTCATCCTTTTGAAATAGCTATGGCTACTATTCTTTCGCAAAATACTTCTGATATGAATGCTATTAAGGCTTTCAATTGCTTAAAAGAAAAGTTGGTTGGAGAAATTACTCCTCAAAGAATCCTTTCGCTTAGTGTGGAAGATTTAGAGATGGCTATTTCCTTTTCAGGGTTAAAGAAAAGCAAGGCCAAAGCTATCTTTAGTCTTGCTCGTAAAGTTACCGAGCTATGGGATGGAGATTTAACAAAGGTTCTTCGTGAGGAGGACCCAAGAAAAGCTTTAATGAGTATTGATGGTATAGGTCCAAAGACTGCAGATGTTATACTTCTTCATCTTGGATATAATGAAACATTTGCAATCGATAGGCATATTGAGAGAGTTGTAAAAAGATTTGGTTTGTCAAATCAAAAAGATAGCTATGAATTTGTTAGATTGAAACTAATGAGTATTTTTCCACCAGAGGAGAGGTTAAGGGCTCATAAGTTGTTGATACTCATAGGAAGAGAGTTTTGTCGTCCCCATAAACCTAATTGCTATCCTTGCCCACTTAGGAAGGGGTGTAAAAGTTCATCTTGACTTTATTCTGTTTTGCTGATATTATTATGAATGGATAGGGAATATCTTATTTATACAATGTTATATGGACTTGGTGGCAGAGGATGGAGAAAGCCACGCTTCTGAGAAAGAGGTGTGGCTTTCTATTTAGATAAAAGTATAAAATCTAATTAAAAGGGGGGTATTAAAATGAAGAAACCCACGCTTGGTGGGGAGTTGGCAGCGGAGTTTTTTGGGACGTTCCTTCTCTGCCTTCTTGGTGACGGCGTCGTGGCAAACGTAGGGCTTGCTCCAAGACTTGCTTCGCCAGCCTATAACTGGAATACCATAGCTTTCGGATGGGGATTCGCTGTCGCAATAGCTGTATACGTGGCTGGCGGAGTTACAGGTGCTCATATTAACCCCGCTGTTACCTTTGCCTTAGCTGTGAAGAGAGGTTTTTCATGGGCTAAGGTTATTCCTTACTGGATAGCTCAAACTCTTGGTGGCTTCTTTGGTGCTTTAGGTGTATACCTTGTTTACTATGAAGGTCTTAAGGCTGCTGGTATGCCCAATGTTTGGTGTACTGGTCCCGGTTCTGTTTTTGAGAAAGCTTTCTGGGGAGGAGCAGCTGCGGTTCAGGCTGTGGGTAGCTATTCGTTGGGTAACGCTACCATTGCGGAAATTATAGGGACTATGGTATTGCTTTTGGGTGTATTAGCCGTCACGGACTCTAAAAACCTTGGTGTAAAGGCTAACCTTGCTCCCTTTATGGTTGGCATCGTGGTTACTGTCATAGGTCTTGATCTTGGTGGTCCAAGCGGTTATGCGATAAACCCTGCTCGTGACCTTGGTCCGAGGCTTTTTGGCGCTCTCGTTGGAACTAAAGGGTTATTTGATGGTGCCTACTGGTTAGTTGCCCCCATAATAGGGCCTCTTATTGGAGGAGTTCTTGGTGCAGTCTTATATGACATCTTCATTTCTCCTCATCTTCCTGAGCCTGAACAGCAGGCAGAGGGAGGCAGTGAGTAAGCCATGAAAAAATTAATTAATAAGCCGGAAGATGTTGTTAAGGAATCTCTCGAGGGATTGGGTTTGGCATGGCCGGAGCTTGTTAAGGTAAACTTTAATCCTAACTTTGTATACCGTGCTGATGCGCCTGTTAAAGGTAAAGTAGCGGTAATATCTGGCGGGGGTAGCGGACACGAGCCCATGCATGTGGGATTTGTTGGCTACGGTATGCTTGACGCAGCTTGCCCGGGGGAGGTTTTTACTTCTCCCACTCCCGACCAGATGTACGAGGCAGCGAAAAAGGTCGATGGCGGAGCTGGTATACTCTTCATAGTTAAAAATTACAGCGGTGATATAATGAACTTTGAGATGGCAGCTGATATGTTAAAGGGCGAAGGAATAGAGGTAGAAAGTGTTATAATAGATGATGATGTAGCTGTTGAGAATAGCTTATATACCCAGGGAAGGCGTGGGGTTGGAACCACCGTGTTGGCAGAAAAAATCTGTGGTGCCGCTGCTGAAAAGGGCTACGATCTTAAGAGACTTGCGGAGCTTTGCAAGAAGGTAAATAGCTGGGGTAGAAGCATGGGTATGGCTTTAACTCCTTGTACGGTTCCCGCTGCAGGTAAACCTACGTTTGAGCTTGCAGAGGATGAGATGGAAATAGGTATCGGTATTCACGGTGAGCCTGGACGCCAAAGGATGAAAATTAAGAGTGCGGACGAGATTACAGAGATGCTTGCTCAAGCTGTTATCGAAGACCTGCCTTTTAAAGCAGGAGACGAGGTTTTAGCTTTCGTGAATAGCATGGGAGGAACCCCTGATATCGAACTATACATTGTATATAGAAAGCTTCATCAAATACTCGAGCAAAAGGGAATAAAAGTGGCGAGAAAGCTGATTGGTAGGTACATAACTTCCCTGGAAATGCAAGGAGTTTCTATAACGCTTCTTAAGCTTGACGATGAGCTTAAGGAGCTTTGGGATGCGCCTGTTAAGACTCCTGGATTACGCTGGGGTATCTAAAGGGGGATGATTATGGGGATTACAAAGGAAGATGTAATAAAATTTCTTGAAAAGGCTGCGGATCTTATAAAGCAAAATAGGGATTACCTTACTCAACTCGATTCAGCTATAGGAGATGCTGACCACGGCATCAATATGGATAGGGGTTTCACTAAGATAATGTCAACCTTAAATTCTGTTAAAGACAAGGATATAGGTTCCATATTGAGAGCTTGTTCGATGGCTTTGGTATCGACCGTCGGTGGAGCTGCAGGTCCTCTTTATGGAACAGCTTTTATGTATGCGGCTAAGGTTCTTGATAAGAAGGAGGAAATTGCACCGGAGGAGCTTTATCAGGCATTGAAGGCTGCTTTGGAGGGGATTCAGCTTCGTGGTAAAGCTACTGAGGGAGAAAAAACGATGGTAGATGCTATAGCTCCCGCTTTGAGAGCTTTTGAGGAGAAGCTCCGGGCGGGAGCTTCCCTTAAGGAGATGCTTCAATCTGCAGTTGAGGCAGCTGAGCGGGGAAAGAAAAATACCATACCTATGAAGGCGACGAAGGGAAGAGCGAGCTACTTGGGGGAGAGGAGCATAGGGCATCAGGACCCTGGAGCTACCTCTTCATATCTACTTTTTAAGGCCATGCTTGATGTGGTTGAGGAAAAGGGAGGTTAAAATTAAATTGCCTAAAAGGAGATTGCCTACGTGGTTAACGATTATCCTTTTCGTTGTCCCTTTGGTGTGGAGTGAATACATGTTTTATGTGGTTAATAAGTGGTATAGCATGGTGCTTTTCCCTATTGCGTGGGTTGGTTTCTGGTTGTCTCTGTATAGGATGAGGCAGAGGGAGGAATAGATGGTAGGGATTGTAATCGTTTCTCACAGTGAGAAATTGGCAGAAGGGGTTGTAGAGCTTGCCAAGCAAATGACAGGAGGTAAAGATGTCCCTATAAAGGCTGCTGGTGGATTTGACGATGGGAGCTTGGGAACGAGTTATGAGAGGATATACAATGCTATAAACGAGGCTTATACGGAAGACGGCGTCTTGGTACTTATGGATTTGGGAAGTGCCATAATGACAACTCAGATGTGCTTGGAAAACCTACCCGAGGAAAAAAGAAAAAAAATAAAGCTGTGTAACGCTCCGCTGGTTGAAGGGGCTGTAGCTGCTGCGGCAGCTGCAGCCCAAGGTCTATCTTTGGAGGAAGTGAAGGAAAGGGCAGAAAGCGTTAATTTGGTGAAGCTCCAAGAAGAGGAAGTCCCTCCTGAAGAGGTTCCTTTAAAGGAGGGGGTTAAAAGCGTTGAGATTCAGCTTATAAATCCTTCTGGTTTGCATGCACGTCCTGCAGCATTGTTTGTTCAAGTTGCTTCCCAATTTAAATCTAAAATAACCGTTCAAAATATTACTTCAAAAAAGCCACCTGCTGATGCCAAAAGCATCATGGATATGGCAGTTAACGGGACGGCGGAAAAAGGTGAATGGATTAGGATAATTGCCGAAGGGGAAGATGCTGAGGAGGCGTTGAGAGCTTTAAAGGAGCTTGTAGAATCTGGTTTCGGCGAGTTGGAGGAGGGAAAAGGTAAGGCCTCCACTGAAGTAGAGGAAGGTGAAGCCCTCTCTGGGGAGGGAATATTTAAGGGGACACCTGTTTATCCGGGCTATGTTGTGGCTCCTATTTTGGTATATAAAAGAAAGACTGTAAAGGAGGGAGTCGGTGAGAAGTTTTCTTCTGACGAGGAGCTTGAAAAGTTTAGAGAGGCGATAGCTAAGGCTATCAATGAGATAGAAGATCTCAAAGAAAAAGTTAGTAAGAATGGAGATCCGAAGGTGGCGGCCATATTTGATTTTCATGCCATGGTATTGAAAGATAGCAAGTTTATTTCTCAGATTGAATCTCTGATAAAAGAAGGGTTCTCTTCTCGGGAAGCTGTACTTAAGGTTGTAGAGGAGTGGGCATCTCAGCTTGAAAAACAGGGCACGACTTTAATGAAGGAAAGGTCTTCTGATCTTAAGGATATCGGAAACAGGGTTTTAAGAATTCTTTCGGGAGAGGATTTATCAGGGATTTCAATCGAGGAGAAGGTAATTTTGGTGGCCGATGAGCTTTTACCTTCGGAAACTGCTTCTCTGGATAGAAACCTTGTGGTAGGTATAGCAACTGCTCGAGGTGGCACAACTTCTCATGCAGCGATACTTGCACGTATGTGGGGAATCCCTTCAATCGTTGGCTTGGGGGAGAGAATACTCAGCTTGCCTGATGGAACTGTAGCCGCTCTAAATGGCTTTTCTGGAGAATTGATAGTTAATCCTTCTCAAGAGCTCGTTGAGGATTTTAAGAGCAAGGAGGAGGCAAGAAGGAAAGCGGAAAGTAGACTTCTCGTCCAGGCGAAAGAGCTTGCCTTTACGCTTGATAAGCGTAGGGTGGAAATTGTAGCCAATGTGGGGAATTTAGATACCGTTTCTGAAGCGCTTGATTATGGTGCTGAGGGAATAGGTCTTCTGAGAACAGAATTTCTATACGTGGATAGAACAGAAATGCCTTCAGAAGAAGAACAATATATGGCTTACTTAAAAGTTGCGGAGATAATGGGAGACAGGCTTGTTGTTATAAGAACCCTTGATGTTGGTGGAGATAAGCCCTTACCCTATATCCCCATGGAGAAAGAGGAGAATCCATTTTTAGGTGTTAGGGCCATAAGGTTACAACGTCTCCATCCTGACCTGCTTAAAAACCAGATTAAAGCTATTCTTAGGGCAGCTGTTAAAGGAAATCTTAAGTTTATGCTTCCAATGGTAGCTGCGGTGGAAGAGATAAGGTGGGTTAAAGGGATAGTTGAAGAGTGTAAGGAGGAGCTAAGGAGAAAGGGAGTAGCCTTTTCTGATAAGGTAGAAATGGGTATAATGGTTGAAATCCCTTCAGCGGCGATCATGAGTGATGTTTTGGGAAGGGAGGTAGATTTCTTCAGCATCGGGACGAATGACCTCACACAGTATACCCTTGCATGCGATAGAGGAAACAAAAACCTAAACTATCTTTTCGATTCCTTGGACCCCTCTATTTTAAGGTTAATCAAGATGACGGTAGAGGGTGCCCATACTCATGGTAAGTGGGTAGGCGTGTGTGGAGAAATGGCTGGCGAAAGGGAGGCGATCCCTGTTCTAATAGGTTTGGGAGTCGATGAACTAAGCATGAATCCAAGACTTATTCCACAGGCGAAGGATATGGTCAGAAGATTTAGCTATGAGGAGCTTAGGTCTCTTGCGGAGGAGGTTTTAAAGTTAGGCAGTGCTAAGGAGGTAAGAGAGCTGGTGGTTAAAAGATGCGGGTTATAGCAAGTCCCTTGTTAAAGGGGATAATAGCATCCCTTTGGGAGTTTACCGACCCCGAATATATCCCCGTGGATACCGTTTTTATTCTTACGTCCACTTTAACGAGGCTTCCTTGTGAGGTTGAAGCCTGTCATGCTGCTGGCAAGAGGGTTTTTGTAGATATGGATTTCGTTGAGGGCCTTTCTGAAGGTAAAGCGGCAATAGAGTTTCTCAGGTCTATTGGCGTTGATGGTTTAATAAGTGTTAAACTTTCTAATTTTCATTATGCTAAGAAAATCGGTATGCCTTTTGTTTTAAGGGTTTTCGCTCTTGATTCTAGAGCTGTGGAGAAGGCTTACAATCAGGTGAAATCAAATGGAGTTGATATAGTTGAGATTCTTCCCGGCTGCGCCTCTTTAAAGGTTGGGAAGATGTTTAAGGCTTTAGGTATAAACGTTATTACAGGTGGTCTCGTAACTACGGGGCAGGAGGCCAAAAAACTTCTTCAAATAGTTGATGCAATTTCAACCAGTGCCAGAAATCTTTGGACAAAGGAAGAATTTTAGGGGCTCTCCTCTCACTCATGAGTGAGA
>LDZR01000035.1_pt1 | contig 12148 bp, 12 predicted proteins | sample 615371 | NCBI WGS metagenome assembly LDZR01 (sample SAMN03408294, study PRJNA278302) | terrestrial metagenome | isolation source: oil reservoir sample K2 | place: USA: Alaska, North Slope, Kuparuk formation | collected 2013
CAGTTTGACGGTTTCGCTCCACAGCCTCTCCGGTATTACCGATAGGAGCCTCCCATGTCCCTATATCTAGCCGCTTAGTAGCTACCCAGGCCTCGTTCAAATCCTTATAACCAGCGTACACCTGTTCTGGTAGAAAATAAACCTCCCGGCCCCGCAACACCCCTTCCCATGCCAGGTCACGCCACCTCTCTCCGGCCTCATCTTGGTCTAGGCAGAAGACTATCCGCTTTGCCTTCACCCACTCCCACCGCAGACCGTCTACACCGAAGATAGCCACCGCGTCAGGATAACCAGCAGCCATTAGGGAAAGGGCATCAAATACCCCCTCACAAATAAAAACCGTGTGGCTTGCTAAAGCCTTAGCATTGAATATTCCTTTGGGGCCGGGCAGGTGGTCATGCCTTTCCTCCCTGGGCACCTTCGCATTATCCCCCACCGCCCGGCCGTAAAGATTCACCACCTCGCCCACCGGGTTAGTATGGGGGAATACCAGCCGCCCCCACTTCCACTGTCTCACGGGCCGCCCCTTCGCCAGATGGGGCCACTTGCCTGAGGCTGCATAACCGACGCCGCAGGCTTGGGCCAGCTCAAGCGGAATCCCCCGCCGCCTCAGGTACTCCTCCCCTAAGCTTCCGGGTAGGGCCTTTTGTAGCTCCTGTAGCACCTTCTCCAGTTCCGACCTTGCCTTAGGCTCTCCAGGGTCTCCAGAAGGGCCTACAACGGGCTTTTTTACCACGTCAAGATATTTACCTATACCCGTCCCTTTTGGACGGCCTGTACGCCCTTCTGAAGGCCTCCAAGGAGCTTTCTTTTTGTGCTCCTGAATCCATTCCTGCCGTTTCTCCTCCAGGTATCCCCATGCTCCGCAGGCAAAACACCGAAAGTGCCCGGTTTCTGGGTTCAGGGCAAGGCTTCGCTGATTATCGCTGCCATGTATCGGGCAGTAATACCGCAGGTATTTCCCGCTCCTCACGCCACTCCCTTGCCCGCGATAAGCCTCAAGGTCTGCAAGGGTCAGACTAACCTGCCCAGCCATTTCTTGCTTCCTCCCTGAAGGTTCCAATATCAGGCTTGAATATGAGCTCTACCTTGCCTTTATCGCCGTAGCGGTTCTTTTCCAGCACTAGGTCAACTGCCCGCGCCGGAGGGGTAGCGGTCCTGTGTTTAGGCTCCACCAGGAAAAGGGCCGTGTCAGCCGAATACTCCAAGTCCCCGCTTTCTTTCAGGCTTACCAGGCTTGCGCTCCCTTGGCCGGGCCGGTTTTGGCTGCTTATCACCAGCACAGGGCTATCTAACCGAAAGGCCAGCTCCCGCAGCTCACTTACCAGGCCGGAAACTATATGCCGGAAGTCACTGAACTCCCGCTTGCCTGCCGCCCACCGCTGCAGGTAATCCACTATGACAAGGCACCGGCCGGCTTTCCTTTGTGCCATCACCTGCAGGGCCTTGGCCTTCACCTGAGGCACCGTCAGCCGGGCCGTTCCCTCGATGAAATACAGGGCCGCTAGTTTCGGGCCGTATACTCTCGCCGCCCGCTCTAGCTCCGCCGGGTCCCCGTAACCATCCGCAAACTTCTTTGCCTCCAATCCCGTCTGGGCACAGATAACTTTTAGAGTCAGCCTTGGTAGGGCCTCCTCGAAACTCACAAATAAGACAGGATAGCCTGTCTGGGCCACATTCGCAGCTACCTGCAAAGTAAAAGTAGTCTTCCCTTGGCCAGGTTCAGCCGCCAGCAAGTGCAGGCCGGGTTGCAGGCCTCCTAACAGCTTGTCCAGCCTATTGATACCCGTGGGCAGTCCTACCGCCGCAGCCCCCTGCTCCTTCACCGCCTGCCGCCGGGCCACCGCGTCTGCCACCACCTCCGGCAACAAATCGGGTAAGGCCATCACCTGCCCCGCCCGTAGCTCCCTTACAGCCTGCTGCACCTGCGCTAACCTGTCTTCCAGGCTGGCAATCAAGTCAGTAGCAGGAGTATCACCCCGTAATTCCTCCAGAAAGGCCTGCGCTAAATCGGCCAGTAGCCGCTTCTGATACAGTCCGGCAAGCTCCTTTGCCGTTGCTATGGGGTCTTCTGCTGGCTCCCCTTCTGCCTCCGGCAAAGGCTTTCCTTGCTCTATGGCTTCCGCCAGCTCATTGAACAATGCCCGTCGGGCCTCCGTGAAGGCCTCCGGAGGCAGCAGGTCCAGCACCTCCCAGTAGATATCCGGCCGGGCCGCTATCGCTGCAAGCAGGGCCTGCTCTAAGTCAAGCCGCACATATTGGCCTGGTAATGTGAATTTTATGGGCATAATGATAGCCCTCCCTCTTATCAGCTAGCCAAAGACTTAATCCTCGCCCAGCTCCCGCTTTACTGTTCCATCTTCAAGGAAGCATTCAGCTTGCTTCTCTACCTCGGCAAAGTCAATCCCTATCTCCTCGGCAAACTTGCGCATTTCCTGAATCTGATCATCAGAAGCTCCGTCATACTTATAACAGCCAAGGAGTAGGCCTAGTCCCGCAACCGCACCTCGCCGCATATGCAGAAGATGCTGTGCCTCTCCATTCTTTTTCACCCATGTCTTGAATCGCCGCACGTTCCCCAGCTCAATCATTGTCGCCATTACGGGGTTCTGTCTTGCTAATCTCCCTTGCAGTCTTGCATGTTCGCAGTTCCGGCTTAAGCATAACAACGCCCCCCGCGTTACTCAAAAACGCGGGGGGCTGTTATACTTATTAAACTTATTAAGAGAGTTCACATTCCCGGAATCCCTTGCGCCACAAGGGTTTCCGGGCATCAAGAAGTTCACATACTTCCACCTGCCAAGGTTTTGCTTCCACCTGCCAAGGTTTTGCTTCCACCTGCCAAGGTCCCTTATCAGTTCACATTGCCCATTTGACGGGGTTTTTGCTTCCACCTGGTACGGTCCAATTTTAGTTCACATTGCTTCCACCTGGTAAGGTCCTTTTTGGGTTCACATAGGTCACTCGTCTTGTGCCTGTTGTGTCTGCTCAAACCAGGCCTTCAGCTTCTGGGCTACCTTCGGGCCGGGCAGTACCTTTTGGTTCTCTATATCGGACAGATAGCGCCTGCTAATCCCCAGGTATCGGGCCAGCTCTTCCTGCCGAATATTCCTTTGCTCCCTGGCCAACCGTACCTGCCGGCCGTCTATCGTGCCAGCCGTGGGCCGCGGACGGGGCCTTCTCCTACGTGTGGGCTTTTTCTGTTTGGCTTCTTGTAGCTGCTTAATTTTTCGTGCCTCTATCTCCCGCTCCAACTCAGTCACGCTAGGTAGCACAAAGGTAATTTCGTACTTGAGCCACCGCTGCACCCACCCCCGGTATCTCTCTGTATCTTCCCAGTAGCCATCAGGGTAAATCACCTGCGAAAAGACGCCGCTCTTGGCAAGGAGTTCTAATGCCTGCTCAAAGGCCTCTCTGAATCGCCCCGGCTTCTCTTCCTGCTCCGGGGCTTCCCCTATGCCCTTGCAAAGGGTCCCTATTGTCCATGTTAAGGGCTGCCCCAATCCCAACCGCCATGTATGCATCATCACATATTGGCCTATTTTCTTTGCCAATACTTCTGTGCGCCTATCCTCCCTGTGCGACAGTGCAAGCAGTACCTGCGACATCCCGCATACCCACCGCCGGGCTTGGGGGCTAAGAAAATAATATGCCCATTGTCCGGCTCTCACTGTCCACTTGACGGCTACCACTTCTCTGTCCCCAAAAAGAGTCTTCTGGTATTCCTCCACCTTAACAATGTCAAAAAGGCGGTCGTTTGTCCACGAATAGCCTTTAGGGTTCCATCTTCCGGTCTCGGGGTCGGGGGCCGGCAGCTTGTGGACCTCGAATTTTAGCCTTTGCAGATTCTCCATTTCGGCTTCAATCTGCACCCGCAAAGCATCTCTGTTCTTTCCCCATGCATCTATCCCTTTCATCCGAATAATGTCATCCGCGTCAATTCTGACAGGCTCCAACATAGGCGCCCTTGGCGCCTTCCCCAGGGCCGCCAACACTGCCAGGGCCACGTCAGCAGTCAATGGGGACAGTCCCTCTATAAAAGCCTCAATCTGCTGCATTGTCCAAATAGCAGCATGGGCCTCTAGCTTGGGGTCCACCCAAACTATCACTTCGCCCCCCTTTTGTGTCTTATGAGATACGCTTGCAGTCCCGGCTTCTTGGTCCATTGTCCATATCCCTTTGGCCCGCCACTTGCGGCCCCCTCCCCATATCGCCCTAAACCCAGCTTCTATTTGAGGATTTGTAGGAATAGCTAGAGTCGCCGCCCGCGCTATTTCCTGCGGCAAGGTCGCCTTCTCATGTAATTCGAGTAGGTGCTCTATTTCTGATATGGTTTTGTGCGGGAGGTCTAGGGCCTCAATGATTAGCCTGGCATAATCCTGGGTGAAGGTATTCAAAAGGTATGCGAATCTGTCCCCTAAAGACTCGGATTTGTCCATGAAAAGATAGGCATTAAACGCCCGGTCATAGTCTTCTTGAGACATAGCGTTTACGGTCTCAGCCCCTAGCTCTTCCTCCATCCGGTCTAAGGCCCACGCTACAACATGTACCCAGAGATAATCCGCTAAGTTCTCATATACGTCTTTATCAACAGCGCTGATAGCGTCCCGGATGGCTTCGGTAAGGCGTTTTTCACCCGCTTTTAGGCGAGGGTCTTTTGCCGGGTCATCGAATGGTAGCCCTTCGCCGGCATCAATTTTTAGACCTGCATATACCCTTAAGATATGCCACCATACCCATATGGCTATTGGCCTGGCAATGTCTACTTTCTCTTTTAGAAACGCAGCCCATTTCTTCATTCGCTCAGGGTCTAGAGATTCACGCGCGCGTTGCAATCTCCAAAAGGCCCTTATGGCAGTCTCCGTTAATTTCCCGTTATTCTGCAGGGCCGTTATCTCTTCTTGTGGAAGCATTACTGTTCCAAGACTCTTGCCACTTTTTTCTTCGGTGACAGTAACTTTCGTATATTTGACAGTTGCCCCTATTAATTCACCAGGCTTAAACACATATATATCATCTTTCATGCTGTCTATCCCCCTGCTTCAGTATCCGTGCCCACCAGGGCCGCCTCTTTTCTGTGAGGCTCCGCAGGGCCTCCGTCAGCTTCCGATCCCGCTCCTCTAGAATACGGTCCCGCTCAGCCTGGGCAATGCGTTCCTCTTCTCTCGCGCGAGCTATTTCCTCCCGCAGAGCGTCAAGCACCCGGGCAAGTTCGGCCTGTTTCTCGGCAACAGCAACTAAAGCGTCCTGTAGGTCGTGATCGCGCTCCTCAATACATGCCTTGATCATGTTTTCGAGTGCCGATAGGGTTACCTGTCGCGTTGTGGGTACCACGTCAGTTGGCGAGTAAGGGCCGGCAACCTCGCTTGCTGGCACCCGCCACTCCTCCCCGTAGGGTCCCTGTTGCTTGAAGGCTTTCAACTCCCCTCGCCGTATGCGACGGCGGACTGTATCCGGCGATACCCTTAGTCGTTCCGCCGCCTCTTTGATGGTCAAAGCTTCTTCTAACTGCGGCATTACTACTGCCCCCTATGCAGACCACTATGCATCATGGGGAGACTGTTTCTGCATGCTACTCACCCTGTCGTGCACCCCATATGCAAGGTGCATAAGCACTCTGAGCAATGCATAAGGGTAACGGCCCTAGTGTTCGCCTGTTATCCGATCTGGTATAATTCTAAGGTCAACGCTACACTAGAAAAGGGGCTTTCTATGGGAAATGACTTAGAAGCTATTGCTTGCACCCCTGAGCGAGTTAATCTCAAAGATTTCAACCCTAATGCCGACCTGCCGTACGGTTTAACCATTGAGCACCTCTATAAGGCCATGAATGAGTTCGTGGAATTCCTCGGGTTTCTTAATCAATCGCTCTACTCGAAGCATTTGCCACGCCTTGAATCCCTTCTGATGCCCGCCAATTTTAGTAGCATTGTAGGGGAGTTTATGAAAGGGAATATCCCGAAGTACTGCCCTACTCTTGCTACTAATCGCTATCATAACGGGCACCCAGACCTAATTCCCAAGGGTCGTTTCCCAGGGAATTCTGTTCAACATGCTGAGGAGGGAATCGAAGTAAAAGCGTCCCGCTATGATAGAGGTTGGCAGGGCCACAATCCCGAAAACACTTGGTTAATGGTCTTTGTGTTTGATAGCAATAAATCCGCCGATTCCGCCAAAGGAGTCAAACCCAAACCGTTCCGGTTTAAAATGGTAATTGGAGCTCGGCTTACAAAAGAGGACTGGAGTTTTTCTGGGCGTTCTGGCGCGAGTCGGCGAACTATAACTGCCAGCGTGATTGACTCTGGCCGCCGCAAGATGATGGAAAATTGGATTTACAAGAATCCGGTTCTTCCATAGGCAGTGGTAATACTGGATATGTAATTTGCTTAGTTTCTTGGCTGGGAGCAAAGTCTACCTTGAGAGCTGCCAGTTTAGGAATCGCCTGGCGGCTCATTTCGTAATACTCTAAGTACCGCTCCACACCAATACACTGAACTCCCACCGCTTCGGCCGCCGCCACCGTGGAACCCGAGCCCATGAAAGGATCCACGATGACCCCCTTGCCTAGTGGTAAGGCGGCGTAGACAAGCTGGCGTAAGAAAGACTGTGGTTTAAGGCTTGGATGTTTTGCAATCTTGCGCTCCTTTTGCGGTGTACGCTCACTCCATATTACGTCACTGAAAGGTGTGCCATCAGGATTGCGCCGTAATCCTCCAGTTTCGAATTCTCTGAGGCAATCACTTACCCTCATTCCCGAAGGTATTGGCTTGCGAAAGATACCCCACGGTTCATAACATCCTCGTGGCATCGATGATACATTACGGAACTCCTGCTCAGCATTTTTGGGGCGATCTCCACCTCGTAGAGTGCGCACAAGGCGAATTAACATTCCCCGAAACTCTAAGCCACCCTCGACCAGGGCAGAGAAGGTAAGCTGAGATATGAAGGCATTGCTAGCTATAAAAACATGTCCACCTGGCCTCAATGCGCGTACCGCTAGTGTTGCCCATTCCACAAAGAAGGCCCTTAAACTCTCACGTTCCTTTTGGGTGAGAGCTGTGAATCGAGGAAGCGGCTGACGGTGATGGCCGTCAAACGAAGGCGGAATCCTCCAGATCCCTCCGTTCCCGTTCTTTCGTTTTTCGATCTGCTCGAACTCGTATTCCTTCACACCGTATGGTGGATCTGTGACGATTGCATGGATGCTGTTCTCAGGTATACGTTTAAGCCAGTCAAAACAATCGGCATGCAAGATGAGCGATGACCCTATTACCTCTGCTCTGTAATCCAAGATAAACTGCATTATTGCATTCGTGTTAGTAGAAGAGCAGTGGTAAGCGTCATTCTGGGTGTTCTCAGGCCATATGTAAGACACGGGTTAATCCTCCTCCGGCTCCGGCCGTGTAGCGGCTGACATTTTGACGTCTGTATGGGGTGTTGCCTTTTCTAAAAAGGCTGCCAAGTCACTAGGCGCAATACGCCAAAGCCGTCCGAGCTTTCGCCCCAATAGCTTGCCGTTTCGAAGCCACATGTAAACAGTATGCTCAGTAACTTGCAGTTGCTCAGCCACCTGTTCGGGGGTAAGCCACCTATCTTCCATCCGCTATCCCTCCACTTAGCTACACTCTACCACACTTATGTATTGACTGCAACACTTTCCTATGGTAGGATACAGATGATTTATAGATTCTGGTGAGAATTTATAAATACCCCTAGGAGGGACCAACAATGTCAGGTAGCAAAAGAGTGAAGAGGCTGAAGGCTAAGATGGCTGAGCAGGCGGAGGTCCAACACGTTCTAGCACTAAAGGCCGTCGGTTACGCCCGTGTCTCCACCGAGGAGCAAGCGACCGCCGGCTACGGCCTCGAGGCCCAGGAGAAGGCTATCCGTGCCTTCGCCGAATCCCAGGGATATGAGCTCGTTGACCTGGTCGTAGACGCAGGCGTGTCAGGCGCCACGCGGCCAGAGGAGAGGCCTGGGTTCGCCCGCGTGCTCGAGCTTGCCGAGGAGAGGGCCTTCTCAGTGCTCCTGGTGTGGAAGTTTGACAGGCTCGCCCGCAACCTCGCCTATGCAGTCACCACAGTGAATGGGCTGCAAGAACGGTTCGGCGTGGTCCTTCGCTCAGTCACAGAGCCCATAGACACCGCCACACCAATGGGGCAAACAATATTCGCGGTCCTCGCCGGTATGGCCGCCCAGGAGCGGCTTGCTATCACCCAGCGTACCCTCGCTGGCAAGAAGGAGAAGGCCCGCAAGGGAGGGTTTGCTGGAGGCCCTGCACCGTTCGGCTATGTGAGGGACAAGGAAGGAGGCCTTCAGATAGTACCGGAGGAAGCAGAGATCGTCCGCCTGATTTACTCCCTCCGCAAACAAGGCCGGACTCTTCAAGAGATAGCCGACACCCTCAACGCCCAGAAGGTCCCCACACGGCGCGGAGGCTGTTGGTACCCGGGTACCGTCCGCTATATCCTCGACAACCCGAAGTATCAGGGTTACGTCGAATACTACTTCCGGTGGGACGGTGAAAACTACGTCTTGCAGGAAGGCGGACATAAAGCAATCGTCCCAAAAGCAGGATAACCTGCCGCCACAGGCAGGACAAATAACGGGGGCAGCCGGCTTCACCCGGCCGGCCTCCGCCTTTTATAGTCTCCCGAAATTCCCGAAATCGGCTTTGTATAGCCTCGAAAAACTCGCAAAACTCCCTGCCTGCTTGAAGGGCATTTTGACCTTCAAGCTCCCAGCCTCCAGCTTCGCTTCTACAGGTCTCCACGCCCAGGGCGGGTATAATCCCTTAACCTGTTCTAAAACTCGCGTCTACGAGCCTCCTGGACGCTTCTACGGCCTTCCCTGTCATGGGATTGGTTTTCTAACCCCCAGGGCTTCTATGTTGTCCTACAAGGCCACGAAAAGGGCCCCTTTTGTATGCAACGAAAGGCAGCTCAGCGAAGGCTTTTTCGTTCACGGAAGTTGCCCGGAGGGCCTGGTTGCGTAGCCTGGGTGAAGGCTCTCCAGAGTCCTTGACGAATACACTCTCAGAAACTTTAAAAAATCGAGGTTGCTGTTGTTTCTGGAGTCCAGGAAGATTCTGGTCAATTCAACGCGAGAGGAGGCCCTACCATGAAGTTCAAGCAATTAGCTCTTCCGCTCCTATTTCTCTTCTTCATTGCCCTTACGGCTTTTGGCTGTGAAGAGCCTGAGCAGTCGTTTGAAACCGGCGTCACAGTTAAGGGCCGGGTCATCGACTGGGAGGGCAACCCTGTGAGGGCTACAGTGAAGGTCTTCCAGGACTTCGGCGGAGGAAGGGCCGGAAGCGGAAACTACTGGAATATTCCAGGCTGGGAAACGCCCGAAACACGTACGGATGAAGAGGGATACTTTGTGATCACGGGTCTCAAAGACTACCCCGAACTGAAGACCCACCAGTACTATATCATGATTCTCCCTGATCATTCCCACAGAGCAGAGCCGGCGGGTCGGTGGTTGCCAATAGGTAAGCTGAAGGACGGCGAAGTGGTGGACCTTGGTTTGATCTCTGTGGGAAAGAAAATCGCATACTAAGGCTAAAGAAGGCCGATTCAACATGATACTTCCCCGCGGATCACAGATCCCTTTCTCACTAGAATACTTTTGGCGCTATCCTATACGCTTCATATTTTGCCCCACACGGCCACGAAAAGGGACGGGTAATAGTTTTATACCTACCCGGCCGATTCGACGGCTTTATGGGCGTTCTAGAGGCCCTTCCAGAGGCTTATATTTGTCCTACAGGAGCAAGAAAAAAGCAGGCAATAGGAAGATGCCTGCCCGCCTCTTTGCGCCCCTTCTAGGGCCCTTACTTTGCCAAACAAACCCACTACCCTGCCGCCGCAGTCTTCTCTTTCTTGGCCCCTACTTCACCCAAGGCCCTGGCCCTTTCTAGCTGCTCCAAGGTGCGGGCAAACTCCCGGGCAAGGTGGGCTTCGTAGCGCATCACCTTTCCCAGGGCCTCCCCGTCAGGCAGGGCTGCCAGCATCCTTACCCGCTCTTCCGCCTGCCGTCGGCTCTCCAGAGCCTCCTTAGCCTTCTCCAGCTCATACCCTTGCCGGGCCCGCAGCCTTTCCCATGCCTCCTCAGGCCCTATCCCCCACTTCTTACAGAGGGCCTCAAACAGCCGGGCCGGGGCCTGGCCTAGCTGGCCCAGGTCAAAGTCGTACCATTCCCCGCCGCCTTTCAGCCCCAAAAGCCGCTTGACGTCTAGCTTCTCCCTTTCGCAAGCCTCGGCCAAAACCCATACCAGGGCTTCCTTCGAGTTCGCCAAAGGGTCGGCTTCTGCCAGGGCCTCCGCCCTCTCCCGGGCGTCCTCCAGCTCCCCCTCCAGGTCTTCGGTGTGCTTCCACTCCTCCAAGGGCGGGTCGTTCCGGTGGGAATAGGGGAACTCCTCCCTCATGGCCTTGGCCCGTAGGTAGGCCTCGTGCTGCTCCTTACGCCAGGCGGCCACGGCCTCATCAGCCCGCTCCCGGATGGCCCCCAGCTCGTACCTAAGCACCCGCCGCCATCGCCAGACAATGACGGCCAGCTTCTCCACCAAAAGCTCCTCCAGGGCCCCGGCCGGGGCCAGGTCGTCCTTGAGTGCGGCCAAAAGGGCCTCAAAAGCCTCGGCTTCTTCTGCTCCTTCCCCTGCCCGGATCACCGCCTCGCTGGCCAAGATGCCATGCTTCAGGGCGTTAAGCCTCACCCTAGCCTTGCCTTCAGGCGTCCTCGGGCCAGTGCTTTTCTGGGCATTCGCCCTGTTTGCTATAAGCTTGGCCTCGCTTATGCCCATTTCTGCTGCCTCCTTTCAAGGCCCTTAAGCTTCTCTTCAGCCCGCTGAAGGCTAGCCTGCCACCGTTCCAACCTCTCCTGTAGAGCCGCCCAGCTCGCCCACTCTGCTTTCTCTGCCTCAAACTTCAGCCTGTAATAAGTCTTCCAGTGCATCCCCTTCGGCTTCTCAGGGAAGGGGTAAACCAGCCCCGGGTGTCCACCAAGCTGCCGCCTGATCTTCTGCGCCTTTCTCAAAAACCGGGTTGCCCTATCCTCCCTCTGACTCTCATAGGCTAAGTCATGGCAGTGCCGGCAAAGGAAGTAAGTACCGCCAAGATAGAGCTTTCCCACCCGCCGGCCACACCCCTTGCCCGGGCAGACAAACCAGGGCCGCTCTCCGCCGTAGTTGCAGGGCGTATAGGTTAGAGGTACCTGGTAACGGATCTCCTGGGGTTCCCCGCCCCTGGGAGTAACGGTGTAGGCCAGCTCCACCGCCCCGGGCAGCGTCCTGACCTCTATGCTGGCCTTGACGTTGCCCTGGCCGTCCTTCCAGGCCCAAGAAAAGTATAGCCCGGGCCGCAAAAGCCCCTCCCGGCTCCAGCGGTTAATGTCGAGGGTTCGGCACTCCTCCACAGTATTCTTCTTGCTCCAGCGATACCAGCTCCCTGATCCAGGGCCGCCCATTCTTACAGATTCACCCCACATTTTCCCGAAATCATTAGGCAAGGTTACTTGTTTTGCTCCTGTTTTGTGGTTTCAATCGCTTGGTACATCTGCATCCTACGGTTTTATACACCTTGTGCAACAAGTGTCCACTTATCATAGCAACTTCTCCACGATCTCCGCGTATATCTCTCTTACCTTCTCGCGGTCCCCGCTTTTGCAGGGCCTCTACTGCCCCGGCAAGCGTTACCCTCGCCTAGAAAAGTGTTTCCCTTGTTCCCCTTCCTGGCCTCGCTGTTCCCCTTGTCTCTGTTCCACTTGTTCCACTTACCCGTCCTATTGTGCGCCTTGTTCGCCTTCCCACCTGACTGCCAGCCCCGGGCTTGCTGGAGGATGGCACACTCTACACACGCGCGTGCCGCCCTTGCTTATCCACCACTTGGCGCTACCACAAGTCGGACACAGTGAATGCTCCTGCGCTAAGTTCCATACTTCAACCGTTATGGCCGGGCCACTCTCTTTTTTGAGTTCCGGTTCGTTCGGTTCGGTTCGCTCCAGCTCCCCGGCCTGCTCCTGTTTTGCACCTGTTCTGAGTCGGTCTATACCTTCTGATTCAGTTTGACGGTTTCGCTCCACAGCCTCTCCGGTATTACCGATAGGAGCCTCCCATGTCCCTATATCTAGCCGCTTAGTAGCTACCCAG
>LDZR01002726.1_pt1 | contig 12109 bp, 9 predicted proteins | sample 615371 | NCBI WGS metagenome assembly LDZR01 (sample SAMN03408294, study PRJNA278302) | terrestrial metagenome | isolation source: oil reservoir sample K2 | place: USA: Alaska, North Slope, Kuparuk formation | collected 2013
ATCATGGTCACGAACACACCCGGTGTCTTGACCGAAACCACGGCAGATTTTGCATGGACCCTTCTGATGGCTATAGCACGAAGAGTCGTTGAAGCGGACAGGTTCGTCAGGGAAGGGAAGTTCCGGGGCTGGGAACCCATGCTCTTGCTCGGTAGCGATGTTTACGGTGCCACGCTCGGTATTGTGGGATTCGGGCGCATAGGTCAGGCCGTGGCTCGAAGGGCTCTTGGATTCAACATGAAGGTGCTCTACCATGACAACACGAGGGCGGCAGAACAGATCGAGAAGGAGTTGAAGGCCACCTATGTGGACCTTCCAACGTTGCTGAAGGAGTCAGATTTCGTCACGCTCCACGTACCCTTGACAAAGGAAACACACCATCTGATCGGTGAGAAAGAACTCAAGATGATGAAGAAGGGTGCTTATCTCATTAACACCGCGCGAGGTCCAGTCGTGGACGAAAAAGCACTTGTGAAGGCTTTGAAGGAAGGCTGGATCAGGGGAGCTGCCCTTGACGTGTTTGAGAACGAGCCCGAGGTGGAACCTGAACTGCTCAAGCTCGACAACGTGGTGCTCGCGCCGCACATCGCGTCCGCTTCTTACGCCACAAGATCGAAGATGTCAGTCATGGTTGCTGAAAATGTCATCAAGGCGCTCAGTGGTGAGGTACCACCCAATCTGGTCAATCCGGAAGTACTTCAGAAGAAAAAGTGAGGGCTTTCGCCCTCACTTTTCATACCAGCTCCTTCATGGCACTTCTATGTAACAGCCTCGCCAGGAACACGAGAAGAACTATCCCGAGTGGTAAAAGTATGAACGGGCTGATCTTCACGGTTCCGTACAGCAAATACATTACCAGCGCCACCATCGCGCAGACTAAAGCGTACGGAACCTGCGTGTTCACATGATCCATGTGATCACAACCAGAAAAAATCGAGGAGAGCACGGTCGTGTCAGAAATGGGCGAACAGTGATCTCCAAAGATCGCACCTGCGAACACGGCTCCCGCCATGACCGTCGTCGACAACCATGGATCTTTAGTGATGTTGTAGGCCACGGGTATTGCGATCGGTGTGAGGATCGCCATCGTGCCCCACGAGGTTCCAGTAGAGAAGGAGATGAACATACCTATCAAGAAAACGATCGCCGGTACCAAGGCGAACGAGACGTTCTCTCCGACGAGCGAGACAACGTAGTCTGCCAGCTTCATATCTTTGGTCACAGTCCCGATGGACCAGGCCATGACCAGTATCGCGCAGGCTAACAGCATCAGCTTGAAGCCATCAAGCAGTGTTCGCATCGTTTCACTGACGCTCATCAACCTGAAGGCGAGCGCTATCACGATACCGACCAGTGCCATCGCGAACGCGCCCCACAGCAACGCCGTTGCCGCATCCGCATTCCCGAGTTTCTCTATGAGCGTTTCACCACCCTGCGCAGCTCCGGTGTAGTAAAAGCCGAAGATCGTGACCGATACAAGTGCGACGATCGGAAGCACGAAGGTCATTATCATCGGTTTCTTCTCGATGGGTTTTCCGAGCTCGAAGTCTATGTTCAGCATGGGCATCGCGCCATCCCTAGAAGTTTTGCCTTCTCTTTCTGCCCTGATCTCTGCCTTCAGCATGGGCCCAAAGTCCCACCCGCTCAGCGCAATGATACCAACGAACAGAACGGTGAAGATGCAGTAAAAGTTGAACGGGATGCTTCCTATGAACGCGGCGAGAGGGGCAACACTCGTTATACCCGCCACGGTCAATCCGTTCTGAATCATCGCGAGCTGGTAAGCTATCCAGTCGGAGATGAAGAACGTAGCAACGGGTGCAGATGTCGAATCAAGAATGTACGAGAGCTTCTCTTTCGAGATTTTTCTCTGCTCGAAGATGTCCCTCATCACGTTTCCAACGATCGCAGAGTTGATGTAATCGTTGAAGAACACGATCACGCCCAGCAGCCAGGCCCAAACGCTCGCTGATCTTTTAGTCTTTATCTTCGTCCTCGCCCAGTCAGCCAGAGCCTTGCTTCCACCCAGACGCCAGATGAAGGCTATACCTGAGCCCATGAGCAGGTTGAACAGAAGCAGCTTCGCGTTCCACTCGTCAGCCATGGAGCCGATGATCTTCTCGAGCGAGTAAACCACTCCGGCGATGGGGTTAAAGCCGTTCAGAAGCAAACCACCCGTGAAAATGCCCAGGAACAGCGACAGTATGACGTTTTTTGTCAGGAAGCACAAGACGATCGCTACGAGCGGAGGTAAAACTGACCACGCCGTGCCTTCCACATTCATACCCCCCAACAAAGTTTGTGGTTGCTGCCAATAACTTTTTATCTTTTGTATCCTTTAGCCTCGTGAGTACATCGCGAGCAGAACAGGTATGCATACACGTCATGCTGAAACACGAGTATGAACTTCGTACGAATAGCTTCGGGGGAAATTGTTACAGCAAAGAAGGGACAACCGTCCCGTGTCGAATGATCCGGTGGATGCGGTACAAAGCACGTTCCGAAGGAAGTTTTCACCTTCAGGTCGCATTGAAAATTGCTGTTACGTCAGCGTTTAAGTCTTAGGACTCGAAAAAGAAGCGAAAAGACTAAATCAAGAATTGGTAACCATATGTTACCTTATTGACAAGTGATCAGATTGTGGTTATAATGATCACGAAATGATCAAATTACGATCCAGAATGTGACCATATATGATCATATCAGTGAGATATTTGTCCAACGGGAGGGCAGTATGAGAAAAAGTGATCGCATTCAAAAAATACTTGATGTGGTGTTAACGGAGGGAAACGCGACAGTAGATTACCTTGCGGACATGTTGGGGGTCTCGAAGGTGACAATTCGAAGGGACCTTCAGAGTTTGTGCTCGGGCGGTGACTACCCTGTAAAGAAAGTTAGGGGAGGGATAGTGTACGCTATCGAAAAACTAGGTTTTGAACCTATGTTCGAAATCAAATTGCGAAACATGACAGACGCGAAGAAAAGGATAGCTGAAATTGCGTTTCGTATGATATCGGATGGTGATACTCTATTTCTCGATTCTGGTACCACCGTTTATTATCTTGCCAAGATGTTGGCAGGCAAGAAAGGGATTAAGGTGCTAACGGTTGATATAAAGGTTGCCGAAGAGCTTGCTAAACACTCCAACATCAAAACAATTATAGCTTGTGGAGAGGTCCGACCTGGGTATTACAGCATTTGTGGAACTGAGACGGTACGATTTTTGCACTCATTTCGTGCCGACAAAGCGTTTGTTTCGACGGATGCATGGAATCTGAACGGAATATTTAATTCATCCACCTTCGAAGTAGAGGTTAAACGTACACTAATTGAACTCGCGGAGGAAAAATATCTCCTTGCTGATCACACCAAATTTGGCAAGAACGCGTTTGTAAAGATCTCTGACATAGACGTTTTTCATGCCATCATCACTGATTCTCCTCCCCCAGAGAACGTGCTTCAGAGCTTGGAGAACCTTGGTATCGAAGTGCTCTTTCCAAATAAGGAATGTCATGGGTAACTAATCTTATGAAACCCATCATTCTGTGGGTTAGATGAACCCACAACCATAGGGGGTGTGTAGTGTGGAAGGAAAGAGCAGGCAGAGTAAGGTCATGTTGGCGATCGTCCTAGTTTTCATCGTGGCTCTGCTATTGATTCCAAGCTTTGGGGTTGCCGCGGCTAAGAAACGTGACTTTACGATCGGTGTGGTGGTTAAGTCTGTGGCCTTTAACTGGTTTAAGCGAATGGAGGAAGGCATCAAGAAATTCGCTGAAGATTACGGTGTCACAGCATTCATGCAGGGTCCTCCCATCGCTGATTCGGCACAACAAATAGCAATCATAGAACAGCTAATTGCACAAGGAGTGGACGCGCTTGTGATAGTGCCTTATGGTGTCAAGGAACACGAGATGGTTCAGAAGGAGGCGATGGACAGAGGAATAATCGTCATAACTCACGAGGCTGCTAGAACTAAGTACGCACATTTTGATGTAGAGGCATTTATTAACGAAGAGTACGGTGCCGAAATGATGCGACAGCTCGCAGCTCGCATGGGCTATAAAGGAGAATACGTGCAATTCGTTGGTTCTTACACTAACGATTCTCACAACCAGTGGCAGGATGCTGCGCGAGCATACCAAGAGGCGAATTATCCGGAGATGAAATGCATTGGCAAATTCGAGACAAAAGAGGATCAGGCAATTGGATACAACATCATGAAAGACCTTCTGAAAAAGTACCCCAACATCAGAGGTGTACTTGGATCTGCAGCTGGAGATGTTGTCGCCGCCGGTCGAGCCATAGAAGAAGCTGGTTTGTCTGACAAAATAGCGGTTGTGGGTACGAGCATTGTCTCATACGCCGGCGAATTGTTGAGGACAGGAGCAGTGGACCTTGCAATGTGTTGGGATCCAGCTTTGGCTGGTTACGTGTCATGCTTGGTGGCTTACAAGTTACTGAATGGCGAGAGTATCACTGAGGGAATGGATCTGGGAGTCGAAGGCTACAACAACATAAAGATCATTAAAAACGAGCACGGAGTACCGGTTATCTATGGTCAGGGCTGGATACTGATAGACGCGTCGAACATGGATAAATACAATTTCTAGTGCAATACGGAAGCTGGCCCGTTGGTCTTGACCCGGGCCAGCTTTTAATTGACCCGCCAAGGAGGGGTAATTAGGTGCAGAATGATGAATTCCTGAAAGTCGAAAACGTTCACAAGCGTTTCGGAGGGGTCATAGCCTTAAATGGTGTGAGCTTTCAAGTGAATAAGGGAGAAATAGTGGGGCTGGTGGGCGAGAACGGTTCAGGTAAATCCACAACGATAAAGATACTGGCTGGTGTCTATGAACCCGACGAGGGAGACATATATATAGAAGGGCGTCATTATAAGCGATTAACCCCCATTGAATCGATAAAGGAAGGAATTCATGTGATATACCAAGACTTTTCTTTATTCCCAAATCTTACGGTGGCGGAAAACATAGCCTTGCCGGTCTTCATAGATGAGGGTAAAAAGTTCATTAACTGGCGAGAAGCTTACAGAGTTGCAAAAGAAACCCTTCACAGGATTAATCCTAATATTCGCCTTAACGCAGAGGTAGGAACTCTTTCGGCCTCAGAGCGCCAGATGGTTGCCATTGCTGCCGCTCTTTTCCATGGAGCCCGATTTATTATCATGGACGAGCCTACCACGGCGCTCACCCGGCGAGAGGTTGAAACACTGTTCCAGATTATCAGACAACTCAAAAGCCGGGGGGTTTCCATTCTTTTCGTTAGCCATAAGTTGCAGGAGGTAAAGGAGATTGCCGACAGGATCATCATATATCGAGATGGCAGGAAGGTTTTAGATCGGGTGGCTAGCGAAGTGGATATTAAGACGATGGAAATCCATATGACAGGCCGTGAAATTTCAACGCTCGAGAGAGATGAACGAAGGAGTCCTCAACAATCGAAACAACCTTCAGATGAACCCTTCCTGCTGGAAGTTAGGAATCTGACACTTTTGCCACATTTTCAAGATGTCTCATTCGGGTTGAGGTATGGAGAAGTTTTAGGCATTGTAGGTTTGGTTGGCGCGGGGCAGAGAGAATTGGCTCTTTCCCTGTTTGGAGTCCTGAAACCGCAGGGTGGAGAAATATTTGTTGAAGGACGAAAAGTGCAGATTAGTGATGTCCAGGATGCTTTGAAGGTTGGTATGGGATATTTGCCGGAGGATCGTATAAACGAGGGAATATTCTTGGGACAATCGATCGCAAATAATATCATTGCCACAGTTATAGACCGCTTGCGTTCTAAGTTAGGATTTATTAAACGTTTGAAAGTTGAAAAATTCGGTGAAAAGTACGTCAGAGAGCTGAACATCAAAACACCTTCCGTGAAATCGCTCGTTGAAACCCTTTCAGGAGGCAATCAACAACGAGTCGTTCTTGCAAAGTGGATCGCCTACGGGCCGAAAATTCTCATTTTAAACGGTCCCACTGTTGGTATTGACGTGGGCTCAAAGGCTGAGATTCACAAACTGATAAGAAAGTTGGCATCAGAAGATAAGTTGGGCATCATCCTGATATCAGATGACATACCTGAAGTATTGGGTGTTTGTGATCGTATAGTTCTGATGAAGAATGGCAAACTAGCTGCTGAATATAAATACGGTGAAATAGATGAAGATACGCTCTATCTCAAAATGATAGAAGAAACTAATTGTGGGAGCGTGGCAGCTCTTGAAAAGTAGCCGTATATTTCGATTATCTCAAGAAGCTGTCGTGGGAATTCTTCTCTTAGTAATATGCGCGGTAGTTGGTGTATTCAGTCCGTCATTCATTTCATTTGCCACACTCTTCGAGATGGTCAGAGGTTCCCTTGCATTTGCGATCATGGGCCTTGGGGTGTTACCCGTACTCATAGCAGGTGAAGTAAATTTGTCTTTTTGTTCAGTAGCAGCCTTCAGTGCTTTCGCGACTCATCACCTTCTCTTGCGATTGGGATATCAGGGTGGCATAGGAATGTACCTGATACTCTCAGGTTTAATGGGTTCATTGGCAGGCTGGGTTATGGGAGTTATAGTAACACGTTTCAAGTTACGTGTGTTTCCTGTTTCCCTTGGCTTCTGGATGTTTTGGTACGGCATGAACTTGTTCGTGATCAGTCCAATCATAAATTTCACTTTGCCTCCAGGGTTGGTTGGATACTATTCACGGTATATAGTCACAGTTCAAGACCCAGTCATAGGTGTATCGGGCCTTCATGAGGCTATCATTTACTTGCTCGCAATGGCGCTTCTCATGTGGTTTTTCCTGAGATACACAATGATGGGCCGCGGGTTGTATGCTGTGGGCGGTAACCGTGAGGTTGCTGTCAGAATTGGCTACAACGTTGGAAAAATCCTCACGATAGCCTTAGTACTCAGCGGAGCCCTCTCTGGCATAGCTGGGGTCATACAGTGTTCTTTTTATCGTTACTTCACTCCCACTTTGTTCAGAGGGCAAGAACTCTCTGTCCTGACGGCGGTTGTGATTGGAGGAGCATCACTAGAAGGTGGAAGAGGATCGGTGCTTGGCACTATCCTTGGGGTGTTTTTCATCCAGGTGGTTACACGCAGCCTTGTTTATCTTGGTGTGAAAGGAGAATATCAGCAGTTCGTGCTCGGATTGATGCTGATCATATTCTTTGTGGCTTCATCGATTAAGAGAAAACCGAGACCTGAAAAGATGGCGAAGCTCGAAGAAGATACACAAGGCGGAAGGTGATTCAAAGGTGGAGACCCAAGCCAGGCGCACAAAGGATAAGATTTTCCTTGTCTTCGTGATGTTCAAAAGGCTCCTATTAACACATGAAGTTCTGTTGCTGACAGCACTGGGCATTTCAATTCTGTGCTTTGGTCTTTTGACAAATCGGTTTCTTACTTACAGAACTTTCAGTGTTATTGCTACACAGTGTGCAGAGATAGGTCTGATGGGTTTGGGAATGGGTCTTACGATAATGGTAGGGGGTGTAGACTTATCAGTTAACGATACTGCAAACCTGTCTGCTCTTGTGGCTGGGCTGTTTTTGACACGTTTACCAAAAGATCTCCTCTCAACCGGCGTACACGTTTTAATTTCCGTATTACTGGCCCTTTGTACAGGGATTTTATGTGGATATCTCAATGGATTCCTTGTAGCGTACTTGCAGGTTCCACCCATTCTTGCTTCTCTTGGTACATTAACTTTGTTCAGAGGAATCTCAGCCGCGGTCACTGGAGGTACGAGGATAGCTGGCTTTCCAAGGAGCATTTCCTTTATTGGCAGGGGCAGTGTGCTTGGCGTACCTATACCATTTTTAATTTTGATTGGTTCGGGTTTATTAATGCACCTGATCGTTAATCACAGCGCTTTGGGATACAAAATCCGATACGTTGGTACCAGCATCAGGACAGCAAGACTCTCAGGTATCAAGGATAAATCAACAATAGTTATCACCTACATTATAAGTGGTCTCCTCAGTAGCATAGCTGGAATCATCATAATGGGACGTACCGGCTCAGTTGCTTATGAGTACGGCACTCAAACGTATGTATTGGTCGCCCGCGCCATAGTGAGTTTGGCGGCCGTCTCCAGCGGTTCTGGAACCGTGGCTAACTTAGTTCTGGCGGCTCTGATTCTTCAGGTGCTGTCGACAGGTTTCTACGGTACAATGATGACATCATCCAGGGCCTCCTTTTTCAAAGACATCTTCTGGGGCATCTTCATGATAGCGATCCTTATCTTTGAACAGGTCATAAAACGCGCAAGGAGGCCTCAACCTAAAAAAGCCAGATAGTTCAATAGGTGATCGTTATGAGAGGGGGAAACAGGAATGGATAAACGCTGGAAGCAGCTTGGAAATCTTCTTGTGAACTACAGTACTGAAGTAAAGCGAGGAGAAAAGGTACTGATATCCATGCTGGAGACAGACTCGTACCCTTTGGTTGTCGGAGTGTATGAGGCCTGCATCAAGGCGGAAGCTCTTCCACAGGTTGTGTTCCAATCGGAGAGGTTGAATCGTTTTTTACTTAAGTATGGCAACAACGAGCAAATTGACACTCTGCCTGAGTTGGAGCGCCACGGAATGGAATGGGCAGATGTTTACATCGGGCTCCGTGCAGCTTCAAATCCTCACGAGCTCTGGGACACAGATAGCGAAAAGCTGGCCAGACTACGTTCAACAATGGGCAAAATCTCAACCTTGAGATGGCAAAAGACTAGGTGGTGTTTGGTCCGAATCCCTACAGCTGCCTTGGCACAGCAGGCTGAACTGGACGAGGAAACTCTCTTAGATATGTTTTTTGATGCTTGCTTGGTTGACTGGGAAAATCTTAGAAAGAAGTGGGAAAGATGGGTTGAGGTTTTGAATAAAGGTCATCAAGTTCGAATACTCGGCAGAGAAACTGATCTTAGTTTCTCAATTAAAGGTAGAACCTGGAGCATTGATGATGGTCACATAAACATGCCCGGTGGGGAAATCTCAACGGCACCTTTAGAGGACACGGTGGATGGCTGCATCTATTTCGAGACACCGGTTGTTTTCGCTGGCAAGTTCATCTATGATCTTAGACTCTGCTGGCAAAAAGGCGAACTGGTCCGCGCGACCGCATCTTCCAACCAAGACTTTTTGCATGCGGTATTAAAAGCGGACAAAGGAGCTAGTAAGATCGGTGAGTTCGCTATAGGTACAAATCCAAATCTCAAATATTTCTGCTATGACCTTCTGCTAGACGAGAAAATTTATGGGACTATCCACATTGCACTTGGTAGGGCCTATCCTAAGGTTGGAGGTACTAACCAATCTGCAATTCACTGGGATATGGTGAAGGACTTACGCTCCGAGGGCGAGATTTATCTGGATGGGGAGCTGATCTTCAAAAATGGTCAGCTGTTACTCTAACACACCTGCATTGCTCGCTAGGTGAGGTGTTCTTTAGCATGAAACGTTATGTTCTGGGAGTCGACATCGGAACTTATTCTTCAAAGGGTGTACTGGTGGCCTTGGATGGAACAATCAAGGCCAGCTATACCGTGAATCATGGAGTGGAATTTCCCAAACCAGGATTTGCTGAACAAGATGCGAACAAAGTGTGGTGGCACGATTTTGTTTCAATCGTGAAAGCACTCATAGATAAAGGATCGATAAATCCTTGCGAGATTCTTGCGGTGGGTGTCAGTGGGATCGGGCCTTGCGTTTTACCAATCGACAGCGAGGGTAAACCTTTAAGACCCGGGATTCTTTATGGAATAGATACCCGTGCAACAGAGGAAATTGAATATCTTGAGGAAAAGATAGGTAGCGACAAGATTCTCGAAATCACAGGAAGGTCCAAACTGAGTTCCCAGGCAGCCGGACCAAAGATTCTCTGGATAAAGCGTCATGAACCGGATGTGTTTCAAAGAGCACGTTGGTTTTTAACCTCGCAATCTTACATCGTTTTCAGGCTGACAAACAGGGCAGTTATCGACGTTTATTCTGCAGCTGGTTATGCTCCATTGTTTGATATTTTCAAACGGCAATGGGTCCAGGAAATTGCAAATGAAATCCTCCGAATCGAGTGTTTGCCGGACGTGTTTTGGAGCTACGAAATTGTGGGGTGCGTAACTAAAGAAGCGGCTTTTGAAACTGGCTTGCTGGAAGGCACACCTGTGGTTGCAGGAACGACTGATGCTGCTGCTGAAGCCATCAGTGTTGGAATGTCCGGAGTGGGTGACATGATGCTCATGGTCGGTAGTAGTACGTTTTTTGTGGTACGAACGCCGGAACTTATGAGGTCTCAGAATTTTTGGGTGTCAAACTTCGTGGAACCCAATTTCTTTACTGTGCTAGGCGGTACATCGACGGCTGGGAGTTTGACCAAATGGTTCCGTGATCAGTTTGGTGAACTTGAGATCGAAAAAGAGAAAACACAAGGAAAAGATGCGTATGAATCATTAGCAGAATTGGCTGAGAAGTCACCTGTAGGTTCAAAAGGGCTGGTTGTCCTTCCATATTTTGCAGGAGAAAGGACTCCCATTCATGATCCCGCCTCAAAAGGAATTATCTTTGGTTTAACGTTGGCTCACACAAAAGGAGACATATATCGCTCTGTCTTGGAGGGTGTGAGCTATAGCATACGCCATAACTTACAAGAGATGTCAAAAGAAGGAGTTGTCCCCCAGCGAATACTGCTGGCCGGAGGAGTACTCAAGAATCCTTTATGGGTGAAACTTATCGCTGATATAACTGGTTTTGAGATGAATATCCCAAATCAGCAAATTGGAGCAAGTTTTGGGGATGCTTTCTTAGCTGCCATGGGCATTAAAGAATTTGAGAGCGTACAGGAAATAGAGAGATGGGTGAATGTAAGGTCAAGGGTGCAACCCGATGCTTCTTGGAAGAGAATTTACGACATAAAGTATCAGCTATACCTTGAACTTTATAAAAGGACGAAGGATCTGATGGAGATAATTCATAGCCTCCAAGTTGAGCTATCTGGTATTACCCCAAAAGCAGATCGAGAAAGGAGAGATTGAACTATGGCGAGTGGGAATTGGCTTAAAGAAGTGTTTGGTCTTGAGAAACCGATTATTGGCATGTGTCATCTCTTGCCACTACCAGGTGACCCGTTCTACAAAGAAGGAAGTCTTGGTGAAGTAATTGAGTGGGCGAAAAGAGATTTGCTTGCCCTTCAGAATGGCGGGGTCGACGGTGTGATATTCTCAAACGAATTCAGCCTGCCGTATTTAACGAAGGTACCGACTGTAACCGTGGCTACAATGGCACGAATAATAGGAGAATTGATGCCCTATATAAAGGTGCCTTTCGGGGTAGATGTTCTATGGGATCCAACTGCCACTATTGACCTCGCTGTTGCAACTGGTGCAAAATTTGTCAGAGAAGTCTTCTCAGGCGTGTATGCCAGTGACTTTGGATTATGGAATTTGAACTATGGTGAGATTGCGCGTCACAGGAAATATGTTGACGCACAGGGAGTAAAAATGTTCTTCAATGTGGTTCCAGAAAGTGCAAAATATCTGGCTGAGAGAGAATTGATGCAAATTGTTAAAACAACCTTATTTAACCATCGTCCTGATGCATTATGTGTATCGGGTTTAACTGCTGGGAGTCCAGTTGACTTAAATATGTTGCTAAGTGTGAAAGAGATGGCGTCCCAAGTTGGAGTACCGGTATTTGCGAATACCGGAGTAACGGTTCATAACGTCGATAAGATCCTCGAGGTAGCCGATGGAGCCATTGTCGGTACAGCTTTTAAGTACGAAGGCAAATTCGAAAATCACGTTGATGAGAAACGTGTAAGAGAGTTTATGGAGAGGGTACACTCTCTGAGAAAGAACGCTTTGCCTCACGAGACACCGTAAGTGGGTAAATCCTGACTGACGACAATCTAAATCGCTTTTTGCAGAACTGGCTTCATCTTTGCCAGGACTTCTCACTTTCTCGAGTACAAATGGCAGGCGACCGAGTGGTTCGGCGACACGTCTATCAGTTGTGGCTCGATCTCACCGCAAATCTGCATCGCTTGAGGGCATCTCGTGACGAACCTGCATCCTCGAGGAGGGTTCAAGGGACTTGGAACGTCGCCTTTGAGTATGATCTT
>LDZR01002263.1_pt1 | contig 12101 bp, 11 predicted proteins | sample 615371 | NCBI WGS metagenome assembly LDZR01 (sample SAMN03408294, study PRJNA278302) | terrestrial metagenome | isolation source: oil reservoir sample K2 | place: USA: Alaska, North Slope, Kuparuk formation | collected 2013
TCTTTGAGCATCTCGAGAGCCCAAAGACAAGCGGAAGAAACGGCTAAGGAGAGAAACGTAAAAGACCTTCTTGGAGTAGCCTACTGTCCAGTCTGCTATGAAAAAGATGGAGAGCTCGTGGAGCTTAGGATGGAGAGCGGATGTGCCACCTGTCCAAAATGCGGCTGGAGCAAGTGCGTGATTTCTTAGTTCCTTTTTTTAAATTTGTTTCATGTTGGTTTAATAAGGTGTGGGAATTCTTCAAATCGTGGTAATAGTTGTATTACTATTTGTTGAGTAAAGCTTAAATACTTTGAAGACCTAGCTAATACTACTAAAGATCCCCTTAGGGGATGATAAATTGAGATTTTTAATAAGACTCGCCAACGAGAATAGTGAGTTTAAAGTTCCTTACAACCATCAGCATTATCTTCAAGGCCTCATATACCGGAGGATTCAAGCTGTAAACCCCGAGTTAAGCCTTAACCTGCACCGCCCAAAGGTGCCCAAGCTATTTACTTACTCACTCTTCATGACCGAGAAACGAAAAACACTTCGAGGAGAGAGGTACTTCATTGGAAAAGGAAAAGCTTTCTTTTACTTCTCAACGCCTATAGCGGAGATTGCAGAGGCATTCATTGGGGGCCTTCTCAAAAATCCGGAAGTAACGCTATGGAACGAGAGGTTTTACGTGGAGGAGGTTAAGGCTTTAGCAGAGCCTTTCTCTTACAGCGGGAAGACTTACTCAACACTCTCACCAATAGCCGTAACCACTTTAAAGCCCGAGCTCGGGAGGCTCAAACATTATGACCTCTCTCCCATGGAGGGGGAGTTCTACAATAATTTGAGGGAAAATCTCAGGGAAAAGTATGTTCTGCTTTACGGGAGGGCTCCTCCAGAGGATTTTGAGGTTAGGGTGTTGAAGGCAAAGCCCAAGCGCTTTGAGGTCAAGCCGGGCATTTTCCAGAGGGCTTGGCATCTCGTGTTCAAGGCTTATGGTGATGATGAGCTGATAAGGGTTGGCTATCAAGCTGGCTTTGGGGAGAAGAACAGCTTGGGCTTCGGGATGGTGAAGGTTGATGGTCGAGGGGGAAGAACTTAGATTTACGGGCAATTGGTTTATTGATGCAGGAATTTTGGGCTTTGTTAATTTGATGGAGGAAGTCTATGGATGGAACTTAAAAGAGCTTCAGAGGAGAATCAGAGAGGAACCGGAGAAGGTATATTATGGGTATTTTCCGCTGGCGTATTTTTACAAGCTTTCTGGTGCTAGTGGAAATAACAACTCAACTATTCTAGAAGCCACTGAGTTCATAGAAGACTTCAATGGCGATAAGAGCCAGTTGCTTGATACTGTGTGGTGGATATTCATAACAAGAATTTTCGAAGATAAGTGGATAAATGGAAAACTTAAGAAAATGCACAAAACAGAGATAACTGATAGAAAAACAGGCAAGCCCAAACCTGCGTTCAATGACGAAAAATACATAAAATATGTTGAGGAAAGGGAAGCACTTTTAACAGAGCTTTCTTGTGATGAGGAATGCCAAGACACAATAAAAGCAATACTAAAGAAGAAAGAGATTTGCAAAGAAAATAGGCACAATTTGGAACTCGAGCATCTCGAACAACTTGTTCAGCATGTAGATCAGTTGCCTGAAAAGTGCCAAGAGAAGCTCAGGAAAGCCTTGGAAGTCAACGAGGAACTCAAAGAGCATCTAAAATCCCAATGGGTGTCACTCCAAGAAATGCCCTCTAAACGAGCAGATGATGAGCTGACTTCTCTTAAAAACAAGTCCAGATATTTCAGAATACCTGTTGACAGTGGATTTTACAAGAATTTCATGTTTTTTAACAACAGTAAAGGTATATTTGAGCAACTTGAAGATTTTAAGAATCTCATTGATGGAAACGTTGAATACTCTGAATATCTCCGGAAAATTGACAAGACTTTAAGCAAGTTTCTTCCATCAGATACAGAATTTCCAAATGTTTACTACACTTCCCTTCGGGTGGAGCCCCTATTAAGATATACCTCTCGCATATTCATATATCTCCTGAACTTCCTTAGTGCATTCACCTTTGTTAAAGGAGTAGGTCAAGTATTCTTCTATGGTTCAACGCTGGAGTTTTCTTATCATGTAAACAAGCGCCTTAAAGTGCTATTACTCCAAACGTCCGAAAAGTCATCGATATTCCGCATAACATGGCAGGCTGTCATTGATACACTCATAGAGGAGAAAGCACAGTGGAGTCTTGAGAATATGTATTTAGTCCAGTTTTCAAGGATTAACCAGCAGAACCTGGTAAATGTTGAATACATTGGCATTCCAAAACTCCACGCCTCAATAATTCTCGACGATGACATAAGAGAGGCCCTAAACATTAAATTACCAACACATATCAAAGATACATCGAAAAACAAACCTAAAGAAAAATTAACTCTCAATGATTTTGAAGGAGAATGGGTTTTAGAAACATTTCTAAGAAACCGTCCACTCTTTCCTCTTGTCATTAGGCATGTAAGCTTTTATCTCTCTTTGGGCAAGTTGCCTTATCTTACTACTAGTCTCTATGCCCTTGCAATAGATGCCAAGCTCAAAGCCAGCAGTGCAGAAACTAGCGTATTTGGGCCAGCATTCTTCAAACGACCAAAACGAGCTGCTTTAGAAGTAAAAGAGTATTACCGAGACATGGTGCAAGCTACTTGGGCTATTAAGGAAATATTCGGAAACATCAATGGAAAGAACTTAGTCTATCCTCTTCTCTCAGCGATCAGGAGACATAACAGAAACGCCTTCGTTAATATACTCCTCAAAGTCCTCCTACAATCCAAGATCAAAGACAAAGTTACAATGATTAACAACTACCTCTTCAGGCGCATTCTTAGCAACGATAAATCATGGGAGGATTTTGCTCTAGCCCTTGTTGTTGGCCTTGTTGGAGGCGGTGAAGATGTTAGTTCAGGACAAAGTGTTGTGGAAGATTAAAAGTCTAAGTAGAGAAGTTCTTGGCAGGGTCGGTTCCGACAACTACCGCCAGAAGCTCGTCTTTGACCTGCTGAACGCTGTTAAGGCAAACGACCAAGATAGGTTTTTATGGATCCTCTTAAGGGCTCTTAACGCCCATTCCAAGGACAATCCAAAGGCCAAGGAACTTGCTTCTGTGCTCATGGAAGTCTTTCCTTCTTCCGAGGCTGAGTTTGAGAAGGTTGCTTATTCCATCATACTCGGGATAATGGCTGGAGGTGAAGACTGATGGGAAGGTTTTTGGTTATGGATGTGGTCTTTTATGGGAGCTCCCTCAACTACGACCAGGGAAGCGGAAACTACCAAGAGCTCAAGAAGATAACCCGCTGGGACGGGAGACAGTACACATTGGTGAGTAGGTACGCGCTGAGGTACAGCCTGCTTGAAACCGGAAGGAAGCTTGGGCTATGGGAAGTGGCAGAAGGAGAAAAGCTTCACCGGGCGGGGAGTGGAGATAACACCGTGATACAACCAGCTACAGACCTGCTTCTCACCGGGGATATCCTTCTTTATCCAGAGTTCGACCTTTTTGGATACCTGATAACCTCAACAACTCCCCAAAACTTCAGAAGTGCCCCTGCAAAGTTAAGTCATGCGATTTCAATGACTCCCTTTAATTACGACGCACTCTTCAACGCGAACCTTGGCATGGCCAACAGGATAAGAAAGGTCTATGGAGAGATGAAACCAAATCCGTTCACAGCAGAGGAACACGAGACGTTCTACCTGTACTCCCTTGTCATTGACCTAGACGAAGTCGGAAAGCTCGATGTTTTCTTAACTCTGGGAAGTGACATCACACTTGGCAGAGACGAGAATGGGAAGGAGATCAAGGCAAAAATTGAGGACGTCGTGTCTGAAGGAAACAGGGTTAAGTTCATTCTAAAGGATGGAAAGTCTAAAGAAGAACTCGTCCAGAGTGAGAAAGTCACACTTGATACATTTGAGAAAATCAACAACAAACTCGTACACATCAGGTACTCGCTATCTCCAGAAGAACAAAGAAAGCGCATAGAAAATCTCATCAAGGGAGTGTTAAGTTTAAAACGTTCGATCAAGGGCAGAGAAGAAGACCTTAGGCCAAGACTCCTTGTTCTTGGGATCTACAAGGATAAACCATATCAGACGTTCAAAGACAAAATACAGCTCGTTGACGAATACACCGAGGAAGAATACGATGAGATAGAACGCGAGACAAAAGATGGCAAGGAAGTGATACGGGTAAAACACAGAATTTCGAAGAGCAGAAAGCCAGTATTCACTATTTCTGGACTCCAAGAGGCGGAGATAAAAGAACTTAGCGAATCAGAGGTTCTTGGACTTGTAAATAAGCTCTTTGACACGGAGGACAAACTCGAAGAGGTGAAAGTGTTCAAGGATACGAGCGTAGAAGTAAGGCCCAAGTGATGGCCATGACGGAGAAAACATTGTTCATAGAACTCTTCCAGCCCTTTGCACAGTACCGCAATCCCTTTACCTTTTATTATGCTCAGACCTATCCATTGCCACCAAAGTCAACGATAATCGGAATGCTCCAGAATGCGCTGGACGACTGGTATGGTCTTGAGCACGGCCTTGAAACCTGGTGGAATCTAAAGGTCAGCGTTCACGGCGGTTTTGAGAGCATTTTTTGGAATTATCAGCAACTGATAAAGGCAACAAAAACAGGAATATCGCTTGTCCGCTTTAGAGGAAAACCTACACTATGGAATCAGAATCTCCCTCTCTACGGCTTCCCGATAACTTCTCAAAGGAGTCCCGTTTTGCAACAGGAGCTCTTCAACGGCTGGATTTACATCTTTCTAAAGGGGGAGGATAGCCTACTAAATGAAATAGAAGACGCACTTGAGCGACCAAAGAAGGTGCTGTCTCTCGGCAGGAGCGAGGATGTAGTTTTCATAAGGAGAGTGAAGTTCATCAGAGGGACGAAAAAAACAGCGAGGGAAGTTGCGATTAATTACCCAACCTACGTTGCCACTTCCGTTGAAATACTGAGGAAAAAGGAGTATCCAACGTACGCCATCCCAGTAAGGGTCATCTTCAAGAACGAGGAAACGCCCGTGAGGCATAAGGCAGAGATAAAAGCTAACACCTTCAGGGACGTTGAATTCAAATCCGTAATCTACGCTGGTGCTTGGACGTTTCTGAAGTTCAAAGAGAAAGTAGGGCTTGAGGAGTATTCAATTGAAGGAAAGACCTTCAAGGTTGTTGCGGATGAGAGAGCAAGTGGGTGGTTGTGATGTCTCAGGTTACAATAGATAAGTTTCTTAAGAGGAGAAATGAAAATCAGGGAGAAAATACTGCCACTAAGCTGATTCGCCTTTTCAGGGCAAAAAGCGATGATAAGGATGCTCTCTTAATTGATCATGTGACCACCGCATTGAAAAGGTGTGTCGAGCTGTACAAATTCATTGAACACCTTGAAAGTGAGATAACTTACGAACCTCTAAGAAATCCCGAAAAAAGGAAAGTGGTCTTTAAAGGGCTCGCAAAGGCGATAATCCTCCATGATCTTGGTAAGATAACCCTTGACTTCCAAAGGAAACTCTACGGAAAAGAGTTTCCAGAAGAACTTAAGGAACTTCTCAAGGGGAGCGGAAACATAAAAGCTCGACATGAGATTCTCTCAATTCTTTGGAGTGTGGGGCTTCTCGGAGACACGGATGAGGAAGCAAAGATAAGGGCTGCGGTTCTTCTCCACCACTATAACGAGTTCTTCTCCGATGACAAGGAGTTCTCCCGCATTGTCGAACTTTACCCTGAGGACGTTGAGAAGTACCTCGACTTTTTGACAGAGAAGCATAAAGACCTTGAGGACTTTTTGCAGGACTACCTCGCGACTATAAAGCGACAATTCAATGAAGACTTCATCCAAGAGGTAGTGGGTGAAATAAAACCTGATTTCTCCCGCATAGAGGCACTAAAGGAGAAGGTGAAGAGGTGGGATGATGACCTTTCAGAGAAAGTCCCAATATATAACCCAGAGGACCTTGACGTTGGCTTCCTCGTTTTCCTAGGCATGTTGAGGAGATGCGACTATTCTGCAAGTGGGGACTTTCCTGTTGAGACCGTGCTCGACATTTCAAAGGTCTTTGGAGACGTTGAGGAAAGGATCCGGAAAAGAATTGAGGAGAAGCTGAAGAAGACTGGACTCACTCTCGGGGAACTCTGGCAGAAAAAGCTACTCAATAGAAAGGATTCAGACTACCTCGTCGTCGTTGCCCCAACAGGATCCGGAAAGACTGAACTTGGCGTCCTCTGGGCAAAGAAAAGAGGCAAGCTAATTTACACACTCCCACTCAGGGTAGCACTCAATGACCTCTACAGAAGACTTTCAAAAGAGTACTTTGAGGATGAAGCTGTGGGCTTGCTTCACTCAACGGCGTTCATGGAATACGTGGAAGGTGCCGGAAACGACATTGAGGTTGAGAAGAAGGTGAATTCTGCAGGACTTCTGGCAATGCCCGTGATGCTCTCGACGCCCGATCAGGTGTTTTTGACTTCGCTGAATTACTACGGTTCCGACAAGGTTGTCTCAGTTTATCCAGAATCAGCCATAGTCGTGGATGAAATCCAGGCTTACACTCCAGAGATGGCGGCGGTCTTTCTGAAGACACTTCAACTTATAAAAAAAGCTGGGGGGAGAGTGCTAGTAATTACAGCAACTTTACCACCGCACATAGGGCATTTTCTTGAGAAAGATGGCTTTGAAATCGTTGATGTCTTAGAAGAGGCAAGAAGATATAACTTTAACGTCAAGAATCTCCATCTGAAAAGGCATTGCGTCAAACTCGTCGAGGAGAGTCTTTTTCACTACTCCAACAAGGGAGTTAGCTTTGATGGCCTTCAGGAGGTTCTTTCAGCTATCAGGGATTTTGAAGAACATGGCTTTAGAAGCGTCCTGATAGTACTTAACAACGTCAAAAAGGCAGTAGAAGCCTATAGGGAACTTTCTGAAAAACTGGAGGGATGGAGTGTTCACATTCTCCACTCCCGCCTCCCAGAGAAGAGGAAGTCCAAAGTAATTCTCGAACTCAAATCAAGACTTAATAATGGAGAGAGAGTCATCCTAGTGGCAACTCAAGTCGTTGAAGCATCGGTGGATCTGGACTTTGATGCTATGATAACCGAAATCTCGCCGATAGACAGCCAAGTGCAGAGATGGGGAAGGGTTTACAGAAATAGAGATACTGACTATGCCATAAACTTACCTAATATTATTGTATTTTCCGGCGTTGACAGGGGAACGAGTGCAGTTTACGGCCAGGGGATCGGAGGAAAAGTCTTGGAAAAAACTGCGGAGGTCATCAAATCGCTAGAAGGAAAACTCATCGACTATGAAGCCGAAAGAAACGCGATAAACGAGGTTTACAGTGGAGAAATCCTTGAGGAGTACATAAAGCAGATTGAAGATCTCCTTGGGAAACTCGACTACTTCACTCTCGAAAAGAAGAGCGAAGCACAGAGAGTTTTCCGCCAGCTCGGTGGGATGTACTTTGTGGTGCCAGCACTCATGAGTGAGGAATTTGAAGGCAATGAGATCGTAACGAGATTCGGAGAACTTCTAAGTGGCAATGAAAACTCCAAGCTTTCCTGGGAAGAAATTGTTCGGAAAGTCTATCGGGTTGAGGGAGAACTGAGCAGAAAGGAACTTAACAACAAGAAATGGGAGCTTAAGAAAATCTTGCAGGAGTATTCAGTCAACGTCCCAATATGGTTTGTCTTGAAAGACCCAAACCTTCAAAACGCACTTCACAGGACGTTTAAGGGATATCCAGTAGTGTTAAGTTGGGACGAAAAGATAGCAAAGGATCTCTGGGAATACGGTGTTGATGAAGTAGTTAAGAGGGACTTGGATGAGGTGGACATTTGGTGAAGTATAGCCCAAACTGTAATAGCAAAAACCGTAGCAAAAATTACAGTCAAAACTATACTTCCCGAACAACGCCAACTGAGGAATACCCTCTCAACGAACTCCTCATCACCGGCACCGAAATCAACTACCTCTTCATCTGCCCTACAAAGCTCTGGTACTTCTCGAAGGGCATCACCATGGAGCAAGAAAGTGAGTGGGTCGACTTAGGCAAATTCCTACATGAGAAGAGCTATTTCGGAGAAGAGAAAGAAGTCCAGATAGGAAGCATAAAGATAGATTTCATCAAAAAAGGAGACATTATCGAGGTTCACGAAATTAAAAAGGGCAGATCAATGGAGAAAGCCCATGAGATGCAGGCTCTCTACTACCTTTACTACCTCAAAAAGCTCGGCATAAAGGCAAAAGCCGTCATCAACTATCCCAAACTCAGAGAGACCAAAGAGCTAACCCTAGATGGGAGAGAAGAAGAGGTTGAAGACGCAATAAGGGAGGTCGAAAGGATAATCTCTCTTCCCGCCCCACCGAAACCGCTTAAATCGAAGAAATGTAAAAGATGTGCTTATTATGAGCTCTGTTGGGTGTGATTGGAATGAGGAAAAAGTCCATAACCCTGCTTTCAGACGGTGCTCTTACTAGAAGGGAAAACACCCTCTATTTTGAAAACGCCCAAGGCAAAAAGCCTCTTGCCGTTGAAGGGGTTTATGACATCTACGTTTATGGTCACGTAAACATAAGCTCACAGGCTCTCCACTTTTTAGCCCAGAAGGGGATTGCAGTCCACTTTTTCAATCACTACGGTCATTATGATGGTTCCTTTTACCCGAGAGAAAGCCTTCATTCTGGAGATTTACTTATAAAGCAGGCAGAGCACTACCTGAATAAAGAAAAAAGGCTTAATCTTGCAAAACTTTTTGTCACTGGTTCGGCAAAAAACATGGAGCTCAACCTAAAACGCTGGAAAATAAACGCTTCCTTTGGGGAGCTTCTAAAAGAACTTGAAAGCGCGAGGAAGATAACGGAGGTTATGAACGTTGAGGCAAGGATAAGACAGGAATACTATAGTCTTTGGGACGAAGTTCTGCCGGATGGATTTAAGATCGTGAGGAGAACAAGGAGACCACCAGAAAATGAAATGAACGCGCTGATAAGCTTCTTGAACTCAAGGCTCTATGCAACCATAGTTAGTGAACTCTACAACACCCAACTGGCTCCAACGGTGAGCTACCTCCATGAACCGAGTGAGAGGAGGTTCTCCCTTGCTCTTGACTTAAGTGAGATTTTCAAGCCGATAATTGCAGACAGGATAGCAAACAGGCTCGTGAAGCAGGGGATAATAAAGGAGGAACACTTTAGGGAGGAGCTAAACGGTGTCCTGCTAACAAAGGAAGGCATGAAGACCGTTTTGAAAGCCTACAATGAAGAGCTTGGCAAAAGTATAAAACATCCCGGGATCAAGAAGAACGTGACAAAACAGAGACTAATAAGGCTTGAGGCATATAAGCTGATAAAACATCTCGTTGGAATCAAGGACTACGAGCCGTTGGTGGCGTGGTTCTAAGATGTTCGGAGATCTCTAAACAGGAACACATGAAGTCAAGTAGCTCCTACAAAACGGCTTTGATAAGTATCCTCCTTACAGGGTGGAAAAATTATGTTTAGATTTTTCTAAACATTTTCCGTATCCTTATTAAACATATTCTAAACGTAAACCTTAAATTCAGTAAAATCCTTACTATAATTGAGGTGAACTACATGGTAGAGACAGAGTATGAAGGCATCGTGAAAATGCTGAGGTTCTTTGTCCAGACAAAGAACTTCAGCTACGTGGATCGGATTGGGAACGCACTAAACCCAGAACCTGTTGAAGTGGCACTTCTTGAGGCTCTCAGAGCTTTTAGGTCGATCAGAGAAAGTGCTTCTGTCGACAAAGATGGGAGGAAGTATGTAGAGAAAGACGGAAATAAAATCCTTGTGCCCGGAGTTCCGGGAGATGAGGAAGTAAAGAAGTTCCTTAAAGATGTTCGCTCGGATATGGGAGTTGCAAAACTCGTGGCGACCCTTGCCCTCTCGTATCCCTCAAAGAAAGAAAACTCGGGAGGTGATGAGTGATGTTTTTGAGTGTTGGAGTTAGGTTTGAGGCCAACGTTGAGGCCCTCAACATGGTCGAAACAGCCGGAAACTACGGCAAGCACAGGCGTGTTCCCTACCTAGTCGAGGAAGACGGAAAGCTAAAGACAGTCTACGTGCCCGCCATGAGCGGCGAAAGCTTGGCCCATGCATACCAGGAGCACCTCGTTAGGGAGGCACTCTCTGCGAGCCTGCCAGTATGTGATGACTGCCAGAGGGGTGAATTCTATAAGTCCATGGATGAGGTTCACTTCGCCCCCAAGCTATTCAATAGAGAAGAAGTCTTTGAGAGTGTTCTGGGCAACTTGTCAGAAGTAGTGAACAGCACAATATCCATCTTGTCTTCAGAGATTGAAAAAGATCGCAATAAGAAGAAACAGAACGGAGATAAGATCAAAGAACTCGAGAAATTCAGAGAGTTCATGAAGAACTTAACAGAATCTGAGAATCCTCGAGAGTACATTATCAACAATCTTTCACTCGCTTCGGAGGTATTTGGTAAGTATGTAATCAAAAAAGGTATCTTGAATTTGCCTCCTGCTAGGATAGAAGAAATAATCGTCAAGAGTTGTGTTGTCGAGGATATTGGGGGGTTCCTGTATACTGGTTCAACACCTATAAGAAGAAGTTCAGCCTTCCAGGTAAGCTACGCCCTCCCAGTCAAGTCGGTCGCTCTCTTTGCCACATCTGAGCCTCAACTTCACGCGAGGCATGCTCAGATGGATGCATCAAGCAAGAAGGGCAATGCTTCTGAGCAGATGATATACTACGTTGAAACTGGCACCGCACTCTATGGCTTCACCTTCAACCTCGACCTTGACGCAGTGGGTGTGAGCGCGATAACTTCAAAGCCGGTACTCGATGGGGACGAGATAAAGAAGAGACGCGAGGTGTCGCTAAAGGCACTCTTTAGGATGCTTTCATCAGGCCAGTTTGGAGCCAAGCTTTCCCGCTTCTTCCCAGTTGGGGGAATAACAGAGCTTATTGTATCAGTTACGGATCAGCCTTTCGTAGTTACCTCGCCGATTTATGACGACTACATTGCGAAAACTCAGAGACGGCTCGAAGTCCTTAAGAGCTTTGGAGAAGAGAGCTTCCTTGCTGTGGCGGAAGAGGAGAAAGTCCCAGAAGAGGCCCTGAAGGAGGCTATTGACTACCTCCACGAGAAGGGAGCCTTCTGAGGTGGTTCCCTTGACTTTATTTTTGAAAGTTCATCTGAGACCCACGGGAATAATAGCTCTCCGCGCCCTCCCTCAAAGTAAGATGCGAACTGCTCTGCGCTACGTTCCACCAACCACCCTAATAGGGGCAATAGCATACCCCCTTCTCCATATCAGTGGCGACCGGGGAGAGACCATTTACGAAAAGAAAACTTTCAAGAGCAAAGCAGAGTCCATAATGGGCCTCTTCAAGTGGGTTACCGTTAAGACGGAGGGTAGACCAAAGCTCTATGGATCTCTATTGAAGATCAACACAATTTACCGTGGGAAGGTTCAGAGTGCAGTGACTTCATTTCCATTTGCAGTTCTATACGGGGAGTCCAATGACTCGCTAACAGCGGTATATCTTGTTAATGAGGACGTTCTCTCAGAAAGTATCTACAATAAAAAAGACCTCGAAAGAGCAGCGTGGGGAATAACAAGGCTCGGCTCAAGGGAATCAATAGTCAGCGTTGAAGATGTTGAGAAAGGAAAAGCGCGTCTTCGGGAGACAGATAGAGCTAGAACAGCGTATGCGTTTCCCTTTAAGGGAGTTAATGTGCGTGGAAAAGGAACCCTTCAAGCAGTTGTAGACTGGCGCTCAGGAATCGGAGACTACTCCAACGCCAAGCGGATAGTAATGTTCTATCCAGAAGAAACAGTTGAAGTCCAGGGGAGACTGTCGATTGCAGAGCTCGACGGGGAGGTGGTTATCCTTGCTCCTTGAGGCTCTCTCAATCTATCCATACGAAGGTTTAACCAAGGAACTGCTCGCCTTGGGCATGTCTTGGGTTGTGATGGATGCAGGTGTTGAGCCTGATGAAGAAGAACTCGCCGATACTTTAGAGGGAGCATTGAACTCCCTTGGCAACAGGATGAAGATACACACTT
>LDZR01000036.1_pt1 | contig 12091 bp, 13 predicted proteins | sample 615371 | NCBI WGS metagenome assembly LDZR01 (sample SAMN03408294, study PRJNA278302) | terrestrial metagenome | isolation source: oil reservoir sample K2 | place: USA: Alaska, North Slope, Kuparuk formation | collected 2013
GGTCCCCCCACGCTATAGACTACTGGTGTGATTTTATTAGGGTCTGTGACCTCTGTGTCGAGCATGGCGTCGGCTGTTAGTTTGCCTTCAAGGAGGGCAAGAATTTTGGGATCATTTATTCCGATAGCTACCAGGCCAACTTCTGCTGCGACTTTCCCACGGTCAAGCATCTTTTGCACTGCTATTCCAACTTTCGCTCCCGCCGCCACGTCGGCTCCTACAGCATTTTCTCCAACGACGATCATGACGGCAGGAACTTTTGTCGGGTCAATGAAGGGATTTTGAGGAGCCTTGTTGGTTTGGTTCATTCCAGGTGTGGGCGTCTCCCCTTCAAGCTCCGTTCCAGGTGGATATCCAGGGTTGTTATAGACTTCAACGGTCCCACTCACGGCAACGATGTGGTGGAATACGAGGATGGCCTTGGAGCCGAAGAGACTTGTTTCTATGTTCTTCAGCTCGAGCAGAGTTCTCTCGTAGATGCTACTACTAGCGAGTTCTCCAGAGATATCTATTTCATCTCCGACATAGAGGGTGTATGTTTTGCCTTTGTATTTGTTCTCTATGACGACTTTCCCACTCAGAGGATCTATGACTTCCACAATAAGATCATTCCAGCTCTCCAAGAGTCCGAGCTTTTTAGTTTCCGTGTTATCCTCTGTCTGAACGTTCTTGAGGATCCAAAGATATTTTCCATCAGAATCTACGAAGCCCTTTTCTGTTGCGCCTACGCCGTGCTGGTAGCCGGTCTCTGTGAAGTAAACTGAAAACTCAGCTATCCATTCTCCGTTCCAATCAAATTCGCCTGTCCAATTCACGATAGCTCCGGGAATTTCTTTCGTCCAAGTCTGACCGGCCACTACTTGGAAGGTCACCACTGGTTGTTGGTCAGCGCTCACTATTCCCAAGGAGGTAAAAATTAAGAAGGTTATAATCAAAGCTGCGGCCCTCTTCATACCGACCCCTCACTTTTTTCTTTGTTTTCTTTCTTCTTATCCTTTTTCCTCTTCGGCTTTTCTGTGCTTATCTTGTAGCTTCGTATTTTGATCTTTTGGTCTTTTGCGAGCTGCTTGATGAGGTATTCTAACCTATCAGCATCACCCTCAACATTCATCGTGACCCAATACCTGCCATAGCCCCTCACTTTGTCTTTTGTGATCTCATAAATTAACCAAAGCCCCAAAATGACGGAAATGAGAAAGAACCACTCAAACATCTTCTCCAGCCTCCTCTTTTATTGCTTCTTCCAACTCGGCGAGTTTCTTCTTGAGATATTCGACACGGTTCTCCTTGAGGAGGAACTTCTTTCTTGCGAGCTCGGCGACCTGGTCGATGTCAATGTTCAGGATGTCACCTTTCGTGATCTCGCTCGAACCGGTGATTTGTGGGATGATTGTTCTTAGAATCACGAGCAGGTTCGGGTCATCAACGATGGTCTCGATCTTTGCGCGGAGAATGTCCTTCTTGAGGTACTCGCTCAGGAGCTCTTCTTTGAGCTCTTTTGCCTTCATGTCAATCATGACCTCAGCATATTTCTTTGTCTTCTTGTAGCGCCTGTAGTACACAACAAGGCTGCCTAACACAATCGGGAAAATGTACGGCGTCCAAAGCAAATATTGTTCCTCAGCCTTTTCTCTTGCCGTCTCCCACGACCATTTTTCTCTTTCGAGTTCTTCGATAATTCTTTCGAGCTCTCTTATCTTCTTGTTCTTTTCTTCAAGTGCTTTACTTAGTATTTTGATTTGCTCTTTGAGCTGCTCGTTTTCTGTTTGTGTGATGTTCAGTTGCTGCCCTAAATATTGTATTTGTCTTTCAAGTTCTGCTTTTTCTTGCTTCTCCTTCTCAAGTTCTGCTTTCAGCTGATCGATGATTTTTTGACACTCTTCAACGCTTGAGCATGTATAATTTGCCGTAAGGTTAGTAGGTCCGGGAGCCGTGATGTTGGTGAGGTTGGTCGGGATGATTGTGGTGTTGGTTATGTTTCCAGGGGTTGGCGTGGTGGTGTTTGTGGTTGTCTGATTTGAGACGGTCTGATTCGAGCTCGTTTGATTAGTAATCGTGACGTTTGCTAGGGTTTGGTTTTCTTCTCCTGGATAGCGAATAGTAAAGTTAAAGGGTGCCGAGACAACCAAATAAACGTAATTATTGAATGGGATGACTTGGATGGTGTAATTCTCGATTGTTCGGTTTTGACCTTCCCAAATAAGAATCGTGGAGTTTTGGTATTGGACTATTGCGGCGGTGCGGTTGTCGAGTTTGTTCTTATCTATTGTGATGTGCATGTTATCAATATATACTTCATCACCGATATCGAGTTTCAATGTTTGACTCATAGCTGCTGCGCTTCCCAATATTCCTATATATATTAATATGAATATTAGGCTAAAAGTTCGCTTCCTCATTCTCCCACCTCTCGTATTCTTTCACGAAATGGATGGGCAGAAATTCACCGGAGCGAGCCTTCCGGCTCATGGGTGGTCTGACGAGGATTTTTTTAATCATAAAGCCGTCATCGAAGAATGCGAACTTTTTATCAAGCCTCTTGAGCTCGTTGTAGTCGAGCCTCAACTTTTCCGCAACTTCTCGACTCCTTAGTCTTTTTATAAACCTCTCTTGGCATTGGGCTACGACAACATCATCAAGATCATCATACTCCTGGCTGTCCAAGGTCCATACTACACCTTTACCTCTCGAGATCCTTGAGTATACTTGCAGGTTTTGCTTCATACGCTCCTGGTACCTGACGAGTGTGTCGATCATGTCTTTCTTTTTCTTGGGTGCGAGGAGGTTTGCGTCTGCAACAAAGAAGCTCAGCACGTCTTCTTTTTGCTTAATGTATTCCCACCGGTTATAAATTAGGTTCAAGATTGCCATAGCCCAAATGTAGCGGTCAAGGGGATCATTGATAAAGGAGAATGTAAAAACGCTTATCTCGTCTGTTTTTCTTAAAATTTCGTCGATTTTATAATCGCCGTTGCTGGTTAGGGTTTTGGCGATGTATTCAATTTTTAGGAGAGTGAATGATGAAAAGTTGGCATCTTTTGTAACTTCCTCAAAAGTCTGTAAAAATGCCTTAATTGACCTGTTTCTCCTTTTTGGTTCGACCTCTTCGGTGTAGTGTTTATAGGCTTTCTGAATGATCAACCTTTCAATGGATCCTCCTGGAAAGACCAAAGGGATGAGGTCTACAACATCAGGCTCGGTGATTTTGATGGACTTGTAAAACCTTGACCTTATGCCTTCATCGTTTTCCATAAATGACCTATATCTCCTGGTCGCTGGCGAGTACACAATAGCTTTGAAGGGCCTCGGCTCAAGGTTGAAGTATTTGTTCAAAACTTCCAACATAATTTCGTCGTTATTTGGTAGGTTCATAAAAGCCCTCTCATTTTTCGCCTCTAAAGCTGGCTCTATTTCAACAATCTTTCGGCCTCTTAGGAAGTCAATCTCCATCAAAGTTTGTGCCAATGTTGTTTTTCCCGAGTTTGTTTGTCCTGCGATCCAGCGATGTATCATGTCCGCCGAAACATAAACGAAGTTCTTTCCACGAGTGAGCCCTACAGCGTGGGTTTTTGGATAATCGACAACTTCTCTCTTTTCCTCAACGATAAAGCGCTCAAGATACTGCGTCATCATACTAATCCCCTCGCCTTGAGCTCTGCAACTGAAGACCAGAGAAGCCTAAATACCTCGTCCATAACTCCGGGCCTCAAAGAATAACGGCCTTTTTCGTCCTTTTCAACAACATTGAGTTTGAGAAGCTCTTGCAATGCTTCATGCACTGCTTGGGTAGAAATGCCAAACTTTTCAGCCAGCTCGGAAGGCCCGACCGGTTCATCTTCCCCATATAGCGCGGCGATTATCTTTGTTCTCAGCGTCGCCCTATGGCTTAACATTCTTTCGAGCTTTCTAAGCGCCATCTCGGAGCTTTCTCCTGTGAGAACTGCCTTGATTAAGAGCTCAATCGCTTCTTTGTACTTCTCCATTGCTGCCTTCATAAGCTCGAGCTGACGGTCTTTGTAGATTCCAAGAGTGCTCTTTGCTTGTTCCTCGAGCTCATATGCCTTCTCGATTGTAGCCAATGCCAAATCAACATATTTAGCCTCGGGATCCTCAGCTGCCTCTTTCTTCAAACGCGAAATATACTCAAACCTACTCCAAACTACCCCTTTCTCCATTTTCCAACCTCCTAAATCCTATGATGTCAATTTCCGGGATGAGTGGTCTTCACGTCATCAAGGCTGCTTTTACCTTGATCACCTCGCTTAGGTTTTCGGTCCACACGGGCCGCATCCGCGGAGGGAAACCCTTTCGGCGACTTGCCTACTCGGGCTTGCCCTCCATTGCGGAAACGGAAAAAATGAAAGGCTCACCAAGCCTCTTTATCTTTTTTAAGTGCTTCAAGTATTGCAGAAATTTCTTCTTTCTTGACCTTGCCGACCTCTGCGAAGAATCCTTTTCCGAGTATATCCAAGATCTGCTTAGCCTTCTCAAAGCCTCTATTGCTTAGCTCCTCGAAGAATTCTTGCGGGATTGCGCTTATTGTTCTGGCCAACTCGTAACCTTTCTCTGCATATTCGAGCAGAATGCGGTTCTCGGTCTGGAGGTACTGGATCTCCTTCTTTGCCTTCATGTATTTCTCTTCGCCTAAGTCTAAAGGTTCCCAAACGTAAACCGGGATTTTTTCTCCTGTATCGGGATCTACTTCGTAATATGTGGGCTTGGCAGGCTTCTTTGCCGAGATTATCCTTGTGTTGCCGTAGCCGTGAATGCTGTCATAAGGGATGAAGTAGATCTCGCCGTTCCATTGCGGGCTTAGTAGTCCCTTATTTGGATAAACGCGCCAGCCAAGCTCGGTCTCGACGATGTGAGGTTTAATTTTCCTTGACTTAACCTCCCTGCTTGTGAATGGAAGTTTTATGCCAATCAAGGGCTTTTCTTTGACCCAAATTTCAGTTTCTGGCGATGTTAATGGAATTAGTCTTTTACTCCTGGCCTTGGCTGACTCAACCCAAGTCGCCCTCATGAACTCGACGAAGATAATCGAACCTATGAGGAGATAAAAGCTGTAACGTGGCGTTGAAAGGCTTTCGTGGATCTGGAGGAGTGTTTGATAAAACCCTGGAAAGGCAAGCATGATCAAGCCGACTGCTATGCCTATTCCAATTCCATATAATGTATATTTGAGTATCCTAGCTCGCTGGTTTTCCTTCCCCTCAACCTTTGCGGCGAGCTCGGCTCTAATATCTTCCCGCAACTCGGGATTTTGAGCCGGTTCCATGCCCACCACCTCGCATTTTTGCCTGCTTGAGCAGCCTTATCAACCGGGCTTCTTCCATTGCATAGCGCACTTTTAGCTTTTTAACTACCTCAAGCATTCTCTCATACTTGGTTACTTCATCCATGGCTAATCACCCAAGATTCCAGCTACAAAAAGCCCAATTGCTGGCAAGTACCACAATAAGGGGATTGCAGCGATTAGGCTTAGGAATACTGCACCGATTGCGACGAGACCCCATGGCATAATGTCAAGGTCGAAGAACTTTGCACCTATGAGAAGCACAACACCAGTTAGGATTAAGCTGATCAGGAAATATATTGGAACCATTAAGGCGTGTCCGATGTCAAGCGCTGGAGGCCCTACTAACACCCAAAACGGAATTAAATACAAGATGGCCAGGATCAAACCTCTTTTTAGATCCATTACTCATCACCCTCCTTTTCTCTAACCAAATAAAGCGGTCCGATCAGATGTTTATACTCAAATCTTCCAGTTGTGAGGTTTCCAAACTCAAAAACATCCTTAAAGTCCTTGTAAAGGGTTGTTGAGTTATTGAGGGTGATTTTTACCGTGCCATTCTTAAGGATCGTTAGGTTCTTGTAGTCAAGGCTCAGAATATCGTCGCTTTTTGGCAAGTCGTAGGCGATGCATGCCTTCTTTGCTTCGCTTACTCCGCTTCTTTTCCAATCAAAACCACTGACCCAAAAGGCTCCGAGTCCTGGTCCCTTGCTTCCGTAGGGTTTCCACCATGTCCACCAGATGTCGTCGTTTTCCTTGACTTGAATTGCAAAAAGCCCGAAGTAGACTTTCCATGCGCTTGCTTTCACATCTACGCGCCTTGGGATCCACCAGCTGAACTCTACAGTTGCATTTTCCACGTAAATGTGGTAGTCCGGATTGTACCAGTGCGCTCCTTCTAAGACAATGACATCATCACCTGCCTCGGATCCGTAAACGTAGATGCATTTATATCCATCAACGGGTGCGACTTCCCTCTTGAAGAGCTCGAGGGCAGCGTTTAGGGTGCCTTTTAAGATGTCGCTTAATCCGGCTGAGACTGGCACGGCGAGTAAAATTAAAATAAACAGGATTGCGAGGGCTTTTTTCTTCATTTTCAATCCCTCCACTGCAAGTATGCGAATATAACAATCAGAATGAGGCCGATTGGTGTGAGGAGAGAAAGCGCCGTCTGGTTCTGGTTGTATATTGTGTAACCGATTACGTCGTCAAGCCAGATAATGAGGCCTGCGGTGAATGAGGTTATTGCGAGTATTCCTCCAGCAAGAGCCTCAATGACCACTCCAAAAGTCATTAAAGCAACTCCCCAATTGAGATGGGTTATCCCAACCGTGTTGAGTAGGATAAAGGCAACTGCGAAGGCAACCACCATTGCGATGACTGCCTCGATGTCATACTCAAAGCCAGACCTTATCCCTTCTATGAGGATAAATACTGCGGCAAGGATGACTACAATTATAAACGCTGTGTTCATATCAGTTTGAAGAGTTTCCGGCATTATGTAGTAGAGCATTAAGGCAACAAATGTCCCAATGCCTGCATAAAATAGAGATCCTCTAATTGAGCCCTCGTCGAAGTCTGTCATGTGCATGAGAACTGCAAGCCCGAGCATGCCTCCTGCAACATATACGAGATAATAATAGTCCTTTGCCACAAATGCAAGGATGAACATCAACACAGTCGCTCCGAGGGCCTCTGCTTTTTGGGAGAGTATGAAATAAATGCCAAAGCCTATTGCGACTATAAGGAGAGGCAAAATTAATCCTTCGGCACTCGCTTGGGCTAAACTCGCACTATACACTTTTAACCACCTCCCACTTGTATCACATCTTTAAGGGCGCTTAGATCACCCTCTTTGATTGGCCCGAGGGCTCCGAGCGCATAGAGCACTATTAATGCAAACACGATGATGACGACTGCTTTTCCTATGGTTCCGAAGACGTAGCCTCCGAGTAGAGTCATGTAAATGAAAAGAGCTGTCCAGAGTCTTATACCAAGCCAGTCACCGATCATGATGATTGGGCTCATCATGAGCTGTCCTTGGTTGCTTGAGAGATCCCACAAGAGAAGCAAGCCAATTATAATTAAGCTTATGAAAAACGCTGCCTCGCCGGAGGAGTACCACATTGTCGCCAGCCCAAAAATGATTATTGCCGTGAGTACTATGATCGCAATGCTCACTTTTCTCCCCCCTTTTGTGAAATAAAGAAAACGAAAGAGCCGTTAAGCCAAATCCCCTCACTCTCAAATCCACCCAACTTCATCCGCAATAACCATCAAGGTTGCTGAAGGGAACCAGTCAATCGGTGCCGGAAGAATGCCATCCGCGGCTCCAACCGCGAGTGCCTTGACGTTGTCGGTGAGCGCATATGCCACGAGGGCGTTCAGTGGTGTTTCAATGACGTCGCCGACTCCTGGAATCATGTTTAGGGCGTCAATGACGTCGGCGATGATCGCTATGCCCAACTTCAAGGGGAGCGGTTTATCCCCCAAACCCCACATCAGATCAGTCCTCCACCACCTCATCGACAAGCTTGAGGATGAGGGCGATTGTGATGGCTAAGGCTACGTTCTCAAGGAACTGGTCGAGGCCCACAAGCATTATTGTGAAGAGGAGAATTATAATGAGAAAGATAATGAACTTCCTGATCATGAGAACAACCTCCTTAGAAAGTCGATGAGTCCTCCGGCTTCGTTTGGCTTTGCTTTAACTGCAGCGTAAGCATCAACGACTCCCGCTCCTGACCACGTTGGTAGAGCATCTATGCCGTCCAAGGGATAAGCCGTCTTCTCAAGGATTAGTTTGATCGTCTCAGGTGTGAGGTCGCCGTGCTTTTGCAAAATCAAGGCTACGACTCCGCTTACGTGTGGTGTTGCCATCGAGGTTCCAGACATTGTAATAAATTCGTTTGTTGTTCCAGCTTTCGCAGAGAGAATCTTCACACCAGGAGCTGCTATATCTGGTTTTAAGTCCTTCAAGGCATTAAGGCCTGGACCTTTACCTGAAAAGTCTGCGATCTTCATTTCTCTATCAACGGCTGCAACTGTTATCGCTCCCGCGGCTATGCCTGGAGAGTCTATAACTGCGAACTCATTTCCTGCGGCAATCACGATTGGAATGTGTTCCTCTCTGATAATTTGTTCCACTTTCTGAACCATTGGATCTCTCGGGCTTCCGAATGGAGAACCTAAGCTCATTGAGATTATGATCGGCTCTCCTGGATGCTTCCTTTTCCACTCGACAACATAGTCAAGCCCTTGAATGATTTGAGTCATTGTTCCTCCGCCGTCTTGTCCTAACACTTTCACTGCCAAAATGTTCGCTTCCGGTGCAACACCACTTACATAAACTTCTTTCCCTTCCCAAGTAACCTTAGTGGGCCTCCCTGCGATAATGCCGGCGACATGGGTTCCATGACCGTTCAAATCTTTGCTCGGTTCATCGGTCACGAAGTTCCCAAATGCCACACATGCTCCTTTTAACATTACGTGATCACAGTCAACTCCCGTATCGAGAACTGCAACCGTGACCCCTTTGCCCGTTATTCCTTCCTTTGACCACGCCAAATCTGCTTTTATGAGCTTAATGTTCCAAATGGCGTTGGCTACTTGCTCGGGAGTTATTGTTACATTGGCAGGAGTGAATGTTGTTGAATTATCGAGAATCGTTGGGCCAGTCTCGACATAAAGATCTGGCCAAATTTCTCTTATGTAAAACCTATAGTCAAAGTCAAACGCTTGACTGTAAACGAGGTTTTTGATGAGCGAGGGCTTTGCTTTGAGGGAGATTGCGTTTATATCATCGTCAATGTAAAGCACTTCAGCCCCAAGCCTCTCAAGAGCCTTTTTCAAGCGCTCGTTCGGCTTTGTCCAGGTGATAAAAATCCACTGAATCGGCTCGTCATTTCTAACCTTTTCGTTGAAGACCCTCACCCATTTGAGCGCCGTATCTGTTAAATTTGCGCTTTCCTGGATGGATCCCTCAAGCCAGTCCCAAAATCTTGAATCCACATAGATTCCTGTGTTGGTCTCGATTAACCCTGAACTATCAAAACGCCACTTCTTGACCTCAATGAGAATCTTATTCACATAAATGAGAATCTTATTCACATAGTCAGAAATGCTCAATGAAGGGATTTCGAGAGAGGGCGTGCTTATGGTCTCGTTACTGTCAGCTACTGCAACGCTGAGGGTGGAAAGAAGCATAATGAAAATAATGGAAATCGCTGGAAGGGCCCTCATTTAATCAGGCCCCCTCAAGAGCTGGTTGAATCCTCGTCCTCATCAAGGCCGAGGATGCTTGCCCAATCAATTGAAGGCTTGAAGAGGCCGCGTCCGCTTGGCTGTAGTACAGGGTTGAAGCCTCTAAAGTCCTCAGAGCTTACAGAAAGCCCGTTGAGGCTTCTCTCTCTAAGGCTGTAATCGCTAGGAATTGTGATGTCGCCGAGGCCCTTCAGGATCTCCCACACGCCACGTCTAATGCGAGCGGTGTTGCCGACCCACTTTCCGAACACTGTTATCATATCATCGATGTTCACGTTCTTGTTGAAGATGTTGCCGCTGTAAACTTCCTCCTCGCCACCAAAGAGCCCCCACAGGTATGTGGTCCTCTTGATGACCTTCACGTCGGTTCTATCGACGTTTCCGAAACCCTCTTTCCAGTGTTCTCTACCTTGGAGCGGGATAATGTAATAATCAACTGCCTTGATGCCGAGTCTAGCCAACAAGGACTCGTCCCAAACCACGTAGGCCTTGTAATTGTTTCCGTCCTTGAAGATTTTGTTTGTGAACTTTATTCTTCCATCGCTGCTCCTTACCTCGAACTTCTCCTCGAGGTTGAAGTTGTCGAGGAGGTTTGCATCGCTGGAGTAGACCATCATGATATATCTGTCGCTGCCATCGTCGCTCTTCGCAAAGACAATCCAGTCATCAACGCCGTCAGCGGTTACGTCGTTCTTCCAGGTGAAAATACCATCTCTGTCATCGCCCGTGATCGTAGTTGTTGAGAGGTTCCCAAGGTCGAGGATCGCTCCAAGTTCGCTTAGCCCTCTTATGGTGAAGCTAAGGCTTCCGATCTCGACCGTGTCGCCATCTTTGATGTCAGCAACGGTTACCCAATAAGACCCACCTGCAATCCAGACTGGAAGCTCTAACATGGCATTATCTACGATAGTATTAGCAGTGCTGTTCTTTGCAAGGGCCTCGATCTTGAGAGTGTACTCGCCAGGAGTAACGTTACCGAGGGAAATTGTTCCAGTCCAGAGGCCAGGTGTTGAGGTGTTTACCAAAGTGTAAATATCCGCAGTGCTGTCTCCATCCATATCGAGAGCGTTTCCATACTCATCAATGAATTTTGCAGTCACTTCAAGCGTATCGGCGTTTGTGTAGCTGCTCAAGGCAAAGGGGTCTCCGCTTGAGGTTAGTATTGTGACGTTGAGGGTGGCGTTTGTGCCGGCTATTAACTCAATTCCTGGATCTGTTAGGACGTTCTCCCACTCGGTCTCTGTTATAGTTGCTGCTCTCACTCCAACGGCGGCCATTGAGGCCGCCATTATAAAGACCAAAAACAACCCAAACAGTTTTTTCCATTTCATCCTCCAATCACCTCGGAGTGCGCGTTAAAGGTGGCACAAACAACCAAAATCAGCCACTTCCAAACCCGAAAGCTCTTAATCATCTTGACCATACTCATGATCTTGTCAAGAATGCTCTTCCACCATGAGGTTTCCTTGTTGTAGAAGACTTTGATTTCCGCTTCTCCCGAGACAAAGGCATCGCTTGGCACTTTCACGGCGATAGTGCCATCGTCAAGCTCCTCGACCTGCAGTGTTGCCCTTGAACCGGTGAGGGCTACTGCTTCCACTACGTCCTCGACGTCCTCGACATCCTTGAGCAGGACATAGATCGTCACGTTTGAAACGTCGGCATTGCTTGAGATCTTGATGACCCTTACCCAAGTGTCCGCTTTTCCTTTCACGGCGTTCTTGGCCATCTTCTGCGCAGTCTGCCAGTCGAGGATGTTTCTAAAGTCTTCGAGCTTTGCGGGGAAGTTGAGCTCTTCCTTCTCAAGAGTCCAGATGCTCTTGATCCAGTGCGTGCTAATTTCACCGGGCTCGAGGGTATCAGTTCTAATCAAATACAAGTCGGTTGAGTTCTCATCAGGTCTCCAAGAAACCATGCGGACACCGTCGAGCTCAAACCCCGGATATTGGAGAACGCTGAAGCCGAGCGCAGTTGGGTCGATGGAGTAAACCACGTTCAGCTTTGTACCGGTTGGATTCGTGATTTTGAACTCGCGCTCATAGATGTACGTCTTTTGATCTTCGTCGAGGATTATGACGTCATCGAAGTCTCCCTTAGTGCGGACGGTTTCAAATTGTATGGGTAAGTTAAATTGTATCTTGTCGGCCCTATACCAATAGTGACCTTGATAGTAGAAATCGGCGTTCGTGTAGTCGCTCTTGAGCTTCTCGGCGCTCGTGATGCTCATGTTGACCGCACCTTCAGGAACGGGCACGTAGCCAGAAGGGTCGGTCGTGCTGACCTCAAGGCCGGCGTAGAAGGTCGCACGGTCGCGGGTTAGATCGATGAGCGGGCTGAATATCTGTCTGAACGAAGCGGGCTCGGAGAGCTTCTTGCGGCCGGCGAGGTAGAGGAGCTTGATTTCGTCGCCAGATGGGAACTTTGAATAATATCTTACTTCGTCGAGAGCTCCATCAAGCTGATAGGTTCCGCTGTTGTCATACGCCCCGATGTTGAATGAATGAACAAGAGATGTCTTAGGGGTTGGTACAG
>LDZR01000675.1_pt1 | contig 12058 bp, 16 predicted proteins | sample 615371 | NCBI WGS metagenome assembly LDZR01 (sample SAMN03408294, study PRJNA278302) | terrestrial metagenome | isolation source: oil reservoir sample K2 | place: USA: Alaska, North Slope, Kuparuk formation | collected 2013
TTCCACCAACTATGTACTTTGCACCAAACCATATTACGAAACTAAGTACGAGGTAATGTATGAAGTCTATAAATGGTCTAAAGATAGCAAAAACATAGAGCTGTTTTACCAGGCAACGATAAAGATCTCTATTCACAGAATCGAATTCTACAGCTTTATATTTCTCTGCCCGAAACAGTTTTATTACACTCATTCCACTAATATGTTCAGCAAGATAAGCATTGACTCTTGCAAGATTGGTTCGTACCTGCCTGTAAACTTTTAAATCGAAATACCTGAACAAAAATATGGCAAGTACTATTACGGGAAACATAAACCCTATGTTTGCAAGAAGTCTATAGCTTATTCTGAGCATAAAAAAAATGACTCCTGCAAGCAGGAATACGTCCTTAACCATAGCCGTTACAACTGTTGAGAAGAATTCCTGGATATTCTGAGTATCATTAACAATTCTTGTATTGATCCTTCCTGATGGGTTCTTATCAAAGAAAGACATAGGTAGATCAAGCACTTTTCCATAAAGATCACTTCTTATATCGTAAACGATCCTGTTTCCCAGAAAAGAATTGAGGTATGTACTCAAATAACCCAGTAAAAATTGCATACCAAATATGCCTAAAAGAATCAGCGCCATCTGAGAAACACCTTTCAATCTCTGATCAGCACTGAGCTCAGGGTTATTCATATAATTATCTATTGCCATTCTGATGAATTGCGGTGGTAAAAGATCAATAACAGCGGCTATAAGAACTGTTATTATTGCAAGCACAAAAAACCAGAAATATGGTTTTGCATAACCTAAAAGCCTCTTCAACGTTTATTCACTCCGTATCGTTAGTCTCACGAAGTATTTTACTACTGTACAGCCAGAGAAAAAAATCTAATTTTTCCAAATTGATCTTTAAAAAATGAAATTTTTCCAAAATAGTTGCAAATTTTCTGTATCTCTTCTTTTTGATCTGGAGAAAATTCCATGATCAGTATTTTGTTTTTCAAAAGATCTGGCTCTGAAAAAATTTGTCTATAGAAGTCAAGTCCATCATTGCCTGCAAAAAGTGCTTCATGCGGCTCATGCATAACATCTTTCGGTAACTTTGAAGATACAGGAATATAAGGAGGATTAGAAACAATCAGCTGTATCTCATTTATTATGTGTTTAACAGGGGTTAGAAAAGCACCTCTGAAAAACTCTATTTTTGCGGCGTAATCAGCTGCATTTTTCATAGCTGTTAAAAGTGCCTTTTTGCTGATATCTGACGCATAAACTTTACAGTTAGTGTTCAATGCAATAGCAAGGGCGATGGCACCAGATCCGGTTCCAATATCCAATACAGTAGAAAGCTTGTTCTTTCCGATAATATCAAGTGCAATATCTACCAGCACTTCTGTTTCAACGCGCGGAATAAAAACACCCTCTTCGACAGAAAGCTCCAGGCCGTAGAAATAACACTTCCCTGTTATGTACTGCAAAGGAATCCCAGAAGCGCGTGATTCAGCTAATTTGAAAGCCTTTTCTGATATTGAATAAGGAACTTCGTCCTCAAATAAAAGCAAAATCTGCTCCTTGGTCATGTTTCCAACCTTTGACAACAACAAAAGTGCCTCCGTTGCAGGTGAATCAGAGGCACTTTCCAGCATATTTTTCATCAGTATGTAAAGTTGCCTGAATGTCATATACCAAGTTTTTCTCGCAAATCCTCGCTCATTCTGTCTGGCGTCCAGGGTGGATCAAAAGTGAGATCAATCTTTACATCCTTAACGCCATTTATCTGCCTTATTTTATCTTCGGCATCTTGCAAAATCATTCCTGCCAGCGGACAGGCCGGTGTAGTCATAGTCATGGTCACGGAAACATTGTCATCACTGTCTACAGAAATATCATAAACAAGTCCGAGGCTCACAATATCAAGACCAAGTTCGAAATCAATAACATTTTTCAACGCATCAAGAACCTGCTCTTTACTAACCATAAACTACCCCTTTCATAAACTCTCCAGCAAATCTGTTAGAGTCGCCACATGTTGCATTTCTTCTTTTACTATTAGATCTATTTTTTCTTTGCCAAGTTTTTCGTTCACTGCTTCCTTTATTCCAAGATAAAAAATAATAGAGTCTTTTTCTATATCTATAGCCACTCTTAAAAGATCGGAAATTGATTGCACATTTTTGAATTTAGTTTCAGGATCAGAAATCAGATCAAAAACCTTACTGTTTGCTATTGATCTGAGGTACTGAATCGCCTCACCTTGCGGATCTAAAAATTGAGAGATCTCCCTCTCTTTTCCTGCAAGTTCTAATCTCATCTCATGAAATCTTTTTTCGTGCTTTCTTTCCATGTCTGCAAGATTTAAGAAAACTGATTTCTTCGTGTATTCCGAAAACTTTTCGGCCGCTCTTGTATAAAAAATTACTCCGTTTCTCTCGATTTGCTCAGCAATTTCGAATATCTCGTCAATATTAAACATTTTCTCACTCCCTGCTGGCAAGTTGTCTGTCAAGCATTATTATACCAACAGAATTGTCCTTGATTTTCTCCAGAATTTCCAGAATCTTCAATGCATTTGCTTCTTCTTCAACCTGCTCATCAACAAACCACATAAGCATAGAGTAAGTCGCATGATCGTTTTCTTTTTTTGCAAGGTCAACAAGGTTGTGTATGCTTTCAGTAACTTTCTTCTCGTGTTCGTAGACATTTTTGAAAACTTCATATGGATCTTTCCAGTCCATGGGGGGTTTTTCAAGGGCGAAAAACTCTACTTTTCCTCCACGTTCATTGATATGATTGTAGAATTTCATAGCATGGTTGAATTCTTCCTTGGCCTGCAATTTCATCCAGTGTGCCATTCCCTCGAGATTTTCGGAATCAAAATAAGCCGCCATTGATAAATAAAGATATGCAGAATCAAGTTCCTTTTTTATCTGTTCGTTTAGAGCTTTCAAGATAATCTGACCTATCATCTCAATCAACCTCCTGAGTATATTATAAACCCCGAGCGACAAGCCCGGGGCAATTTTCAAATTTTCTTATGACATAACCACCAATCCAGGCATTCATATTGCTCTTTTCTCTTTTTCGCCTCTTCAACTGTCGTTGGCGGTGGAATTATAACTTCATCTTTAAACAATTCATTTTCTGGCCAGTTTGCCGGCATAGCTACTTTGTTCCTGTCTGCTATTTGAAATGCCTTAACAATTCTAACAACTTCGTCTATATTTCTACCAAGTTCTTGCGGATAATAAAGAATAGTTCTGATAACACCATTAGGATCAACAACAAAAACGGCTCTCACAGTATTGCTGCCTTTAGCAGGGTGAATCATACCGAGGGTCTCGGCTACTTTTCCTGTGTCTGCGATAATTGGAAATTCGATCTCAACTCCAACTTTTTCTTTGATCCACTCTACCCATTTGATATGAGAAAAAACCTGATCAACACTTAAACCTATTAACTCTGCTCCCAATTTTTTAAATTCATCATATCTCTTCTGAAAGCCTATAAACTCTGTTGTGCAAACCGGTGTAAAATCTGCCGGATGGCTGAAAAGCACAAACCACTTTCCCTTATAAACATCTGGAAGTTTTATTTTTCCATGTGTTGTGAGAACTTCCATTTCCGGAAATTTTTCACCCAAAAGTGGTATACCCATCAAAATCACCTCCATGTTAAATATAGCACACAAATTTCAAGGAAATTATAATAAATCCATATCTAATATAAAACGTATCAAAATAGTAATATTATTAAATAAAAAGTAAGATGGAGCTTCAGCTCCATCTCAATTATTTCATCTGATCCAGTATACTAAGATCTTCACCTACCAGAACCACGCTATCAGGAATAATCGATTTATAACTTTCAAGAGTTCTGAGCAATCTATAGAAATCATAATTTGCAGCGAAGGCTTCTGCATATATTCTGGTGGCGCTCGCTTCTCCTGTTCCTCTTATTCTTTCAGCTTCACTTACTGCTTCAGCTCTCAATATGGTAGCCTTTTTCTCTGCTTCTGATCTAATTTTCTGAGCTTCTTTTTGTCCTTCTGCTCTTATCAATGCTGCTATACTCTGCCTCTCTGATTTCATTCTCTCGAAAACAGCCTGCTGGTTTTCAGTCGGTAAATCGGTGTGCTTTACACGAACGTCTATAATCTCAATACCGAAATCAGCAAGATTACTTCTGGAAAAATTCGTTATATCTGCCAGATATTCCCGTTCACCCGTAACGATATCATCGAAGTCAAGTTTTGCAAGCGTGTTTCTCAGGCCAGAATAAACGACGTCATCTATTCTTGAAAGCGCAAGAGATACAGTTTTAATTGATTCAATGAATCTCTTTGGGTCATCTATTCTCCAGATAGCATAAGAATCAACCAGCAGAGTTTTTTTATCCAGAGTGATCACTTTTTCAACAGGTATATCGTAAATATGATACCTTTTTCCAAATCTGACAACATTATCAACAAACGGGGTTCGCAAATAAAGCCCGGGTTCCGATATAATTTTTCTTATTTCACCAAATCTCAATACAATGGCATACTCAGTTTGATCGACTATGAAAAACGAAAAGCCAAGAAAAATAATAGCTATCACCACTATAATTGCCAAACTGATCAAAATCGCTATCTTTTTCATTTAGAACCACCACCTATCAAATCCTCAAAGTTTAACAGGGCGATATTTTGTGCGTCACTCAGCAATATAATTCTTTTTGCTTTCGGTAAAACTTCTTCGAGTGTTTCGATCTTTAATCTTATTTCAGTTATTTCTGGAGAGGTTTCGTACTCTTTTAAAATACTCAGGAATCTTTGGGTTTCACCAACAGCTTGCAAAACTTTTTGCTGAGCATAAGCTTCCGCATCAAGAACTATTTTTCTTGTTTCACCTTCGACAGAAGGTATTAAATTATTTGCATATTTTGTTGCTTCATTAATGTATCTTTCTTTGTCCTGCTTTGCGTTGTTTACATCATCGAAAGCCGCTATAACCGGTTGCGGTGGGACAACTTCCTGAAGTAAAACATTCAGCACTGTTACACCTACATCATATTGATCCAGCAGCTGCTGCGCAATTTGATGGGTTTCATACGCAACGGTATCTCTTTCTGAAGTGAGAATATCATCCACTGTTCTTTTTGATATCCTATCTCTCAAAGCTGATTCAGTTGTAAATTTTACAAGTTCTTCGGGATTTTCAACATTAAAAACAAATTTTATTGGATCATTTACTCTGTACTGAACAACTGCTTCAACACTAACTATATTCCCATCTTTGGTTAAAATCAAAGCTTCATCCTGTTTTTGTACATATTGCCCCGGTCTCACCGTTCTGAATCCAATTTCCTGTTTTCTGACCGTTTGTACATCAACAATCACATGAGTCTGAAATGGAAATGGTGCGTGAAAATGTATACCCGGTCCGGATGTATGGCTATATTTGCCAAAAGTTTTCACTAAGGCAACCTGCGACGGATTAACCTGATAAACACCTGTCGCAAGATACAAAAACAAAGCTACAACTACAATCACAAGGACAATTACCTTAGTTTTCATTCTGACACCTCCCATTCCAGAATATCAGAACTTTGAAACACAAACTTTAAGATTATAAGTTAAACTCAAATTAGACTAAATTTGGAGGTGTTTATATGTTGCTGGGGTGCGAATATTCAGATTCTGGTCAGATTTCATCAATGTTTTTAGAGCTATTTCCGAAGATATAGCTTATTATTTAAAACTTGATCCCTCATCAACGAGTAGATTCCATGTGTTATTTTTTTAACGCTTCCTTCCATGGTTTAGTATGCTACAGATTCTCGAACTTTTTTTATAGACACAAACTCAAAATTCTTGCCCACGTCATTCATTACTTTTCAAGAGTACTTTTCTCTATGGACCTTCATCCTGCAGCAACCATTGAACCGGGAGTAGTAATCGATCATGGTATTGGTGTTGTAATTGGGAGCACCGCTACGGTTGGAAAAGGAACATTAATTTATCACGGTGTTACACTGGGAACAAAAAAAGTTTGCCCGGGCAAGAGACATCCAGATATTGGAAAAGATGTTGTTATAGGTGCTGGAGCAAAAATATTAGGACCGATAAGCGTTGGAGACAGAGCAACCATTGGAGCCAATGCAGTGGTCTTGCACAATGTTCCAGAAAATAGCCTTGCGGTTGGAATCCCGGCAAAAATTTTGAGAAAGGAGGTTTTCAATGCTCAATTTGATAGGCAACACACCAATGATCAGGTTAAAGAGCGAACCGAAAGTATTTGTGAAACTTGAAAAGTATAATCCATGGAGCAGTATTAAAGATAGGCCAGCACTTTTTATGGTAGAAGCAGCAGAGAAACACGGAAAAATTAAAAACAATGTGATTGTTGAACCAACAAGCGGGAATACAGGCATAGCTCTATCCGGCATAGGAGCTTTAAAAGGTTACAGAGTTATTCTTACCATGCCAGAAAATGTAAGCAAGGAAAGGATATCTCTTTTGAGGGCTTTAGGCGCTGATGTAATTTTGACTCCTTCTGATAAAGGGATGAAAGGAGCAATAGACAGAGCAATTGAAATAAGAGATGAAACAGGTGGTTATATGCCAAATCAATTCGAAAATCCCTACAATCCTCTGTCCCATAGAATTACCACCGCCTGCGAGATACTCAGACAAACTAATTATCATATCAATGTATTTGTAGCAGGAGTTGGAACAGGAGGCACTATAACAGGTGTTGGAAAATTGCTTAAAGAACTTTACGGGCAAAAAGTCAAAATCGTTGCAGTCGAACCAGCAAAATCTCCTATGCTTTCGAAAGGTGTAGCCGGGAAGCATGGAATACAGGGTATTGGGGCTGGCTTTATCCCAAAAATTTTGGATCGTAGTGTTATAGACGAAATAGTAACTGTTGAAGACGAAGAAGCTATTGCAACAACCAAATTTTTATTGCACAAAGAAGGTTTAACAGTAGGAATATCAAGTGGAGCAAACATTTCGGTTGCTATGAGGATCGCTCAGAATATGCCAGAGAATTCGGTAATAGTGACAATAGCCCCGGATCATTATGAAAGATATCTCAGTGTCATTGACCGGTGAAAATTTGGTAGAATGCAAAGTGAATTTGAGTTTCTGGAAAGGGAGCTGGTAAAAAAATGACCTGGGATTTTTCCCATATTGATAAAAAAGGAAATATTCGGATGGTTGACATAACCTCTAAAGAAAACACCGAAAGAATCGCAAAAGCACTTGCTATTGTTCAGATGAATCGAGAAACCCTATTTAAAATAAAAGAAAACGAAGTAAAAAAGGGAGATGTTATAACAACAGCCAAGATTGCTGGAATAATGGCTGCGAAGAGAACATCTGAATTAATACCGCTATGTCACAATATCAATTTAACTCACGCAGAGATAGAATTCATTTTGAGAGAAGAACAAAATTCGATAGAAATAATATCAACAGTCAAATGTAGAGAAAAGACAGGTGCGGAAATGGAAGCTTTAACAGCAGCCTCTGTTGCAGCACTTACCATTTATGATATGTGTAAATCTATTGATAAAAGTATGGTTATAGAAAAAATATGCCTCCTGGAAAAATCCGGAGGTAAATCTGGCCACTGGAAAAGAAATGAGCTATCATCTGATAATACATAGAAACGGTTATTACAGGAGGAGCACAGTACATGACAAAAATTTACGGTAAAATAATTTCAATAAATGTTTCCAAGGTCAAAGGTGTGAAGAAAACACCAGTTGAAGAAGTTATTCTGGTTGAAAATCATGGTATATCAGGTGATGCACACGCCGGAAACTGGCATAGGCAGATTTCAATGTTGTCGATTGAAAGTATAGAGAAGGCAAGAAAATGGGGAATTGATGTAAATGCTGGAGATTTTGCAGAAAACATTACGATTGAAGGTGTAGAAGTTTGGAAATTGCCACTAAAAACCAGAGCTATTATTGGAACAGTAGAACTCGAGATTTCTCAAATTGGCAAACAATGTCATGATAAATGCGAAATAGCAAAAATTGTTGGCAGGTGTGTCATGCCAGCAGAGGGAATTTTCCTGAAAGTTCTTCGTGGTGGAAAAATAAAGGTAAATGATGTCGTAGAATTTTGTATTCCTGACAAATAAAAACCCGGCGAGAGCCGGGTTTTTAGCCTAACTTGCTTTTGATTTTTTCATAAAGAACGAGAGAATGAGGTTGATAATTCCCATAATCAATCCATTCGTCATAGCCGCTGTCTTTGAGCCTGTTATGCTTGGAATGAACGACGAGATGATTAACCAAATTCCTACAATCAAAATTATCCATGCTACAGCTCTCGTCTGTTTAAGATCCATGGCACTGACAGCAGCAAAAATGATTCCAGTGATGAGGAAATTAGCCAGATTTGCTCCTTTTGAGCCTGCGATGTTCGGTATCAGCACTGAGACAATTAGCCAGAGAGCCACTAGCAAGATGAGCCAACCTTTCCAACTCATCTTTCCTCACCTCCTGTCAATGGCAAAAGCCACAATAATATTTTCCACCATTTGTATTCAAAATGAGATTATGTTAGGTTACATGATAGTTAAGAGGCTAAAATTAATTCTCAGATCAAAGGTGATCCTGAGTTTTATACTGGATGGCTTCCGCTACATGGTTAAGCTTTATTCGATCACTTTTATCGAGATCGGCTATCGTACGAGAAAGGCGTAGAATTTTATCGATGGACCTGTTAGAAAGGTTAAATTTCATGGTAGCTAATTTTAAAATATCTTCGCTTCTGTCATCGAGCTGGATAAAGTGGCGAAGCAACTTTGAGGAAAGTTTGGAGTTAGTCGAAAAATTGTAACCGGCGTACCTTCTGTATTGAATTTCCCTCGCAGCAATAACCCTGTTTCTTATTTCATTGCTACTTTCAGATGCCTGTTTCGAAAAATACTCATCAAATTCCATTTTCTGAACCTGAATTATGATATCAATTCTGTCAAGAACAGGACCTGAAATTTTCTTGTTATACCTTATTATATCGTATGGGGTACAACTGCAAACTGCTTTTGGATCACCGTAATTCCCACATGGGCAGGGATTCATTGCAGCAACAAGCATAAAGCGCGCTGGATATGTTATCGTCATTTTTGCCCTTGCAACGGTAACAGTACCTTCTTCGAGAGGTTGCCTCAATGCTTCAATAACATCCCTGCGAAATTCCGGAAATTCATCTAAGAATAAGACACCGTTATGTGCAAGTGTGACTTCTCCTGGTTTCGCATCGTTTCCTCCACCAATTATGGCAACACTCGAGGCAGTATGATGTGGGGAACGAAATGGCCTGAAGATTCGATTCGAGTTCATCATTCCAACAGTGCTGTAGATTTTCAGAACTTCTATAGTTTCATCATCAGTCATCGGAGGCATTATACTCGGAATTCTTCTGGCGAGCATTGTTTTTCCAGAACCAGGGCTCCCTCTCATCAAAACATTATGAAAACCAGCAGCGGCTATCTCAAGTGCCCGTTTTGCCACTGCCTGGCCCTTTACATCGGCAAAGTCAAGTTCAGATTCATACTCAGCTGGAGGTATTCCCCTAAAAGATACTGGTTCATATTTCACAACTCCATTTATGAACTCAACAACTTCTTTGAGTTCCGCAAACGCGTATAATTTTAATCCGTCAACCATTTGAGCTTCCCGCAGATTTTCTTCTGGAACGACAACTATTCCTTCATAATGAATCTCACTTAAAAAGAGCAGGGTAGTTAAAATTCCGCGAACACTCCTTATCTTTCCGTCAAGAGAAAGTTCCCCGAGGGCAAGAATATCGGCTCTCTGCAAAACTCCAGATGCTTGTAATATTCCAACAGCTATTGGAAGATCCAGCAGCGATCCTTCTTTTTTCAAATCAGCTGGCGCGAGATTGACTACAACTTTACCTTGAGGAAATTTGAATCCAGAATTCCTCAAAGCACTTTTAACTCTTTTCTTGCTTTCTTTGACAGCTGTATCACCGAGACCAACTATATCAACATCGTGTATAACACTTTTTCTGTCTATATCTACCTCTACTTCTATTGGCGTTACATTCAATCCAACAACTGTTACTGAAGACAATTTGGCTGGCATATTAATCACCACAATGGAATTTTAGCTGGCAAAAGATGAGCAACCGTAAAGCCAACACCAATTCCTGCAAATGCTTGAAGCCAAGTGTGCCCGAGATCTTCTCTCACGTATGGTCTTAAATTAACAGCATCTGCAACAACTACCATAAGCAATGCAGTGGCAACTGCAGTTGCTGGTGAATCATAACCGGTACATCTCGCCAGAGAAAAGGCAAGACCCGACATCGCAGCCGCGTGGCCGCTTGGCATGCCACCGTATTTTTTGAACATAGAGAAGCTCTTTGAAAATATCACTTTAATAGTTTGAGCAACCAGAAAAGACAAAACAGTTGCTATTAAAGGTGTATTTTTCAAAAGATCAACTATGGAATAAAAAGTGGACAACATCTCCCTCCTTAATCAAATAATCTTTTCCGTGAGCTTTTATTGCCCCTGCTTCCTTGGCTTCCTTCATGCAAGAAAAATTTATGAGTTCGTTGAAAGAGATAACTTCAGCCTTGGCAAATCCTTTTTGGATATCTGTGTGTATAAGTCCTGCCGCTTCGTAAGCAGAGCTGTTTTCAGGAATAACCCAGCTGCGAGCTTCATTTTTTGTCGCAGTTAAGAAACATATTAATCTCAAGCTTTTTTTAATCTCTTCAAATAATCTTTCTTTAATGAATTTTTCAAACCCATACGCTTCGAGAAATTCTTTTGCTTCATCTTTTTCCATCTGCCTCAGTTCGTACTCAAGGCGGGCATTAACTGCCAGAAAACTGAATCCTTTGTTTTTGGCAACGCGCTCTACTCTCTTATTTAGTTCCCTGCCAATACCCCACTCATCAACGTTGGCAATATATATAACGGGTTTCTCGGTTAGAAGAAACAGGGAGTCTATTATCTTACTTTCACTTTCATTTCTTTCAAACATTACAGATAATTTCCCGCTTTCTAAGTGTTCTTTCAATCGTTGCAAAAAAATAAGCTCGTTGCGCAAATCTATATCCCCAGATTTAGCCTGCTTTGATATCTTGGCCATTCTTTTTTCTATCGTCTCAAGATCTTTCAGTATCAACTCAGTTTCCACAATCTCTATATCTCTTTCAGGGTCAACATCACCCATTGGATGCGAAACATCATCTATTTTGAAGCAACGCACAACATGAAGAATCAAATCTACCTTGCTTATATGATCTAAAAACTGATTTCCAAGGCCTTCTCCATGGCTTGCCCCTTTTACTAAACCAGCTATATCGACGATCTGAATGAAAGGATAGATGATTTTCTGCGAACCTTCCATCTGCGCAAGTTTATTGACCCTCTCATCAACAACAGTTAAAACGCCATTGTTTGGCTCAATAGTACAAAATGGATATTCTTCAGCCGGGACATTTTGATCTGTGATCGCGTTAAAAAACGTCGATTTTCCACTATTTGGAAGACCTACTATACCTGCTTTTTTCACGTTTTTTCGCCCTTTGATTTATTATATTGGTTTACATAATTAAGTTTTAGGTTAGATACAATGCCTTCTAATTCTCTGTAAATCTCATCTTCGATATTCCCATTTAAGGCTTTCAATATAGCATCAAGTGTATCAATGCCTATTCTGGCTTCTTTAAGATCCTGCCTCATTTCACCATATTCATCTTTCACAAGCCCAAGTCTTGCCCAGCACCGCGCAGCAATTGTATTAAAACTGAGCAATATCAATTCAATCATCGAAAGTTTGACAATTTTTTCTTCTTTCTGATCTGTAATGGTTACCACCCCCAGAATCTTTCAAAGGTTTCCAAAAAATCTGGCAGGTCTGATGATCTATATTGCAAATTCTTATCGTTTTAAGGGAGTTATCTTTGCATGATATTAAGTAATCTTTAATCGCTCTCAAGAAAATCTCCGCGCAGTCTTTTTTTGGAAAACCAAATGTACCACTACTTATTGCCGGGATACTTATGGATTTTTCTCTAAGTTCATT
>LDZR01000676.1_pt1 | contig 12022 bp, 12 predicted proteins | sample 615371 | NCBI WGS metagenome assembly LDZR01 (sample SAMN03408294, study PRJNA278302) | terrestrial metagenome | isolation source: oil reservoir sample K2 | place: USA: Alaska, North Slope, Kuparuk formation | collected 2013
AGGAACTATTGAAGGTATATAGAAAATTGTCCTGAATACAGATGTACCTTTAACTTTTTGATACAGCAGAACTGCAAGAAACAACCCCACAACCAAGCCAGCAGGAACACTTATCGCAGCGTAATAGAATGTAACCTTTAAAGAGTGGTAAAAAAGGGGATCTGCAAAAAGTTTTTTATAGTTTTCAATTCCAATCCATTTCATCTTATCAAATATGTGCCATTCATGAAAACTCAAGAATATAGAAAAAAGTATTGGTCCAGCTGTAAAAAGGCAAAATCCAATTAACCATGGCAATATGAATAAATATCCGGCTATGTTTTTCTTTCTGCGCCGCATAACAAGGTTATTAACCATAATAATAATCCGGTTGCCCTGAACGGAGCAACCGGACTCATACACCTCCTTTTATTTTCTACCCAAGGCTTTTTCAGACTCTTCGACAGCTTTGTTAAGAGCTTCTTCAACAGTAGCTTTTCTCAGCATAATTAGATCAAATGCATCTGCTATATACTGCTCGAATTTCTCGCTCCAATCAGATCTTTTGAGAAAAGAAGGATCTTCGACGGCATATGGAAGAAGTTTCAAAAATGTTCCTAAAATAGGATCTTCATACAATTTCATTTCTTCAGCTATCTTCATATCTATTGGAAAAGCCCAACCACCTTCCGCCATGGTTCTACCACCTTCTTTTGCTAAAAATCGTATTATATCCAGTGCTATTTCTTTGTTTTTAGAGTTTTTTGGAATGACCCACGCCGAATTATGAATCATAACTTTGAGTTGTTTCCCTTCGGGATGAGGTGGAAAAACACATCCGAATTTTTTAGCTAAATCTTGTATAGTGAGCCTGGGATTCCTAGATCTCATGTAACCTATAAACCAGACTCCATCGTCTATCATGGCAACTTTTCCCGATTCAAACATTGCGTAGCTTCCGCCAGAAGCTGAAATCAAAGATGGTGATGGAGAAACGCCGTCAATCAAATAAAGATTTGTTAGAAATTCTATCGCTTCAATTGTTTCTTTGCTATTAAGATAACCATTCATCGTACTTGCGTCAGGAGATAAATAGCTTCCGCCATTCATTCGAACATATCCTTCCCACTCATAAACGTAAGGTGTTACCAGAAAACCCCAGACTTTTTCTTCAGGGTGGGTGAGTTTTTTGGCTACTTCTCTAAATTCTTTCCAAGTCCAGTTGTTATCGGGGTATGGAACACCATACTTGTCGAAAACTTCCTTATTGAACCATATAACTCTCGTGGTCCAATCTTTCGGTATACCCCAAACGTGTCCGTTGTAGGAAACCCATTTAACCAGCATTGGATCAATATTGCTAAGATCTACAAGATTTTCCAGTGGAGTTAAGACATCCAGCGAAGCTAATCTTGGATAGTCCCACCACATAAACAGATCAGGAGGAGTTCCGCCTGCCAGGCTTGTTATGATCTTGTCATCGTATCCCTGTGTAATACTCTGAACATTGATTTTTACCTGAGGGTTCATTTGCTCGTACTTTGAGAACACTTCTTTTACCCACTTTGCCCCTTCTGCTTCATCCCATGTAGCAGCTCTTAAAAAGGTTTTGCTGTGAAGTTGGGTGAAAAGAGCGACAGTTAAAACAATCGCGATGAAAACTTTTTTACTCACAGCAGCTCACCTCCGGTCTACAATATAGTAATCGTTTACTTGAACGTTTAAGTAAACGATTACCGTAATAAGTATAATCATTTAGTAAGTGAAAGTCAAGTCATATTTCATCTAAGATTAAAAAATAGGGGGTATTTTCAGTCCTATCATAAAAAGGCTAAAAACACTTGCTGAAATATTTATATAATAATAGAAAGTTTCCAAGATTCACTTGAAGTGATCGTGGGTTTTTGAAAAATTGTGCACAGTCAGACCTGCTCAATGGAAAAATGCAAACCAGGGATAGCGATATTATTTTTCTTTTGCTTTAGAGAGTTTTACAGCAACGTATTGCTCGTTTTTTTGCAAAATTGCATATCTGCTTTTTTTATCGAAAACTATTTCGACAAGCTCATAACCTTCTTTTACCTTTTTGGCTAATTTTTTCTTGTCTGATTCAGTGTATTCCATGAAATTCACCTCTTTCCCGAGAAAAACAGTTCCTTAGGCCTAAAATAGCAAAGCTCATTGCAAAGCTCTAAGGCTTCTTTGAATGGAATCTGTCCTCTATCTACCATTTCACCAGCGACATCGCACAAAATTCTCCTGAACATTTCGGTGCGTGAACCATATGACATAAGTTTGCGCGAATCCGTTACCATTCCTGCAAAATTACTCAGCAGATCCACAGATGCGATGTATTGCAGTTGAAATCTCATTCCAAATGGGCTGTCATTAAACCACCATGGTGCACCTAAAAAAATATTCTCAAAAGCGCGCGCTATGGTTGCAGCAACTGATAAATATGTCATATCCATACAATATATAATGATTTTTACTTTACCATCGAAAGCGTTGAAAAATTCTTTCATCCCTCTTGCAATATCTACAAAGCCAGCCGAGATATCTCCACCACTGTCAGAGCCAAGTGAATCAAAGAGTTTTTTCCTGTAATCTCTGTACGACCCTATATGGAGTTGCATCGTCCAGTTTTCTTTTGTGTTCATTTCTGCAAATTTATACATCATATAAGATTGAAAGATCATCAGATCTTCGTGTGATGCATTTTGTTTCATGGAATTGTCAAATATCTGGCTTGCTTTGTGTTTATCGACAGGTTCCAAAAATGGATTGAGCAAAGCATGGTCACTACAGACGCATCCCAGATCATTGAAATATCCGTGAGTTTTTTCGAGAGCGTTTAAAAAATCATCAAGATTGGATATATCCGTATTTGTTGACATTGAAAGCTTTTCGACATAATTTTTCCAATCTTTTGTATTTATTTTGCAGGCTTTGTCAGGCCTCCAGGTTGGCAAAATTCTGATGCTGGGAATTTTTTCACGGGCTAATTTGTGGTATACCAGATCCGAAGTAGGATCATCTGTTGTACACATTATTTCTACATTCATTTCTCTCAATATGTTTTGTGGCTTCATTTTATCTTCATTTAATATTTGTTTTGATCTGTACCATATTGTTTCAGCAGTTTGCCTGGATATTGTTTCGTTAATTCCAAATCGCCTTTTCAGATCTAAATGAACCCATTCGTATGTCGGATTGCCAGCAAATTTTGGAAAAACTTCTGCCAGGGCTATCCATTTTTCATAATTTGTAGCATCTCCCGTTATCTTGTCTTCAGGTACTCCCCTTCTTCTCATTAACTCCCACACATAATGATCCGTTGCCGCTTCGACTTCCCATATGTCATTCCATCCTTTGTTTTCAACAATCTCTTTTACATCACCATGATTGTGAGCATCAACTATTGGCAGATTTTTGACAGATTCATAAAGATCGAAAGCTGTTTTACTCGAAAGCAGATATCTCTCATCGAGAAATGCCATTTTTATTCCCCCCTGTATATCTTTTCAACGTGTGGGCAGGTCATGGCTCTAAGCAAAGCTGCATAGCTCAGTGTGAATTTCATCGTATCTCCAACATTAATTTGTCTTTGAACTTCTGTTATATCTACTATAGTGTGATCACTTGAGGCATGTATTACTTCTGCATTTTTATCTAAGGGTTTTAGATGCTTTGGCACTGTGTCCTGTTCACCGAGAGCAAGTATTGCCCTTTTTCTTAGTCCTTTGTCTACAAAAACAGGTTGTCTACCAAATGCATCCAGACCTGATTGTCCTTCCGGGACAGAAGGTTTGGTTTTCATTTCAATTACCTCAGCTTCCAAAACTACTGTTTTTTGTTCGAGCCAGTCAATTTTTCGATTGTTTGTCACATCTGTACCAAGCATTATAGCCTCGCCAACTCTGTATTGATTAACACCTTCAGGTAAATCGCTATGCTCAAGTAGCCTCAGCGCCGCTGTATTACCACCGGAAACAATTGGCAGATGCGTGTTCGTTCTCTGTTCTATTTTATCTCTTATGTAAACAAGCTTTGCCATATTTTCATTTGTTGGAAGTATGCCACCATAACAACCTAAATTCGTCCCAACACCTATTATTCTGGAAGTTTTGCAAATCTTTACGGCTTTACAGATCTCTTCCTCTGCTTGCTTGTACCACACGCCTTCTCTCAGATCCCCAACATCCACCATGTATATAAGGTTGACAGACTTTCCGGCATTCTTGCAAATTTCCTCAATTGCTTCCACAGTTTTCAATTCAGACACGAGAATATAGTCACACAGATCTACAATTTCTTCAAGTTGGCTGATAGCCGGTATTCTTAGCATCATAAAAGGCCTGTTAATGCCAGATTTGACCATCCTTTTAATATTTTCCACCCTTGACTCGCCTATGATATTCACACCAGCGTTTCTTATACATTGGGCAACTTGCGGATCTCCGAGACTAACTTTCGTCACGCCTATGAGTTCCACATTGTGTTTTGAACAAAGCGAAAGAACTTCTTTTGTGTTTTTCTCGAGTAATCTCAGATTTATGTACAATCTTGGCATGAGCAGCCTCCTATTCGATCTCGTCTTTCATTCCAATCTCATTTAATATTATGAAATCTTTGTCTCTCCAGTTCTTTTTCACTTTAACGTGAAGATCAAGGTAAACTTTTGAGCCAACGATTGACTCTATCTCTATTCTTGAAAGAGTACCTATTTGTTTGAGCATGTTTCCATTTTTACCTATTATTATTCCCTTTTGAGAGTTTCTTTCCACATAAATAGTTACCGCCACATATAACAGATTGTTTTGTCGCTTTTCCATAGTATCTACTATAACAGCTACACAATGTGGTATTTCTTCTCTTGTAAACAGGAGCACTTTTTCTCTTATTATCTCAGCAATTTGAAATGAAATGGGACGATCAATCAGCATATTTTCTGGAAAATACATGGGACCTTCGGGCATACAATTTTTAATTGCCTGAAGAAGTTCTTCAATACCCTCATTTTTGACAACACTGGTGAAAAAAACCTTTGAAAAGCAGTCGCATTCACTTACAATTGTTTTTGCGAGAAATTCATAGTTTTTTGCCAAATCTATTTTGTTGATAACCAGAAAAGTTTCCGTTTTAGAAAGTTTAACGAGATCGCATATTCTTTTTTCTGGTTCGCCAAAACCCTTAGTTGCATCTACAACAAATAGTACAAGGTCCACACCTTTCATTGCCTGAATAGCTGCTTTGACCATAAATTCTCCAAGTCTATGCACTGGTTTATGTATACCCGGCGTATCTGTGAAGATTATCTGGTGATCTGAATCGGTGTAAATACATCTTATTTTATTTCTTGTTGTTTGGGGTTTTTCAGAAACAATGAGCACCTTTCTGCCAATAAAACTGTTTATCAGGCTTGATTTACCTGCATTTGGTCTGCCCACGAGGGTGACGAAGCCAGAGTTCAACATCACCACCTCTGAAATTTAAAAGCATGAGGCAATAAATCTGATACCTTTGTGGTAATGATATCACCGTTAGTGTTTGCCAGGACAACTTCAAAATCTCCAAACTCACTCATTACCTGCCTACAAGCACCACATGGGCTCACAGGTTGTGGAGTATCTGCAACAACAACAAGCTTTTCAATTTCTTCTCCAGATGCTATGGTACTGAATATAGCAACCCTCTCAGCGCATATGCTTAACCCATATGAAGCATTTTCAACATTGCACCCTGTAAATATCTTTCCGCTCTTTGATACAACAACAGCACCTACTCTGAAATTTGAATATGGCACATATGCCCTTTTCATAGCATCAATGGCCAGTTCTATCAATTCATCGTTGTTCAATTTCATCTCTCCTTTTTATGGTCATCAGGACTCGCTCAATTCTATTTTTTGTTGCTGCAACAATTTTGAAATGGAAAAGATCTACATCGACTTCTTCGCCAACCGATGGAATTCTTCTGAAGATCTCCAGCAGATATCCGGAGAGTGTTTCGTGTTCTGTCTCTTCAAAATCTACATCAAGTTCCCTTTCTATATCGTTTATAGGAGTTGTTGCGTTTATCAAGTAGGTGTTTTCACTTATTTTTTTTATTCCACTGACTTCATCATGGTCGTACTCATCCATTATTTCTCCAATGAGTTCTTCTAAAATATCCTCTAACGTCACAATACCTGCTGTACCACCAAATTCATCTACTACTATTGCAATGTGTATTTTCTTTTCTTTAAAAATTTTCAGCAGAGTGCTCACATTCATAGTTTCTGGAACAAATAGTGGTTCTCTTATAATTTCTTTAACCTTTTTCTTGCTGAGTTCGTCTGTACCATGTTGCTGAATATAACCTACAATATCTTTGGCATAGCAAACGCCAATTATGTTGTCTATATCTTCTCTGTAAACAGGTATTCTTGAGTATCCCTCTTCGTCTACTAACTCCATAAGGTCAAATAATGAAGCATTTTCTTCAATTGCAACAACATCTACACGAGGAGTCATTATCTCTCTTATCGTGGTTTCGCTCATTTGAAAAGTTCGTTCCACAATGAGCCCTTCCTGATGATCTATAGTGCCTTTTTCTTCTCCCAGATTTACGGCTGTTATTATATCTTCAGATGTTATAAAAGGTGCGTCTTCCATAGCTTCTCCACCAAAAAACTTTACTATTTTATTGCTGATGGCAAGAAGTAATTTGATCAGAGGGCCCAGGAGTTTTTCACACACCTTGAGCATTTTTTCCGCTCTCTGGTAAACCTTTTCTGAGTACTCTCTTGCGTATATCTTTGGTGTTATTTCTCCAAAAATTAGCACAAGGATAGTCGTAAAAACTGTGCCAATTAGAGCCACCAGATTTTCATTCAGATTCATGAACAGATTGATGAAAAGGATCGTTATTAGAGACGAAAACATGAGGTTTACGAAGTTGTTCATCACAAGAGAAGCTGTTAAAAGACGATTTACTTTGTGAATGCTCTCTTTCTCATCTTTTTTCAGGAGTCTGAGCCTGCTCATCGACGTCAGCGCTGTTTCAGAGGCCGAAAACATTGCTGATAAAGCTAAAAGACCGATTATTGCGACAATCTGGAGTACGATTGAACCGCTACTGGCTGAGTCGTCCACTTCAATACCACCTCCTAATAATGATACTTCTGATTGTTTATGATCTTGAAAGCTCTGAATAACTGTTCCAAGAGAATTACCACTGCTAATTGATGTGTAAAGGTTAAATCAGAAAGCGATAAAAGTTCATTCGCCCTTTTTTTCAAAGATTCGTCTACTCCAAAAGGTCCGCCTATAACAAATACTATCGATGAATTAATCTGAATAAGCTGGTGAAAATGATTTGCAAAAGAAATAGAATCACAACTTCTCCCGGATTGATCCAAGAGAATAACATAATCAGATTCTTTTAATTGTGAAATGATGCCTTCTGCTTCTTTTTTCAGAGATTTATCGGAATCTTTGTAGCCTTTCGCATGCTTGATTTGAGTCAATTTAATTTCCGCAAAAGAGCTCAGCATTTTAATATACTCCTTGACAGCTGGCCTAATGTATTCTTTTAATTTTCCAATTACGACAATTTCAATTTTCAAAAATTTCTCCCCTTTTTATTACGTAATCGGGTTGTATACCTATCAGATAAGTTATTGTTTCCAAATCCGCATCGTTGTAAATTAGCAGATCTGCCTGCTTTCCAATCTCTACACTTCCAAGCCGATCAGATAACGAAAGTACGCATGCAGCATTTAGAGTAAAGGCAGTTAATATTTCCTGCGGTGTCATTTTCAAGCTCTTTACTGATATATTCATTACGAAAGATGGTTCGATCACCGCAGATGATCCTGGATTAAAATCACTTGCCAGTGAAACTATTGCGTTGCTATCAATTAATTTTCTGGCGGGGGCGTAGGACTCATTTATATAAAAACTCGTTGCTGGTAACAAAACAGCTATTGTATTGCTTTGAGAAATTGATTTTATTGAATCTTCGTCTATTTTAATGAGGTGCTCAGCTGAGATTGCACCAAGTTTTACAGCTAATTTTGTGGCCTGGGTGTTTTTTATTTCGTCAGCATGTACACGAACCTTATATCCTCTTTCCTTTGCTGCCATCAAATATTTCGATGCATGGTCAACATCAAAAGCCCCCTCATCACAAAAGATATCGACAAAAGTGCATCTATTTTTTATCAAGTCAAGCATAGATATCAGATCATTTACATAACTGTCCTGATCTTTCTCCTTTGGGACAGAATGTGCTCCCATGAACGTTGGAATAATCTCAGCTGGGCTCAATTTGTTCAGAACCTCGAGCACTTTAAGCTGTTTCAGTTCGTTTTCTGTATCCAATCCATAGCCTGTTTTCCCTTCTAAAGTAGTGACACCTTTTCTGAAAAGTCTGTTAATTAATTTAAGGTTGAACCGAACTAAATCATCAAAAGAAGCACTTCTGAGTTTCGAAACACTTTCATATATACCTCCACCTGAATTGTGAATCTGAAGATAAGACAACCCGGAGGATCTTCTTAGAAAATCGCTTTCTCTGTAACCATAGAAGGGTATGTGCGTGTGACAATCTATAAGTCCCGGGATCACAAGATCTCCATACAAATAGATGCCATTAAAATCTGGTCTTGAATGCGAAATATCGACTATCCTGTCATTTACAATATGAATGTACACATCTTCTTTTACAAAAAGGTTTGCCATTTCTCTGCCACGTTTTGGATTTATACCAAGCGGTGTATAGAGTTTCTTTGCGCGAATTACAACTTCATTCACTGAGCTTTGCACCTTCTTTTGCCAGAATTTCCAGGACACAACCTTCTATAACTCTGCTGGGGCTGAAATCATCAAGCTGCAGATAAAACTGAGCTGTATCAATTAAAGCTTGCATTGGAACCATGCCTATAATCTCTGTCCCCACAACTGGCACACCATATCTTGCAGCTTCTCTTCTTATAGTTTCCAAAACCCGGTACAGTGGACTTTTTCTGTAGTTCGTCATATTCATCGAAACCTGGACAATTCCTTTTTCCTTGAGGTCCACGGCTATGGCTTTTACATATCGATACCCGCCACTTATGTATCTGACAGCTTTTGCAATTTTTTCAGCTATCTCAATTTTATCGGTTCCGAGATTCACGTTAAAGGCAATCAAATACTCTCTTGCACCAACCGCAACAACTCCAGCTGTTGGATGAACATTTTCTGGACCAAAATCTGGTTTCCAGGAAGGATCTTTTATTTTTTCAAAAAAGCCTTCGAACTCTCCCTTTCTTATTTCAGAGAGATTCTCTCTATGTGGATTTGTCGCAGATTTCTCATACAAATAGACAGGTATTTTAAGTTCTTCACCTATTCTTTTAGCCAGTTTTTTAGACAAATCAACACACTCCGGCATATTTGTACCCATAACTGGGACCAGAGGAATCACGTCTGTCGCCCCCATTCTGGGATGTTCTCCCCTGTGATTGCGTAAATCTATCAGTTCAGCAGCTTTTTTAGTCATCTTGAACAGAACATCGAGCAATGGCTCTGGTGAGCCAACGAGTGTTACAACAGATCGGTTGTGATCGATATCCATAGACCAATCAAGTATCCAGACACCTTTAACCCCTTCGGCCTGAGAAATTATTTCTTTGACAACTTCTTCGCGTCTACCTTCGCTGAAATTTGGTACAGATTCTACGATTTTCACGTGATCACCTCCTGTTTTTACAAGAAAATTATATCATCATGAGCCGTGGTATTTTTGCAACTTGATTTTGCAGGTAAAAATGACTATAATTATGGTCAGGAGGATTTACAGTTGCGCAGTAAAAGAAGTGAGAAATTTTACAGCATAGCTCAGGCGAAGGCAAAATTATCCGAAGTTGTCAAAGAATCTCAAAAAGATGATGTTCTTATAACAAAAAATGGGGTGCCGTATGCAGCTTTAATCGGTTATGAGAGATACAGGAAGATATCCAAATTAATGGATGATCTCTATGATTTATATCTGCTCGAAGTAGGAGATCCATCAAAATTTGCCGAGATTAGTTCTGACAAAATGCTTGACGAAGATTTTGAGGAGGTGTAGAAATGGCTCAAGTAGATCTCGAGAAAGTCACAAAGGTGTATGACAACAAAGTAGTGGCAGTAAAAGAAGCAACCTTAACGGTACAGGACAAGGAATTTGTTGTTCTTCTTGGTCCTTCAGGATGTGGAAAAACAACAACACTTAGAATGATTGCGGGTCTTGAAGAAATCACTTCCGGAACTATCAAAATTGACGGGAAAGTTGTCAATGATGTCGAACCAAAAGATAGAGACATCGCTATGGTTTTTCAGAATTATGCACTTTATCCGCATATGACAGTTTATGAAAACATGGCATTCGGTTTGAAGCTCAGGAAATTTCCAAAAGATGAGATTGAAAGAAGAGTTAAAGAAGCTGCCAAAATACTTGGTATAGAGCAGCTTCTTGACAGAAAACCAAGACAGCTTTCCGGTGGTCAAAGACAGCGTGTTGCCGTTGGAAGGGCAATCGTTAGAAATCCAAAAGTCTTTTTATTTGACGAACCTTTGTCAAACCTTGATGCAAAACTGAGAGTACAGATGAGAAGCGAATTGAAGAAGTTGCATCACAGGCTTAATGCAACAATTGTTTATGTTACTCACGATCAGGTTGAAGCTATGACAATGGCAAACAAAATAGTCGTTATGAAAGATGGCATAATCCAGCAGATAGGTTCTCCAAACGAGATATACAACATGCCGGCGAACATGTTTGTGGCCGGGTTCATAGGAAGCCCTGCTATGAATTTCATAAACGCAACCCTGGTAGCTGAAAATGGCGGGATCTGGGTTAAAACGACCGGTTTCAAAGTAAAAGTTGTTAAAGAACATGAACAAACGCTGGAAAAATGGATCGACAAAGAAGTTGTTTTTGGTATAAGACCTGAGAATATATTTGACAAACTTTTTGCGATGGCTCCTCAGCCAGAAAATACTATTCAAGGTACAGTAGATGTTGTTGAACCTCTTGGAAGCGAAACCTTGTTGCATGTTACTGCCGGGGAAGATTCTCTGGTCGCGAAAGTTGATCCAAGAACAAAGGCCCAGGAGGGTGAAAAAATAGATCTCGTTTTTGATATGAACACGATCCACGTGTTTGACAAAGAAACTCAGCAAGCCATAATTTGAAAGAAAATTGGCTTGAATTCATTAGACGGGGTTTTCCCCGTCTTTGTTTTGCTATAATATATCGTCACCCAACGACACGGGAGGTCCTTTTTTGAAAATTCTTCTAAAGTTGATAAGGCCAAAACACTGGATAAAAAATCTTTTTGTAGTTATTCCTATCGTTTTTGCAAAAAAGATATTTGACCCCGTTTTTCTGTCAAACTCATTTATCACATTCGCTGCTTTTTGCCTTCTGTCAAGCGGTGTATACATCATGAACGATATTAAAGATGCACCATTTGACAGATTGCATCCTGCAAAGAAAAATAGGCCTATTGCTTCGGGGCTGTTTGATGAAAAAAAAGCAAAATTATTGGTGTTTATTCTGATTATTCTTTCTCTTTCAATAGGATTTTTGCAGAATTTGTATGTTTTGATATGCCTTTGTTGCTATTTTTTATTGAATACTTTTTACACATTCAAGGGCAAAAGCATTCCTTTACTGGATGTATTGTTAATATCTACTGGCTTTGCGCTGAGAGTGATAGCTGGAAGTTATTCAATAGATTCCAGGCCATCTGGCTGGCTTGTAACAAGTGCGTTTTTCCTTGCTCTTTTCCTTGGATTTGGGAAAAGAAGAGGGGAAATAACAAAATATAACAATCATGGCCACAGATTTGTTTTGAAGTATTATGATGAGAATTTACTCGGTAATGTAATGATTTCAACAGGAACTGCAGCCATGGTTCTGTACTCACTTTACACACTTGACTCGAAAACAGTTGAGCAGTTCAGCACAGATAAACTTTATTACACTATTCCTTTCGTCGTTTATGGGATTTTCAGATACATTTTCTTGC
>LDZR01002433.1_pt1 | contig 11930 bp, 10 predicted proteins | sample 615371 | NCBI WGS metagenome assembly LDZR01 (sample SAMN03408294, study PRJNA278302) | terrestrial metagenome | isolation source: oil reservoir sample K2 | place: USA: Alaska, North Slope, Kuparuk formation | collected 2013
GAGGTGGAGCAGTAGGGCAGGCTTAGGCCAAGAGTTTCGGTGAGAATCTGCATACTGTTGGCCGTGTAAAGCCCCTGACAGCTTCCGCAGTAGGGGGCGCAGTAGTCCTCGTAGAGCTTTAAGCCAGCGTCATCGAGCTTTCCCGCCTTGTACATCCCCGCTGCCTCAAAGGCATCTTTTATGGAGACTTTCTCTCCCCCTACTCTCTCGTAGGGCATTGGGCCACCTGTGACGGCAATTGCGGGGATGTTGAGGCGGAGCATCGCCATGAGCATTCCCGGAATGATTTTGTCGCAGCTCGCAACCACAACTAACCCATCAAAGCGGTGAGCCTCAACCATCGCCTCAATTGTGTCCGCAACAAGCTCTCTCGATGGTAGGGAGAAGCACATCCCCTCATGCCCCATGGCAATGCCGTCACAGATGCCTATTATGCCGAACTCGAAGGGCACACCTCCCGCAGCATAAACCCCCTCCTTAACAGCCTGAGTGAGCTTGTCGAGAGTCATGTGCCCGGGAACGATGGTGTTGTAGGCGTTGGCAACTCCAATGAAGGGCTTATCCATCTCATCGTCAGTAACGCCGAGGGCCTTCAGAAGAGCCCTGTGAGCGACTCTGTCGATGCCTTTCTTAACCTCATCACTTCTCATGGTTTTAGAAGTGCTTCATTATTTTTTAAGTTTTGGTTGGATGGTGTGAAGAACAATAAGAAAGCATCGGGAAGATTTTGACAAAAAACAAAACATTTATTTGTTTTAATCACAAAAATCGTAAACGTGACGGGATTTGCATCATTACCAGTTGAGTTCCTTATAACTGTTTTTGCAATGTCCTTCAGCATAGGCTTTGTAGCTATTATTGCCGGTACGGGTGGTGGAGTTCTTTTTACTTCCTGTTTATGGGATTTACATCAATACATCCGGACAAATAAGAGCAACCGGACTTCTTTCGGCGATTGCTGGGCCATCGGCCCCACAATCAATCTGATAATGCTCGCACCGCTGAAAATTGCAACTACCACCAGCGCGGTGGTTATAAGCATCGGGGACACGGCAGCTATCTTCCCTTACTTCATGTCTGGCTCACTCCTTCCTATTTTTGCCGTTCCAGCAGTTGCAGGACTGATGACCGGGGCAAGATTTGGTTCGGCGGTGGCGGTTAGGGTGAAGGCCAAGTACATCAGATACACGCTGACCACAATTCTGCTGTTTGCGGGAATAAAGCTCATATGGGTGGGATTATGGATGCTCGAAGGTTAGAAGACGAAGTCGAAATGCCTCTCGAAGGTATCGTGTACGGAGAGGTCAGTGGGTGGCTCACGATAATTGGTATACTGGTAGCGATAGCTGGTATAATCATAGGGGTGGTGACCGGAAACTCTGTTTTTGACTACCAGTCAACGATTAAGGACCTGCTGAGCGGTCATGACGAGGAGAAAATCTGGACAGACGACTCCATTTTCCACTCGGAACCGCATGGATACTGGTTTTTAAACGTCATTCACACTGGAGATGGAATTGCAATGTTTGGAATCGCTTTGGCTGTTTACGGAGGAATTGTTGGTTTGCTGCTGCTAATCGTTTTCACTTTCAGAAGCAGAGAGGTTCTGCTTTACAAAAAAGGCCTCTACACCTTCCTCGCTATCGCCATATTCTGCCTGATGGTCTACTGCGCCTGGGAGGCAGAATTTTGACATTCACTCGTACCTCAAGGCCTCGATAGGCTCTAAGCGAGATGCCTTCCACGCAGGGTAGAGGCCGCTTAGCACAGAAACCATAACTCCTATCGAAAAGCCGAGAGAGATGTAGAGTAGAGTTGAGAGCCTGAAGACGTAGCTCGCATCCTGGAGTATCATCAGGTCTATTGCATACCCTCCGGCAATGCTCAAAACGCTCCCTATTGCGCTTCCTATCAGCCCGAGAATCAGAGCCTCCATCAGGAATATTCTTAAAATCGTTGACCTGTAAGCCCCTATAGCCCTCATGATGCCAATTTCCTTTGTTCTCTCAATCGTAGACATCAGCATGATGTTCAGAATGCTGACTCCGGCAACAAGCAGGGAAACCGACGCTATTGCCATCAGAAACGTGTTTATCTGCGAGAAGGCCTCATTTATCCTCTCGAGAATTATTTTGAGGTCGAAAACAACTACTTTTTCATCCCTGCTGTTTATCTTCTCCTCTATCTCCTTCTTTACGTCATCGACCTTCTCCAAACTCTCCGCCTTCACAATCAGCATCGTGTAGCCAACGTCACTCACTTTCTCGAAGTCCTCAGGAGAGAGGATTATCGCTGAGTTAGGGTTTATGTCGAACCTCGCTCCGGTGTCTTCAAGTATTGCCGCTACTCTGAACTCCCTGCCCGCAATGGTTATTTTTGAGTTTACGCGAATATCAGCGAACTCCGCGAGCCTTTTGCCGACAACACAGCTACTCTTTAACCTTATTGAGCCCTTTTCCGCCTTGAACATGTCCTCTACATCCTTCTCGTCCATGGCATAAACCACAGCGTAGGATTTCTTTTTCTTTGACTCGACCAGCAGCGAGTCAGACTTAATTGGTATCGCCTCCGCAACGTTCGGGAGCTTCTTAATTCTGCTAATGTCCTTCTCGTCCAGGTACTTGTATCCCTCCTGAAAGTTAGGGCTAACTATAAGCTCATTCGCCACATCCTCAAAATTTTGCAGAACCGCTGCCTTCAGGCTCTCCCCGAAGATTCCGATGGCAGAGACTGCCATGACTCCTATCAGTATTCCGATAACAGCAAGAAGGCTTCTCACCTTTGCTCTCTGCAGGTTTCTCTTCGCAAGCTCAAGATACATTTTCGACACTCTCTATTTTCCCATCCCTCAGCCTTATCACTCTGTCACCGTATTTCGCAAGCGAGGGGTCGTGAGTAACCAGAATCACCGTAACTCCAAGCACCTCGTTCTGGTGTCTTATGATTTCCATGACCTGCTCACCAGATTTTGTGTCCAAATTTCCAGTTGGCTCGTCGCAAAGCAGAATTTTCGGGTTGTTCGCCAGAGCTCTTGCAATCGCAACTCTCTGCTGCTGCCCTCCGCTCATCTCGTTGGGCTTGCGGTTCATCTCCTTCTCAAGCCCGACGTTTTTCAGAAGCTCCTTCGCCCTTTCCTCCCTCTCCCTTCTCCCCACGCCCTTGAATATCATCGGAAGCTCCACGTTCTCAAGAGCGGTCAAAGTCGGAATGAGGTTATAGGTCTGGAAGATGAAACCGATTGTGTCCCTTCTAAGCTCCGTGAGCCGGTTGTCGTTCAAACTGGACGTTTCAACCCCGTTAATCAGCACCTCTCCCTCAGTCGGCTTGTCGAGACAGCCGATAAGATTGAGAAGAGTTGACTTTCCGCTTCCCGAGGGCCCCATGATCACGACGAACTCTCCCTCCTCAACATCCATGCTCACTCCGTCAAGAGCCCTCACTTCATAATACTCCGTTCTGTAAATTTTGTAAACATTCCTCAGCTCTACGACCTTCATTTTCTAATCTGCCTGTAAATCACAAAGCCCACTATTGCCAGAATAACAATTGCCACCGCAATGGAGACGTAAGTCGGCATAGGATTTTCCTCAACCTCAGCCAGGCTTTTTCCTTTGAGCTCAACGGTTTTGGATATTGCAAAGGTCTCCCCTATTTCGTTCGACCACTGCACGGTAACCTTAACACTACCGTTGCACTCTACCGGCAGCTCAAAGCTCTGGAAGTCTGATGGGTCGATGTTGCCCATGAAGTAGTCAGCTCTGAAGTCGCCGCACTCGGCAACCGCATAGGCGTTGTAAACCTCACTCCTCCCGTTGTTGCTGACATCCCCTGAAACGCTGTACTTCAGCTTCTCCCTCACCACATTGACGTTGGTGAGCATTACGGCATAGCTGTCGAGAACCGTAATTGTGAAATTTCTCTCCACACTCAGCCCATTTCCAAGCTCATCCTTGTAGTAAACTCTGAAAACAGCCTCTCCGTCACCAGCCTTTGAGGGGCTGAATTTAAAGCTCAAAGCCTTCCCCTCACCACTATCAAGCTTTGCTATGCTCACCGGACTCGAAAAGCTTCCGAGAGATGATTCCGCGGATACTGTGATGTCGTAAATCGCATCGCTCCTCAGATTTGTGATTTCAAGGGGAATTGTTACCGCATCTCCGATGAAAAGGGACTTGTACGGAAATGTTACATTTAACACGACGTTCTGTGGAGTTAAAAGCTTCACCACCACCTCTTTCTCAATTTCATGGTAGTTTCTGCCGTTGTAGAATGAAATTTTGAATTTCAGCCTGTTAGAATCCGGAATGAACTTGATTTTCCCCTCCTTTCCGCCAACGAAATCTCCGAGATAGACGGTCTTAGGTATAGCATCGAAGAGGGCCTCAACCCTCACGTCTTTAAGCTCCACCGGTGAGGAAACGTAAAAGCTGACCTCGTTCACAACCCCTCTGTAAACCGGAGAGGCGACCGTTAGAGAGGGGAAGTTGTCATCAACTAGAAGAAGTATGTTTTGTGTGATAGTCTGGGTAGTGGTGTTGTTTTCATCAACTCTGTATTCAGTAGCTATTTTAACCTCAAGGTTCTCTCTCCCGACCTTTTCTGCCTTAACCGAGAAGGTTATGGAGTAGCTCCCTCCACCCGGTATTGTGCCTACAGAGTAGATTGCCGACGGCTCGGCCTTCGCTCCCGAAACCACAATGGAGTTAACCTTCACATCAGAAGCGGAGGGATTTGTCAGAGTGAGCGTCACGTCTGCGTAATCGCCGGGAAGGAGAATTTCAGGAGATATCTGGTAGCTGACCGAAACGCCCTCTGCGTGGACTGCCTCAACAGCAAGCAGGAGGACCGCTAAGACCAACAGAACTTTTCGCATGATAACAAGAAGCCATCGCAGTATATATGGTTAACTTATCAGAACCTTTTCAACCCCCTCAACCCGCAGGATTTCCTCAACAACAGCTCCGGGAATCTTCGTTTCGGTTACAACTGTCAGCTTCGACTCCACGCTCAGCTCAGGGTCTTCGGCGAGGATGTACCTTATCGAGATGCCGGCGTTGGCGAGGGCTGAGGCAACACCTGCCACAATCCCGACTTTGGTGCTTTCAGCGTAAACCTCAAGAACGCCGAAGCCGAGAATTCTTGCCACCTCAGCTATATTTGCCACGGGCTTTAAGGCTGAGAAGACTTTGCTAAGCTCTTCATCACTCTCAATGTTCTGAATGGCTGCAAGAACCACCTTTCTGTCAACACCTATTGCTTCAGCAATTTTGGTCGGAACCAGCTCTATGTCCCCGCAGTAAGCTTTCCCATTCCTGACAGAGATGCCAAGCCTCAAAAATTCCCTCGCTACTGCGATTTGAGAAGGGTACTTTTCAAACTTTTCAGCGACTTTTTTCCACATATTTGAATTTTTGTCGTTCAACTATTAAACTTTATATCCTCAAGTTGAGATACAAAGGTGCTCGAAGTAAGGAATCTCTTCAAAAGGTACGGTAGCTTTGAGGCCGTAAAGGGCATAAGCTTTTCGGTGAGGAGAGGAGAGGTTCTTGGTCTAATAGGGGAGAACGGAGCGGGAAAGTCTACAACGCTGAAAATCCTCGCCGGTTTGATTAAGCCCGATGGTGGAGAGGTGAGGTACTTCGGCAAGGATTTTGATGAAGAGATGAAAAGAATAATCGGATACCTGCCGGAGATTGACGCCCTTTACGACAACATGACCGTCTCCGAGTATCTCAACCTCTTTGCCGACATTTATGACGTTAGAGCCGACATAGACGGCCTTCTTGAGAGGCTGAATTTACCCGACAAGTACATCTCGGACCTCTCAAAGGGAATGAGGAGGAAGGTCTCTATTGCCAGAACTCTTCTTCACGACCCAGATGTGCTGGTTTACGACGAGCCAACCGGCGGACTCGACCCAACGACTTCGCTGAGCATAGCCGAGCTTCTGAGAGAGCTTGCAGAAAGGGGAAAGATAATCGTCTTCTCCGCACACAACATGTACTACGTTGAGAGGATAGCCGACAAGGTTGTGGTGATGAAGGGAGGTAAAGCGTTGTATTTCGGAAGCCTTGAAGAGCTCATCGGTCAAAATACCATCTACAAAGTTGAGTACACCATTGACGGCAGAAAAGAGAGCGTAAAGCTCTTTGAGGTTGAAGAGCTTCTCGATTTTGCTGAAAAGGTCAGAAAGCAGGGAGGAAAGATAATTGAAATTGAAAGAGAGGTTCCGAGGCTCGAAAATGTCTACTTCAGCCTGATAGGGAGAAAAGAAATTAAAGCATAGCAATACAAAAATCATGGATATCAGATTCAGAGTATGGATTGAGAAGGGGGGCAACCACGTTGCGGGAAAGGGTGGCGTTGCGATTTTAAAGGCGATAGAGGAGGAGGGTTCAATTTCCGCGGCGAGCAAAAAGCTGGGGATGTCCTACCGCTACGTGTGGGGGTACATAAAGAAAATGGAGGAGGTCATTGGAAAGGTCGTTGAGAGCGAGAAGGGGGGGAGTGGTGGGGGTAAAACCGTCTTAACAGAGAAGGGAAGGGAGATCGTAAGGCTCTACGAGTTTTACGAGAGCATTGTTAAAAAGCTCGCCAGTGGAGATTTCGAAAGGGTGGAGGTGAGGGACGGAAAAGTAACTCCCGAAGTTCAAGACGGAGAGTACGTTTTGATAAAACTTTAGAGAAACAGGCTCTTCACAAGGTAAAAGGCGAGGGAGGGTTTTCTCAAAAGCCTAAAGCTGATATCCGCAGCTTTTCTGATGAGAGTTGAGGGGCTGTCCATGTGCACACCCCTGAAATCAAAATCTGCCATTGCCGAGAAAAGCTGCTCCAGCTTTTCGTCAGGAAGAGAGTACAGCTTTCTCACCGCATAGCCAAACCTGTACTCCCTCCCCATTTCCTTCAGATAGCTCTTCTCGTAGCCTTTCAAATCCGGAAACGATTCGGCAAGCTTTTCTGCGGCGATAAGGTGATAGTAAAGCCCACCTCCCGTGTAGGGCTTCACCATCCCTGCAGCATCGCCGATCAGAGCAACGTCTCTCTTCGAGAACTTAACGAGCCTGTCGGGAATCGCCCCTGCGTTCAGCTCCACAGCGCTCCCCTCCACCCTGCCGGACACTGAAGGATGCCTTTTCATCAGATTTTCCAGATAGCGCAGCGGACTGCTTCTGCTGACAACTCCGATTCTTGCGGTATCGCCGAGCGGTATGGCGTAGGCGAAAAAGGAGTCGCTCCAGTTCCCGCCAAAGTAGAGCTCAACGCAATTCTCGTCGAGCGGCTCGAACTTCGCCTCGACCTGGACTGCGGTAAAAAACCCCATTGTGGGGAAGCCGAAGTGCTCTCTAACAGTGGAGTTCACACCATCCGCTCCGATTATTTTCTCTGCTGAAACTTCTCTGGACGGAGTTATAATCCTGAAACCATTCAACCGAGCCTTTTCCTTTACAAAAACCTTCGCTCTCTCAGCAGCTCTCTCAAAAAGCAATCTGTCGAGAATTTTCCTCTCAACGACCACCGCTTCTCCTCTGCCTTCCAGAACAATTTTTCCGGATGGAGAGAAGAAGAACGCCCCCTTTATGTGATTTTCAATTGCCTTTTCAGCCTTGCAGTGCTCCTTCAGCTTTTTATAGCATTTATCACTCACCAGCCCTGCACACTGAACTGGAAAGCCGGCGCTCTGGTGCTCCTCGAAAAGCGCAACGTCGTAGCTTTTCCCGAGCAAAATTGCTGCAAGACTTCCGGCAGGACCCCCACCGACTACTGCAGCATCCACAAGCTGCCTCTGAGGATTAATTTTTTATCTTTTCTATCCAATTCACTTCGATGATTCCCGTTGTCTACTCAAACCTCTGCCCCGTGTGCGGGGGCGACCTTGAAAGCAAAGAGATTGAGAAGCACGTATGCTTCAGAAAAAAGAGGTCGCTTTGCCTTTTTCCCGAGGACTTCCTTCTTAAGGAATTCGTCGAATTCTTCAGAAAATGCGTGGGTGAGCCGAGAGCGATACAGAAAATGTGGGCGAAGAGGATACTGCGTAAAGAGAGCTTCGCCGCAACAGCTCCCACAGGAGTTGGCAAAACTTCCTTCGGCCTTGCAATGTCCCTCTTCCTTGCCTTAAAGGGAAAAAGGTGCTACGTAATTTTCCCAACTTCCCTGCTGGTAATTCAAGCAGCCGAAACCATCAGAAAGTATGCGGAAAAGGCTGGAGTTGGGACTGAGAATCTCATCGGCTACTATCATGGCAGAATCCCTAAGAGGGAAAAGGAGAACTTCATGCAGAACCTGAGAAACTTCAAAATTGTTATAACAACAACACAGTTCCTGTCCAAACACTACAGGGAGCTTGGACATTTTGACTTCATTTTTGTTGACGATGTCGATGCAATCCTGAAAGCCTCGAAGAACGTTGACAAGCTTCTTCATTTGCTCGGCTTCCATTACGACTTGAAGACGAAAAGCTGGGTGGGCGAGGCGAGAGGCTGTCTGATGGTTTCCACTGCAACGGCGAAGAAGGGTAAGAAGGCCGAGCTTTTCAGGCAGCTTCTGAACTTCGACATAGGCTCTTCGAGGATTACGGTCAGGAATGTTGAGGATGTTGCGGTGAACGATGAGAGCATCTCAACGCTCTCATCAATACTCGAAAAGCTCGGAACAGGGGGCATAATCTACGCCAGAACTGGTGAGGAGGCGGAAGAAATTTACGAATCTCTTAAGAACAAGTTCAGAATCGGAATAGTTACGGCAACCAAAAAGGGAGACTACGAAAAATTCGTTGAGGGGGAGATAGACCACCTGATTGGCACAGCGCACTACTACGGGACGCTTGTGAGGGGATTGGACCTGCCAGAAAGGATAAGTTGACGAGATTGAAAGGCTCCTGCCCGCAGTTGAAAGGCACATTGACGAAGTGAGGGAGATTCTGAAAAAGGTTATGGGCAAGGAGAGGCCTCAGGCTAAAGACGTTGTTGTGAGAGAGGGAGAGGTTATTTTTCCCGACCTGAGAACCTACATCCAGGGTTCGGGCAGAACTTCGAGGCTCTTTGCCGGAGGATTGACGAAGGGAGCAAGCTTCTTGCTGGAAGACGATTCTGAGCTTCTCTCCGCCTTCATCGAGAGGGCAAAGCTTTACGACATCGAATTCAAGAGCATCGATGAAGTTGATTTTGAAAAGCTCTCCAGAGAGCTTGACGAGAGCAGGGACAGGTACAGAAGAAGGCAGGAGTTCGACCTGATAAAACCGGCGCTTTTCATCGTTGAGAGCCCCACAAAGGCGAGGCAGATCTCGCGCTTCTTCGGAAAACCGAGCGTGAAGGTTCTCGACGGCGCCGTTGTGTACGAGATTCCGATGCAGAAGTACGTTCTGATGGTGACGGCAAGCATAGGACATGTTGTTGACCTTATCACCAACAGAGGATTTCACGGAGTGCTCGTCAACGGAAGGTTCGTCCCCGTCTATGCATCCATCAAGAGGTGCAGGGACTGCGGTTACCAGTTCACGGAGGATAGGGAGAGCTGTCCGAAGTGCGGGAGCGAGAACGTGGACAATTCCAGGAGCAGAATTGAAGCCCTGAGAAAGCTCGCCCACGACGCTGAGTTCGTCATCGTCGGCACAGACCCTGACACCGAGGGGGAGAAGATAGCATGGGACCTCAAAAACCTCCTTTCAGGCTGTGGAGCTGTTAAAAGAGCCGAGTTTCACGAGGTGACGAGAAGGGCAATTCTTGAAGCGTTAGAATCTCTGAGGGATGTGGATGAGAATCTCGTGAAGGCACAGGTTGTCAGGAGGATAGAAGACCGCTGGATTGGATTCGTTTTAAGCCAGAAGCTCTGGGAGAGGTTTAACAACCGCAATCTCTCCGCCGGAAGGGCTCAAACTCCGGTTCTCGGCTGGATAATAGACAGATTTCAGGAGTCGAGGGAGAGGAGGAAAATCGCCATTGTTCGGGACTTTGATCTGGTTCTTGAGCACGACGAGGAGGAGTTCGACCTCACCATTAAGCTTGTTGAGGAGAGGGAAGAGCTCAGAACGCCCCTTCCCCCCTACACAACCGAAACCATGCTCAGCGATGCAAACAGAATACTGAAGTTTTCGGTCAAGCAAACGATGCAGATTGCCCAGGAGCTGTTCGAGAATGGTCTGATAACCTACCACAGAACCGACTCAACGAGAGTGAGCGATGTAGGCCAAAGAATTGCAAAGGAGTATCTCGGAGACGACTTTGTCGGTAGAGAATGGGGAGAGAGTGGGGCGCATGAGTGCATAAGGCCAACAAGGCCGCTCACGAGGGATGACGTTCAGAGGCTGATTCAGGAAGGAGTGTTGGTGGTTGAAGGCCTGAGATGGGAGCACTTCGCCCTCTACGACCTAATTTTCAGGCGCTTTATGGCCTCACAATGCAGGCCGTTCAAGGTGGTGGTGAAGAAGTACTCGATAGAGTTCGACGGCAAAACGGCGGAGGAGGAAAGAATTGTAAGGGCTGAGGGACGGGCTTACGAGCTTTATAGAGCTGTGTGGGTTAAAAACGAGCTTCCAACGGGAACTTTCAGGGTTAAGGCTGAGGTTAAGAGTGTTCCGAAAGTTCTGCCGTTCACGCAGTCGGAGATAATCCAGATGATGAAGGAAAGGGGGATAGGCAGACCCTCGACCTACGCAACCATAGTTGACAGGCTCTTCATGAGAAACTACGTCGTAGAAAAGTACGGAAGGATGATTCCGACAAAGCTGGGCATTGACGTTTTCAGGTTTTTGGTAAGAAGATACGCAAAATTCGTCTCAGAGGACAGAACAAGAGACTTGGAAAGCAGAATGGATGCAATCGAGCGCGGAGAGCTTGACTACCTCAAAGCTCTGGAAGACCTGTATGCGGAGATAAAAAGTATAGATTAGGTTCTGAGAGATTCCGCTGGCTCAAAAATCTTCTTTCCATATTTTTTCGCCAGCTCCTCGAGCCTCCTTGCAACCCTCTCCTTTCCAAACTCTTCAAGGAGCTCAAACGGTCCTTTCTGCCTGCCGTATCCAAGCTTCAGAGCGATGTCGATGTCTTCAGGCTTCGCCACTCCCATTTCAACGAGCTTAACCGCTTCGTTTATTTCGACCATCAGAAAATCCTCGACGTTGATTTTGCCTGTTGCCTTGCTCAGGTCAATTTTTGGCTTACCACCACTCCAGTCGTACCACCCCCTGCCCGTTTTTCTTCCAAGCCTGCCTTCCTCAACCATTTTCCTAACCCTTTCGGGCGGTTCGTATTCGGGGCTAACTGCTCTGGCAAAGTATCTGGCAGCATTGTAATTGACATCTATCCCAACGTAATCTGCAAGCTCAAAGGGACCCATAGGATAACCCGCTTTTCTGAAAGCTGCATCAACTTCCTCAGGCGTTAAATTCTCGGCCTCAACCACTGCATGAAGCAAAACGCCTCTTGGTGCAACAACTCTATTGGCAATGAACCCCGGCACGTCCTTCTCCACTCTCACAGGCGTTTTGCCGATGCTCTTCACGAACTCAACAAGCAAGTCCATTACCTCGTCGCTGGTCTTCTCTCCCCTTATAACCTCAACCAGCCTCATCAAGACTGGCGGGTTGAAGAAGTGCAGGCCTGCAAACTTCTCAGGCCTCTTTGTAAATCCAGCGAGCATTGTAATCTTCATTGTGGATGTGTTTGAGGTAAAAATGCATTCGGGCTTCGCTAAGCTCTCAACCTCCTCCCACACCTGCTTCTTTATCTCCACCACTTCAGGCACAGCCTCTATCACGAGATCAGCATCCTTAACAGCCTCCTCCAGATCTACTGTTGGCTTTATTCTGGAAAGGACTTCTTCGGCGCTCTTTATTTTGCCCTTCTGCTCGAGCTTCGCAAGGCTCTCCTTTATCATGTTCATTCCTCTGTCAACAAACTCCTGCTTGATGTCCCTCATTGTCACGTTGTAGCCCG
>LDZR01001868.1_pt1 | contig 11894 bp, 10 predicted proteins | sample 615371 | NCBI WGS metagenome assembly LDZR01 (sample SAMN03408294, study PRJNA278302) | terrestrial metagenome | isolation source: oil reservoir sample K2 | place: USA: Alaska, North Slope, Kuparuk formation | collected 2013
TGAAAAAGGTAAAAAGAGCTCAAATTTAGTGAAAAAATGAGATTTTTCAAGCTTGATTGAGCTAATTACAAAATATTGAGATAGGAGTGTGTAAAATGGAAGTAATGAAAGCTGCAGTTTTTACTGATGTAGGAAAGATAGAAATTAAAGAAATAGAAAAACCTGTTCCACAAAAAGGAGAAGTTTTAGTTAGGATTAAAGCGTGTGCTTTATGTACTTGGGAACAAAGAATTTTTAAAGGAGTTTCTCGTGTTCCTTTCCCTTATATAGGTGGACACGAAATTTCAGGAGTAATAGAGGAGATTGGGGAAAATGTAGATGAACAAAGATGGAAGGTAGGGCAAAAAGTTGCAATAAGAATTTTGAGAAGCTGTGGAGAATGCCATTATTGTAGAACAGGTGCAAATAACTTATGTGAAATGATAGGCAAAGAAGGAGAAGAACTCAGATTACCATATCCTGGTTTGGGAGGACTTAGTGAATATCTAGTTGTTCCACCTACAAAATTATTTAAATTGGCGAATGATATTCCATTTGAAATAGGTGCACTTTCCGAACCACTTGCTTGTGTTATTCATAGTGTTGAAAGGGCTAATATTGAGTTGGGAGATGATGTTGTAATAATTGGGGCTGGTGTAATGGGATTACTCCATGTAATGATTGCAAAAATTCGCGGTGCAAGAGTTATTGTAAGTGAAATAAATGCAGAAAGACAAAAATTAGCTAAACAGTTAGGAGCGGATGAAATTATTAATCCTTTAGAAAAAGATCCTGTGGAAGAGGTAAAGAAATTGACAGAGGGAAGGGGCGCAGATGTAGTAATAAATACTACTCCAGTAAGTAAAGTGGCTGAAACAACTGTACAAATAGCCGGAAAAAGAGGCAGAGTGATATTTTATAGTTCTCAACATCCAGATTATCCGATACAAATTAGTCCAGATTGGATTCATAGGAGTGAAATAGTGATTACTGGTAGTGTTAGTCCAGATATTACTGACTTTTATAGAGCTACAAAATTGTTATCCTCAAAAATAGTAAATCCCCAACTATTAATTTCAGAAATAGTTCCTTTTGAAAAAATTGAAGAAGCATTTAGAAAAGCAACTGATCCACAAAATTATAGAATTGTTGTACAGCTATAATGAATAAAATAATAAGCTTTTTGTAAATAATTGAGGTGGGTGTTTTTCTGCAATGCCCACCTTTGAATTTTGTTACATAATATAGGGAAAGCCAATGTATGATATAGGTAAAAAACTAGAAACGCACAAAGAGATTTCCAGTACGGTTTCTATTTTCTGCGTTTGTTTCTATGTTTGTTTACACTTTATAATATGATAATTATGGCGAATGGATATTGTTGTATTACTGCGATGTTGCTGAGTTCTTGATGATAGCTTTAATCTTGGTCTATAGCAGTGGTGGATGAGACTGATGGATAGGGAGAAAAATTTTCCTGAGATACTAGTTTTTATCTATCCTGATCAATGGCGGAGGATGATTCAGTCTTTTTACATAATTGTATAGATTTAGCTTTATACGTTTAGAACTATCAAAAAAAATTTTTATAAAAATTTTTTTTAGAAGAAGGAATTTAGAAAAAGACGTCGAATAATAATAAAGATAAATTGGGATATAACATTATAACATAATGATGTTTGTAAATGGAAATTATTTTGGAGTTTAACTTTGGTTATAACAGCACTTACTAAAGGCAAAAAATAAGGACTAAATTACAGTTAAAAATTTTCAATAATCAAATAAACTAATAAAAAATGGGTGTGAGATATTATATGCAAAACAGATTTTCAAAAGAAACAAGAGAAGAATTTCCCATAAGGATTTCGATGCCTTTATACATGCAACTTTACAATATTTTACGGCAAATGATTATGGACCAGACACTAAAGCCGGGTGATATGTTACCTACCGAAAGTGAACTTATGAAACAGTATAAAGTGAGTAGAATTACAGTAAGACAGGCAATCAATCTATTAGTACAGGAAGGCTTGGTTTTTCGAAAAAGCGGGAAAGGTACGTTTGTTTCACCGATTTCAAAAATAAACCAGCAGTTAGGAACTTTACGAAGTTTTACCGAAGAGATTAGGATGTTGGGGTTTACTCCAGGAGTTATCTTACACAGGCATAACTGGATAACGGCAGATCAGGAAATAGCAGAAAAATTAGGAATAAATGTAGGAGATCTCGTTTTAGAAGTGATACGTATACGCTTAGCTAATGATATTAAAATTTCAGTTAATTATTCTTACTTTCCAGAAAAATACGGACGACTCTTAGAGAATGAAGTAGCTTCCCTCTCGCTTTATGAAGTAATAGAAAAAAGAATTGGTATGATTAGTAAGGCATTTCAAACAATTAGTGCTCATGTTGCTAATAAGGAAGAGGCAACACTTTTAGGAATAAAATATGGTTCGCCATTGCTGAGAGTAGAAAGAGTTACTTATTTAACAAATAATGATATTGTAGAATTTGTAAAAGCGAATTTCCTAGCCAATCTTTATAGGTTTTGCATAACATTAATGAAATAAAAGAGAGGTAATAAGGAGGTAGAGAGGCGTTGTGTTTGTTTTAAAAAAGCTTCATTTGAAAAGGGGTAAAAAAGTTCAAATTTGATGAAAAAATAAGTTTTTTACAGCTTGATTGAGCTAAGTTGCAAAATACGGAAATAGGGGGTGGTAGTAAGTAGTAATAGATAAGTGTAAAAAATTATAGATTTTATTGAATTTGCAAAAATTTAAAAAGGAAGGAGTGCGATTGCAAACAAATGGAAAGAGTGAAAAGTATATTTAAAAATGTAAAACCTATTATAGGAATGGTACATTTACCCCCTTTACCGGGTTCTCCGCAATATGGAGGAGAAAAACTAAGTGTGATTGCGGAAACAACAGTAACGGAAGCAAAAAAGTTAGAAGAGGCTGGATTTGATGGCATTATGATAGAAAATTTTGGGGATGTAATGTTCTATAAAAGAGTACCTCCTGAAACAGTCGCAAGTATGACATATATAGCAAAGGAAATAAAAGATAATATTAATATTCCAATAGGTATTTGTGTTTTACAATCAGATGCAATAGCAGCTACTGCAATCGCTCATGCAGTGGAGGCAGAATTTATACGAGTACCCTATTATACAGAGGTATATGTAGTGGATACAGGGTTAATGGAATCCTGTGCAGCTGAAGTATTGCGATACAGAAAATTCTTGGGAGCCAATGTGGCAATATTTGCAGATATTCATATCAAACATGGTTATCCCCTGGCACAAAGGCCTATTGAGGAGTCAGCTGAAGACGCAGTTTATCGTGGTTTAGCTGATGCTATAATTGTTACAGGAAGAAAGACAGGAGGACCGACGAATCGGGATGATATCAAGCGTGTTAAAGATGTGTTACCTGAATGGCCTGTTTTTGTGGGGAGTGGAGTAAGCGTGCAGAATGTAAAAGAAATGCTTTCTATTGCAGATGGTGCGATAGTAGGAACTAATTTAAAAGTCGAAAATAAAACCACAAATCCAATTGATTTTGCTAAAGCGAAAGAATTTATGGAAATTGTAAACAGTATTAGAAAAAATAATTGATAAAAAGTATGAATAAAAATAAGTTTACAGGGTCAATTAAGGAAATAAAATAGCAAAAAATGCAGGAGGTTTTCATAAGTTTAAATTAACTCAAGATATTAAGGTTATGGAAAGCAAAAGAAATGAGAGGAAATAATTTTAAAGTAACTAATGTTATAACATTACTAACATTACTACTTTTAATAGAGTTGTTGTATCTATTTCTTTCGTTATTAACAGAGATTTTGGGACTCTGCAGGAAATAAAGATCAAACAAGAGTTAGGGAGGTAACTAAAAAATGATACGTGGACGCTTAGACAAGTTTATTGAAATGTTTGGTTATAAACCTATTATTGGAATGGTACATCTACCTCCACTTCCAGGCTCTCCCCTTTATGAAGGGGGAGGGATAAACTCCATAATTGATTATGCGCTGGAAGAAGCTACTATATTAGAACAGGAAGGAGTTAATGGCATAGAAATAGAAAATTTCATGGATCCAAGCTATTTTCCTGGTACAGTTGGTCCTGAACTTGTAAGTGCAATGGCAATTATTGCACACGAAATAAAGAAAAAAATTCATCTTCCTTTAGGAATTTGTATTCTTGCTGATCCAATAGCTAGTATTGCTGTGGCTCACGCTGTTAAAGCAGAGTTTATAAGGGCAACTGTGTTTACAGAAGCCGTAGTTGATGTTTCAGGACTTATTTTGGGGAGGCCTCATGAGATATTGCGATATAGGAAATTTTTAGATAATTCTATAAAAATCTTTGCAGATGTTCAAATAAAACACTCTGCTCCTCTCGCACCGCGTCCCATTCAGGAGTCTGCGTATGATGCGGCTTATTTCCTTGCAGATGCTGTAATTATTAGTGGTAAACATACGGGATTTCCTACCCCGGTGGAAGATGTAAAAGTTGTTAAAGAAGTGTTACCGGATGTCCCTGTATTGGTTGGAAGTGGATTGACAGCTGAAAATGTTACCAGGCTGTTTGAATATGCAGATGGAGCTATAGTTGGAACATATTTCAAATACGAAGGTAAAAGTGAAAATCGGATTGATCGGGAACGTGTCAAAAAATTAGTAGGTGTTGTTGACTCTATAAGGAAAAGCCGTGCATAAGCAAAATGTACTTAAGCAGGGATAACATACCAATAAAGTAATAACTTTTAAAGTAAAAACAAACGCAGAGTCCCAAAATCTTTCTATACTTCGAATATGTTGAACATTTATACCAATTTTTACTTAGAGGTGTGGAAAACTATGGAAAAAATTTTTACTGATTTAGTGGTTATTGGAGATTCCAACATTGATATATTGGCCTATTGTGATAGTTATCCTGTAGAAGGAGGAAGTGGTTTTGGGAAACTAGAGGGTACTTCAGTTGGAGGTACTGCAGTAAATACTGCTATATGTGCTTCAAGATTGGGACTAAAAGTAGCTATCGTAACTGGTTTGGGAAAAGATGAACCAGGGTATAAAATCTTTGAGATTTTGGAGAAGGAAAATATTATAACTCAATATATTAAAAGAACAGATCAACCAACGGGTAATGTCTTCACAATTGTTAATAAAACCTCAGGAGAACGAACTTTTATTGCGCTGAGGGAACAATGTGCGGATTGGCAGTTGAGAAGGGAAGACCTTTCTCGAGAATTGATTCATTCTACAAGAGCTATATTTATTTCAGGTGTCGGAGTTACAGAGAATAAAAAAATCAAGCCTTCTCTTGAGTTAATTTCTGCTGCTATAGAATATGCTGAGGAGAGAAAAATACCCATCTTTTTTGACCCAAACCTTCGAATACCAGACAAAAGTTTGCCTCAGGAAGTAATCACAGTATTGAAAGACATAATAAGTCATTCCACTTATTATCTTCCTAATGAAATAGAACATAACATTATTTTTAAAGAAAAAGTCTTTGAGAAGATGCCTGTGACCATTATTAAAAGAGGTGATAAGGGTGTTGTAGGAATAGTAGACGATAAAAAGTATGAAATTCCAGCTTTTAAAGTAAAAGTTGTAGATACCAGCGGAGCAGGAGATTCATTCAATGCTGGATTTATAGCTGCTTTTCTTCATCCGGAATGCTTTGATTTTGCGGGAAAGGATATTCCAGCAGTTAATAATGACAGGGAATATGAAATTTTTAAGGCTCTAATTGCAGGTTCAGCAGTGGCAGGGTATGTTGTAAGTAAGAGGGGAACACTAGAAGCTTTCCCTTTCTCTATTGAGGATTTGAAAAGGTTTTTAGAAAACCAGAAGGAGGGATAAGAAATGAAAAAAGAACCGCCAATGTTTACATTGAATGGAGGTCCACTCTTTACCCAAGTTCCTCCTAGCAAAGTAGCTCCATATGTGATTTTAACTGTACGGGATCCTCTTGGCTTTGAAAAAGATGCTGGTGAGGAAATTGCATCTTTCATGGATTCTTACGAAAAAATAGCTGATACAAAAATGTTTACTACCTATACAGGAATTTACAAAGGAGTGCCAATAACAGTATGCTCCACAGGAAGTGGAGCTCCAGAAGCAGAGCTGGCCTTAATGGATTTTATTCTTTTCACAGAAGCGACTACATTTATCCGTGTTGGTACTTCTGGTTCATATCAGTATGATGTCAAAGTCGGTGATATTGTTATAACTTCAGCAGCTGTGCGTGACGAGGGTACTTCTGAAGAATATGTAGCTCCTATATACCCTGCAGTTAGCGATTTTGAAGTTGTAATGGCAATGATTCAAGCTGCAGAAGAACTTGGAGTACCTTATCATGTAGGAATTACAAGGTCCAATGACGCAATATATTGCGGGGAAGGACGAGCAGTAAAGGGATATATACAACCCGAACACGAGAGAATTCCGGAATACTGGCATCGGGCAAATGTAAAAAATGTAGAACGCGAAGCCTCTTTAATTCTAACTCTCTGCAATCTCTTTAAAAAACGCGGAGGAGCTGTATGTACAGTGGTTGATAATGAGTTAACAGGAGAACTGGGAGTTGGTGCTGGGAAAGAGAACAGTATTAGGACTGCTCTGGAAGGACTACGGATATTAAGTGAATGGGATTACATTAAACAAAAGGAAGGAAAAAAATATGTTTATCCAGCATTGGTAAATAGGGCGTGATAAAAACAAAAGGAGGTAGCTACCTGTGAGAGATAAACAGGAAGCAAAAATTCCTGATTTTAAGCAAGGAGAAATTCCCACTTTCATTAAAGTGGAACCTGAGAAGGTGTCTAGATACGTAATCTTAGCCGTTAAAGATCCTCTTGCTTTCGAAGAGGATGCAGCATCACTAATTGCTAAATACTGTAATCAATGGGATAAAATTGGCGATTCAGGAATGTATATTACTTATAACGGGGTTTATAAAGATATTCCTATAACTGTATGTTTTACTGGCACCGGTGCCCCTGATACAGAGTTAGCTTTTATGGAATTTGCTCTTTATACCAAGGCAGATACTTTTATTCGTGTTGGTACTTCTGGATCGTATCAACCAGAAGTCAACATTGGAGATGTAGTTATAACTTACGCTGCTGTCCGAGATGAGGGTGCGTCAAAAGAATATGTAAAGGAAAATTTTCCAGCTATAGCGAACTATGAGGTAGTTACTGCTCTCCTAAAAGCAGCAGAAACACTAAATGTGCCTTATCACTTTGGTATAACTAGATCTTGTGACACAATGTTTTGTGGATTAGGTCGTCCTGGATATAAAGGTTATATTCAGGAAGAACATAAAGGTATTGTACAATATTGGCATAATGCTGGAGTATTAAATGTGGAAAGAGAAGCTTCTATAATACTTACCCTGAGTACACTTTTTGGCCTTCGAGGAGGGGCAGTATGTTCTGTAGTAGACAGTTATTTAACAGGTGATATTGAAATTGGGGCTGGAATAGAAAAAGCTGTCAAAGTAGCTCTTGAAGGAATTTATTATCTTGCTCAAATAGATGATCAAAAGGCGCATAGCGAGAAAAAATATTGGGTTCCTTCAATCTAGGTAAAATTTTCAATTATCTTTTCACTTTTAGCTTTTTTCTTATAGCAGGAGCTGCAATAACGGTTTTTTAGCTAGATATTTAGAATGTTTGATCATTTTCTAAAAACCAAACGAGATGGAGGGGAATAAAGATGGGAAAATTAAATTATGATGAATTCTATTAGAATTCCCTCATGAGTAGGGAATCTTAGGTAGTATTTTCAAAATTAGTATGAGGAGGGTGAGCAAAGTGAAGAACCAAAAAGCGTTAGTGTTGGTTTTAATTGCTATTCTAATCTTTTCCAGTATCGTGGTAACAGGTTGTAGAAAAGAATCAACCACTTCCGAAAAAACGGGTACCCTTCAAATTGCTGCTGTAGCACCTTTTGAAGATCAATACTTTAATATTTGGTTTGAAGGTGCAAGAGCTGCTGCGAAAAAACTAAATGTAAAACTTTCAGAAGCTACTGCAGGGTGGGACCCCAATAAACAAAATAACCTTATTGAAGCTGCAGTGGCAGCAGGTGCAAAAGGGGTTCTAGTTGCAAGAGTAGATTTAGATGCATTTGTTCCATTATCTCAAAAATTAACACAGCAAGGAATAGCGGTAGTAACCACAGATGGACCTGTGCATACAGGACCAAGGTTGGCCCATCTCAGCAGCGATGACATGAAAGTAGGACAAGCTATAGGGAAAGCATTACTGGAAGGATTAGAGAAAAGCGGAAAACCAAAGCCATGGAAAATTGTGGCATTTGCAGGTTTGCCAGGAACTTACGCAGGGATGGTTAGAATTGAGGGTGCATTGTCAATACTGAATCCGTTAATTCAAAAAGGAGAAATTAAACTTGTAAGTACAGAAATTGCAAATTTTGACAGGGAGCTTGGAATGAAAAAAATGGAGGCTATTCTGGCACGTACACATGAAATCGATGGAATTTTTGGTGCGAATGACGATATGGTACTGGGTGCTGCTAAAGCCTGCGAAAATGCAGGGTTAAAGCCCGGGAAAGATGTTATACTGGTTGGAGTAGATGTTATTCCTGATGCACAACAGGCAATTAGGGACGAAAAAATGTATGCAAGTATTTCTCAGGCTCCTTATTTAGAAGGGTATTGGGGAACATGTATCCTATACTTCAATTTGACCACAGGGTGTAAACCGGATTCTATAGAGCTTCCCATTCCAATTATTACAGTAACAAAGCAAAATGTTAATGATTTTGAAAGAGAAGTAAGATTTGATCAGCCACCGTCAAAGGAATGGTTTACAAACTGCAAAGACAAGTATGAAGAATTTGTAAAAAAATTTTGGGAAACTAAGTAAAGTTTAAAATAAATAAGTGCCTGCTTCAGCTTTTTAAAAGTGATTATCTGCTAGTATGGTTGATAAAATATGAGACTGAAGCAGGCACTTGTTGATAAATTTATTATCCGCCTGTACAGGATAGGAGGGGAAATTTGGTGGTTACTAATGATAATGAAATAGTCTTAGAAGCGCGGGGGATATATAAAAGTTTTGGGTATAACCAGGTTCTAACGGGAGTGGATTTCTCTCTAAAAAAAGGAGAAATTCACGGGTTATTGGGATTAAATGGTTCAGGAAAAACTACTCTGCTTAATATATTGAACGGGGTATTTGAACCGGATAAAGGAGAAATAGTACTGTTTGGTAAGAAAATAGAAAAATTAACTCCTGAAATTGCTAAAAGGCTTGGTTTGGTTCTATGTAATCAGATTCCGATGATTTTTTATAATTTAACTGTTAGTGAGAATATTTTAATTGGTCAAGAACCTGTTAAAAAGTGGGCAGGGGGGGTAACTTTAATCGATAAAACACGATTGAGGCAAATTTCTGAGGAAGTTCTTGAATTATGTGGGTTTGAACTTTCACCTGATGCTAATGCAAAAAGTTTAACCCCAAGTCAACAAAAGCAGGTTGAAATAGCAAGAGCTTTAACCTACAATGCACAGGTTATATTCTTTGATGAACCTACTAATATGATGAGTCCTAGGGATGCAGAACGTTTATTCGAGTTAATGCTTGAATTGAAAAATAAGGGGAAATCCATAGTTTATGTTACACACAGAATTTCAGAGGCGTTTAGAATTTGTGACCGCATTACTGTTTTAAGAGATGGGAAAAGGGTTGGTACTGTAATTAGTAAAGAGAGCAATGTAGCAGACGTTGTCGCAATGATTTCAAGAAATATTGCTTCTGTACCGGAACATAAGAAAAAAATTACTTCAGAAGAAGTTATAATAGAACTAAGAAACGTTACTGCTTTGCCGGACAAAATAGGAGAAAGGATGCTTGAAGATATTAATTTAAAAATTTTTAAAGGACAAATTACTGGAATAGTGGGGGTAGTAGGTTCTGGGAAAACGGAGTTAGCGAAAGTCATTGCAGGTATAAAATCTATTAACTCAGGAGAAGTAATAGTTTTGGGCGAACCAGTTTCCAATAATGTACTAGAAATGATAAAAAGAGGGGTATTCTATCTGCCAGAGGACATAATGGTAGAAGGATTAATTCCTGCTATGAGTATTCGTGAAAACATGAGTCTTGTGGGACTGGAATTGGGTGAGTTCGCGGCAAAATATCCAGGAGGAATAAATCGGAAAGAAGAAAAAGAAATGGCTGTGGAAATAATTAGAAGGCTGAATATTGTGCCACAGAACACAGAATTTCCTGTTCAAAGGCTAAGCGGGGGCAACAAGAAAAAAGTACTAATTGGAAGAGGATTACTGGTCAAACCCAAAATTTTACTTTTGGATGAGCCTACAATGGGAGTAGATATTCCTAGTAGCATGGACTTTTTGAATATGATTTTAAAATGGGCAGAAGAGGGAATTACTCCGATTATCTTTTCTTCAGAATTTGAAAGAATATTACCCATCTTAGAGAGAGTTATTATACTCAGAGATGGCAAAATAGTAGGAGAACTATATGGTGAAGAAATTAGTGAGACAAAGATTAATACTTTGATAGCAGAATAAATTAAAGAATAGAAGTGGCTCTTACAACCCTTGCTTTTAAAAGTTTGAGAAACGGAATTCAACACTTTGTGAAGATGAGAGGTGAGTTTGACAGATGAGTAGAGGGTATAGAATCGGACAATATTTTCAATTTATAGTTCAAAGGAATGTTCTTCCATGGGTTATATCCTTTTTGGTGCTTATAATATTGGGAATAATTGCACCCTCCGTATTGAGTGGATATTCGCTTACTTCCATGATTGTAGGTGCTATTCCTATAATGCTTATGGCTGCTGGGGAAATAGTAGTGATGATAACAGGGAGTATTGATTTATCACTGGCTTCTTCCTTGGGTTTTGCAAGTATGATTGGAGCAATTATGATAAGCAATGCAAATTTTCCTGGTATTGTGGTTTTCCCTATTATTTGTATATTAGGTGCAGTGATAGGGTTAGTTAATGGTCTTGTAATTACCAAGGGGAAATTACAATCCTTTATTGTAACGTTAGGGACAGGTGTAATTTTGCGTGGCTTGATGCTTGTATTTTCAGGTGGAACTTCTATTCCTCTAAAAAATATAGGAAAAGATCCTTTATTCAGTTTTTTAGTTAAAACGGTAGGAGGAATTCCTTTGTATTCTATTATAGCGATATTAGTAGTTGCGCTTTTAGCTGTGATAATCACAAATACCAGGTTTGGTAGATATTTATATGCTTTAGGTGGAAATGAAATTGCTGCACGTATGGTTGGCTTAAAAGCCGATAGATTGAGAATTCAGGCGTTTGTAATAGCAGGAATTTTATATGCTTTAGGTGGCATTACATTGTTGCTTATTTTTGGTTCAGGTTGGCCACAGGCAGGATCTGGGTGGGAAATGGATGGAATAGCAGCAAGCGTACTAGGGGGAGCAAATTTTGCTGGAGGAGTAGGTTCTCCATTAGGAGCAATTCCTGGAGCTATAATTCTTGATTTGATTACAAGATTTTTGGCTGTATTGGGTATTAATCCTTATTGGCAGTCTGCAATAAAGGGGATATTTGTCATAGGAATAGCAGTTGCCCTTGCAAGAGGCGAATATGGCAGATGAGGTCGGATTTTATCAATAAGTTATTTAAGAATTTTGTTGATTTTCTTATAATTTTCGGTTTTTTGTAAATAGTTAGGTGAACATTTTTTTCTGAATGTTCACCTTTGGGAAAAGCGATTTAATAAGGACAATTTTGTATAATAAATTTAAGGACTTTAATATATATTCTATTTCTTTCTCAGTTTGTTGACAAAGCAAAATTTTAGCCCCTGTTTTCTTAGTACCGAAAGCAGGGGCTGTATATATCTGGATAAAATTTTCTTTAAA
>LDZR01001995.1_pt1 | contig 11836 bp, 10 predicted proteins | sample 615371 | NCBI WGS metagenome assembly LDZR01 (sample SAMN03408294, study PRJNA278302) | terrestrial metagenome | isolation source: oil reservoir sample K2 | place: USA: Alaska, North Slope, Kuparuk formation | collected 2013
AAGGAAATTATTATGGCTTTATCCGAGGAGATAGATGAAGGAGTAGCCGATGCTATAATAGAGTTTAGAAGCAGAAAGAGGATAGAAAAAATCTCCGACCTTAAAAATATACCCGGTTTTCCAGAGAAGATAATCCCTCAGCTGGCAGAGGTGATATGCTTCAACGGTAAATACTACAGGTTAAGGGTTGAAGTTAAGGTAGAAGAGGCTATTTTGAAAACCGAAGCGATCGTGAGTAACGGAAGGATAATATATGAAAGAGAAGGATGGTGAAGAAAAAGCTTGAAGGTCTGTGGATTATACGAGGAGAAGGAAGGTTTCTACATATCGCGATGGATAAAGGGATTTAAGGGAAAAAGCCTCTTAGAGGAAGGAAAGCTGGAGGAGTTAAAAATAGAGAAGGGAGAAAGAGTTATATTCGCCCTTCCCGCAAGGTCGGTATTCTTAAAGAGCTTAACCCTGCCTTTAAGCGATAGGGGAAAGATAAGGTCCGCACTACCCTTCGAGATGGCCGAGGAGCTTGCGGGAGAAACGAGCGATTATCTCTTTTCCTTTTATTATGTAGAAAGAGGCAAGGGAAGCTCAAAGATAGTGGGAGGAGCGGGTAAAAGAGAGGTGATCGATGAGGAACTTAAGAAGCTTAACGCAAAAAGGGTGGAGCTTACCTCCTCAAGCGTAGCCTTTTTAAACTTCCTTATAGAGAAAGGGGAAAGGAGCAGTGAAACCCTATACTGCTTTAAGGGAAAGGGCGAAGGGATAATCCTTCTTTTCGATGGTAAGGAGATAATCTTTGAGAGGTCAGTTCCTCCCTCAAGAATCGAGAGCGAGGCAGAGCTTTCAAAAAAACTGCTGGGCGAAGGAATCAAGGAAATCAAGCTTTTTGAAGACCCGATAGCCATAGCAAGAGGAGCGGTCCTTGGAGCTTTAGAACCGGAGCGGTTCGCCCACCTTAACCTGCTTGAGGAGAGCGAAAGCTTGAACAAATTTCTAACGGAAAATAGAAGAGAAATTAGAAGGGTAGCCTTCGCCTTAATCTTGCTTCTATTCTCATGGGGGTTAAGCTGGGGAGTTGATTACAGAGATACCATGGGTGAGCTTGAGAGGATCGAAAAAAATCTGATAGAAAGCTACAGGAGATATTTCGGTGAAGGAAGGGTGGTCAATCCCCTCCTTCAGGCAAGAAGGAAAGTAGAGGAGCTTGAAGCCAGCTTAAAGAAAAGAAACGTCTCCGGCGTCTTGCCTTTGCTCGTCCTCGAGAAAATAAGCGAAAGCCTGCCTGCAAGTCTGGAGGTTAAGCTCAGCGGGATTCACATAATGATAAATGGAATAGAGCTTGAGGGAACGGCGAGAAGCTTTGAAGAGGTGGATGGGCTTAAAAGGGCGCTCGAGAGAAGCTTTAAAGGGGTTGAGGTGAGCTATGCAAGGCTGAGCGCCGATGGAAGAAGCGTAAACTTCGGAATAAGGATCAGGGAGATGATATAATGGGAGAAAGGGAAAGGAAAGCCCTAATATATGGAGGAATAGCGATAGCTCTAATTCTTCTCTTTAACTTTGTAATATATCCAATGCATCTTGAGCTTAAAGAGGCGAAAACGGAGATTCAGATTAAGAAGGAGGAGCTGAAGCAACTTTTAGTCCTGGGGGAAAGGTATCTTGCGCTCTCAAAAAGCACGATGGGAGGAGAAAGGAAGGTGGAAAGCCTTTTTTCCTACCTTAGCGCCCTGCCACAGAAGCTCGGTATAGCCGGAAAGCTCATATACATTAAGCCATTGGGAGGGGAAAGATACGAGCTTAAGCTTGAGGGACTTACCCTTGAGGAGCTCGTTAAGTATCTTTCCACGCTCGAAAAAGACGGCGTGGCAATCATAAGGGAGGCGGATATAAAGTCTGGGGGTAATCCAAGAAGGGCATCCCTATCTCTGGTGGTGTCAGCGCTTGAGTAAATTGAAGATCATCCTCGTAAGTATTCTTATCGTCTTTCTTTCCTTTTCCCTCTTCACGCTTTTGAGACTACCCTATGAAAGGCTCCTCGATAGAGGGTTAAAGAGCCTTCGGAATGGAGGAGTCGATATAAGCTATAAGAGCGCCAAGGTTGAGCCCTTCAAGCTTAAGGCTACCCTGAGCGAGGTTTCAGTGAAAACGGGTTTCTTTAACCTGGACACAAAGAGCCTTGAGGGAGAGCTTTCCCTAAAAGAGCTTCTATTAGGGTTTAAGATATCGGTAACCCTGAGGTTTTCTAACGGGAATATTACCCTTCCCGGGCTTCCAAACGCTCAGATCCCTTTCAACGAGGGAAGGGCAGTTTTGGAAAGGGGGAATAACAGCTTGAAGGTCAGCGAGCTTATGATAAGGGGAGGAGAGATACTCATCAGAGGCGAGATAGACGGAAGTAAGTATGATTTGAAGATTAAGCCTTCCGGAAGCCTCGAAAGAAGGCTCTCTCCGTTCCTGCGATTTTTGCAGAAGGACAGAGAGGGTTTTTATAACCTAAGGAGTGGTATATAGATGAAGATATGGAAATGGATATTAAACCTGTTATTTTTGGGAATTCTCCTGTTAACGGGCATGGAACTTTCCAACCTATTTTTAACCTATGTAGACAGGGTTTTTGCGGAAGAGGATATAAAAGCTGAGATCAGAATCGATAATTCAAGTAATTCCAGGAAAAACCAAGATATCATGGTAAGATACCTGGAGGGAAAAAGAACCTTAGCCAGAAACGTTCTCGATATAACACCCCCTGAAAGAAAGGAAGAGGCTAAGGAAGTTAAGAAAGGGGAAGTTAAAGAGGTAGAGGTCAAAACGCTAAACGTGAAGCTTTTAGGAGTTGTGTTAGGACCCACAAAAGAGGCGGTCATATTAGAGGGAAGTGGCCTAAGAAGGATAAAGATAGGGGATGAAGTGATGGGATACAAGGTTAAGGAGATAGAGAGAGACCTGGTTATTCTCGAAAACGATAAGAAAGAAGAGGCTTTAATATCATTTCAATATGGAGCGGAAAACACGGTAAAAAGGGAGGTTAAAAGAACTGTAAGGCCATCCCCCCCGACTCCACAGGTGATGAAGCAGAAAGAAGCGGATGTAAAAACCACGGCTGACGGAAAGATAGTTATATCAAGAGACACCATAAACGAGTTTTTAATGGCACCCCAGAACTTCCTGAAAGGGATATTCATAGGACCAAGCTTTAAAAATAACCAACCAAATGGATTTATAATAAGAAATATATCTAAGAGCCACATACTGGCAAAGATGGGAATAAAGAAAGGAGACATAATAAAGAAAGTTAATGGAATATCGATAAATAATATAACCGATTATTACAACGCCATAAGGTCAGTTACGCAGGGAGATAACCTAACAATAACCATAGAAAGGGAAGGAAAGGAGATCGATATAGGATGCGAAATAAGATAATCCCGGGAATAATATCATTACTGATTATTCTATTAAGCCTTCAGGCCCTCGCACTACCCGCAGAAACGGGCTTCGAAATCAAGGAAGAGGCTAAAAAGGCAAAGGAAACGGGCTTTGTAACCTTAGACTTCAAAGACATAGACCTCGAGGTCTTCATTAAGTTTGTCGCGGAGCTAACCGGGAAAAACATCATAGTTTCTCCCGCAGTAAGAGGTAAAGTTACGGTTATATCTCCTAAGCCAGTGCCTATCAAAAACGTATACGATGTTTTCCTTTCCATTCTCAGGTTAAACGGCTTTACCGCGGTAAAATCGGGCGAGTTCATAAAAATAATCCCCATTAAAGAGGTGAGAGCGGAGCTTGGAAAGTTCGTTGAGGGAAAGGTAAAAGTGGAACCCGGAGATGAGCTTGTCACCCAGCTTATCCCACTAAACTATGTGGATGCAAAGCTTGCAGCTGAAATGGTAAAGGTTCTCCTTTCACCTTTCGGCAGACTGGGAATATATCCGCCAACGAATACCATAGTTGTAAGCGATAGCGCTTCGGTTGTCTCAAGGGTGGTTAGAGCCCTTGAAGTCATAGATAGTCCCGAAGAGGAAAGAAAGCTTGAGGTCTACAAGCTTAAGTATGCGGGAGCAAACAGCTTAGCCAAAAAGCTTTTAAATATAATTAAGGAAGATAAATCTCAAGCAAGATTTGCCCTTAACACCGCAATGGTGATAGCCGATGAAAGGACAAACTCGCTTATTCTTCTGGGAAGTCAGGCACAGCTCGAAAGGATAAAGGAGATCTTACCGGAGCTTGATAGCCCCGCTGAAGCGGGTTCAAACCTTTTCAATGTATACAGGCTTAAAAATGCGAAGGCGGAGGATGTAGCCAAAACCTTGGAAAGCATAGTTAAGGCCACAACGGGGAAGGGAGCGGACCCTCAAGACACGATAATAGTGTCACCAAGTAAAGAGACGAACTCCTTGATAATTATGGCCTCACCGGAAAGATACAGAATGCTTTTACCCTTAATTCAGGAGCTTGATAAACCAAGAAAGCAGGTATTGATAAAGGCATTGATAGCGGAGGTAAACTTAACGAGGCTTGAACACCGAGGAATAGACTGGTCAACGATCGGTGGAATTGTGGAAAGCGGAGTATTGTATGGAGCATCAATATCGATGGGTGAAGGCGGTATACCGAGTGAAGCTATAAGCTTGGCCGAGGAAAGAAGCGCTACCGGAATAGTCTATGCGATAGTTAATCTCCTTAAGAAGTATAATGCTTTAAACATTCTGTCCATGCCCACACTCCTGTGCACGGAGAACGAAGAAGCAAGCCTTCAGGTGGGACAGGTCATACCTCAATTAAAATCGGCAGCAAGCTCTACAGAAAACCCAACCGCGATAAATAAAATATACGAATACAAGGACACGGGAATCATCCTTAAGGTTACCCCACATATATCGGGAGAGGAAACCCTAAGGCTCGATATAAAACAGGTAATAGAAGATGTTATAAGTCCGACGACCGCAGAAACGCCGGTAACGACGAAGAGGGAGATAAACACATCAACGGTGGTAAAAAGCGGACAGACTATCATGCTCGGAGGCTTGATTCAGAACTCCACGAAAAGGGTTGAAAGAAGAACCCCAATTTTAGGATACATTCCCTTAATAGGAGAGCTTTTCAAGACAAAGATAACCCAGCGGGAAAAGGTCAACCTCATAATTTTCTTGACGCCGTATATAATAGAGAAGCCAGAAGACCTGCAAAAGCTGTCTCAGGAAAACCTGATGGAACAAGAAGATGTCAAAAGGATAGAAAAGTGGCTTCAAAAGCACGGGGCGATAAAAGAGAAATGATAGACTACAGGGAATTAGAAAATCTTCTCCATCTTAAGCTTTCAATAGATTTTCTGAAGAGAAACAAGATATGCCCTATCTCGCTCAGCGATGGGATCCTCAAGGTAGCCATAAGCTCCTTTGAAGGGCTGAAAGCTGCAAAAAGCCTTGGGGTTGAGCTTAACTTAGAGATAGAGCCCGTATTGACGGATGAAAGGGAGATATTAAACGCCATAAGCTGGCTATACGATGCAACTACGAGGACCACCCTGCAAGAGGTTGAAAGCTTAGAGGAGGAGAAATTATCCCTTGAAGAGCTGTCGGAAAGAGAAGACATTATAACATCGGAAGATTCGGCCCCCATAATAAAGCTGGTAAACTCCATAATATTTCAGGCTATAAAGGAAAGGGCTTCGGATATTCACCTCGAGCCCTACGAAAGGGAGTTAAGGGTAAGATATAGAATCGATGGCATACTTTACGACAGGCTCTCCCTGCCCAAGAAGCTTCATTCCCCCATCCTTTCAAGAATAAAGGTTATGTCAAAACTTGATATAGCAGAGCACTTCATACCTCAAGATGGAAGGATTGGGGTAAAGCTCACCGACAGGGAAATAGATATAAGGGTGGCGGTTATACCCACCCAATTTGGTGAAAGGATAACTTTGAGGCTTCTCGATAAGAAGCAAGGCCTCATATCCCTAAGCGAGTTAGGACTCGATGAGGAGGGAGAAAAGAGGTTAAGAAGGTTAATATCTACTCCCTATGGGATAATCTTAGTCACGGGTCCAACGGGAAGCGGAAAGACCACGACGCTTTATGCCATATTGCAGGAACTTAAAACTCCAGAGGTCAATATCCTAACCATAGAAGACCCCGTGGAGTATGAGCTCGAGGGGATAAGTCAAATTCAGGTTAACGAAAAGGCAGGCTTAACCTTCGCATCAGGACTGAGGTCCATACTGAGACACGACCCGGATATAATAATGGTTGGAGAAATAAGGGACCGAGAAACGGCAGAGATAGCGGTTCAGGCGGCTTTAACAGGGCATCTGGTATTATCCACCCTCCACACAAACGATGCTCCAAGCGCGGTAACAAGGCTTGTAGATATGGGAATAGAACCCTATTTGGTTTCCTCCTCAGTAATAGGGGTAATAGCCCAGCGATTGGTAAGAAGGATATGTGAAAACTGTAGAGAAGAGTATGATGAGGACCCCGAGGTTTTAAAGGAAATGGGGCTTAAGAAGGGCATAAAGCTTTACAGAGGAAAGGGATGCCCCAGCTGTCTAAACACGGGATACTGGGGAAGGGTGGCATTATTCGAACAGCTTGACTTCGATGAAGACCTGCGAAGAGAGCTAATAAGAACGCAAGATGCGAGCATTTTAAGAAGGATGGCCATAGAAAAGGGGATGAGAACGCTAAAAGAAGATGGGATACTTAAGGCCCTCAGGGGAATAACAACCTTATCAGAAGTAATGAGGGTTGCGGGAAGATAGATGGCGGTATTTGAATACCAGGCGTATGGAAAAGACGGAAAAGGCTTAAAAGGAGTTATAGAAGCAGAAAGCAGGATGCAGGCCCTAAGCAGGCTCAAGAAGGAAGGCCTCATCGTCGTTGAGCTTAAAGAAACGAGGAAGGTCGAGAGAAAGAAGAAATTCACGCCCAAGAAGGAAGAGGTCCTAAATTTGGCCTACGGGCTTGGGGCTCACCTAAGAGCCGGCATTCCCCTTATAGAAGCCTTAAATATCCTTATAGAACAAACTCCGTCAAAGGCGATGAAAGATGCCCTTTTAGCGGTGAGAAACGATGTAGCTGGAGGCAAAAGGCTCTATGAAAGCCTAAGCTACCATCTGAACTTAGATGAAAGCACGATAGGATTAATAAGGGTTGGAGAGGAAAGCGGCTCCTTAGACGAGGTATTTGAAAGAATAGCGGAGTTACGGGAAAGGGAGATAGAGGTAGCAAGAAAGATAACGGGTGCCCTCGTCTACCCAATCATCATGCTCCTAGTAGGAATAGGGGTGATATCCTTTCTTCTGGCCTTTGTGGTTCCCAAGATAGTAAATCTTTTCACGGAAAGCGGGGCTCGCCTTCCCCTAATTACGAGGGTTCTTCTCTTTATAACCTCCCTCTTTAACGAAAATGGAACATATATTCTCTTGGCCGTTCTCCTTCTGCTTCTTTTTCTCAAGCTTGGCATAAGAAGCCCAAGAATAAGAAAAAGGCTGGATTCTCTCAAGCTCAAGATCCCCTTCTTCAGCAGGGTTCACATGCTTTACAATCTCTTCCTGTTTTGCGAAACCTTGGGTGTCATGCTTACAAGCGGTATGAACATATTAAGGGCATTGGAGATAGCCAAAGAGGTTTTCAACAACTATCTCTTCAAAAGCGCGGTAGAAAGGGCAATTGAAGATATTAAGGAAGGAAAGAAGCTGGCTTTATCTCTAAGAGCAAGCGGAATATTCCCCCCAGATATGGTATACTTAATAGCGCTCGGGGAGGAAAGCGGAGAACTTGAAAGAAGCTTAAAACACCTGGCTATTAACTATAACAGGAGCCTCTCATCGAGCCTTACCAAAATGACGAACGCCTTTGAACCCTTGATGATCTTAGCTTTGGGAGGAGTGGTTGGTTTTATAGTGATAGCGATTCTCCTCCCCATATTTGAGCTAAGCAGGCTTGTAAGGTAAAAGCCTCGGTTTTATAAGAAACCTTATAGAAGAATCATAGAGGTAGGTGAATGATTTTGAAGAAGAAAAAAGGGTTTACCTTAATTGAGCTTATGATCGTTATAGTAATCCTTGGGTTGCTCGCGGGGCTCGTTATACCAAAGCTTGTGGGAAGAGGAGAAGAAGCGAAGGTGGAGATAGCGAGAATGCAGATGAAGGAAATAGAAACGGCACTTGAGCTTTACAAGCTTGACAATGGCTTCTACCCTACAACGGAGCAAGGACTTGAAGCCTTGGTCGAGAAGCCCACAAGTGAGCCCGAACCTCCCAAGTGGAGAGAGGGAGGATATATGAAGAAGGTTCCTTTAGACCCATGGGGAAGACCTTACATTTACATATGCCCTGGAGAACACAACACAGATAGCTACGACCTATTTTCCTACGGCGCGGATGGGAAAGAGGGCGGAGAGGGAGTCAACGCAGATATAACTAACTGGTGAAAAGAAAAGGTTTCACCCTTATTGAAATAACCCTCGCCCTTTTAATAATGGGACTATTTCTGTTTCTGATAAGCGGAAACTGGGGCTCCTTTTTAAGCAGCAGCAAGCTTGAATCGCAGGCCAAAACTGTCAAGGCGTTCATAGAATTTGCAAGAGATGAGGCGGTTAATAAGTGCACCGGCTTAAGCTTGGTTTTCAACCGAACGGAAGTTAAAGCGGTAATTGAGAGCGAGAGAAAGGAAAAAACGCTAAAAAAACTTACCTTAGATGAAGTTAAGTTTGAAACGGAAAAGGAGGAAAAGGTCCAAATAGACGAGCTTGGAAGGGTGAGCGGAAGGATTCCTCCCCTCATATACGAGGGGAGAAGAGCGGAGTTTAAAATCGTTAACCCCTTGCTCGGTATAGTGGACTATGAAGTAAAATAAAAAGGGAAGCCCCTTTAATGGAGTGGGACTTCCCTTTTTATTTTATTCATTCCCTCTTTAGAAGGTTATGTAGGTGGTCAGGTTTATGCGGGACTCATCCTGACGAATATCAAAGCCGCTTGACCAATCAACCTGTTGATAGCCAAGCTCGAAGCTCAAAGAGGGAGTGTACTGATATAAGAAGGAAAAGGCAAAGGACTTAGCATCGGGTAGATCCCTTCCCTTGTAATCGAAGCTATAATATCTCTGAACCGTTGCCACCTTGTCGCTCCACTGCTGGGTAAGCTTGAGGAAAAATATGTCCACATCATCGGCGATGTATCCGCTTAACACGGGGGAAACGGGCTCACCTGGAAACTCGCTCGTATCGATTAAAAACCCTTGAGCCTCAAGATAACCATAGGGTTGGCTCGTCCTATCGGTATAGAAAGCTCCCCTCTCCATCTTCACATATTCCGCCGTCACAGAGGTAAAGTTAAGAACGCTCTGGTCAACGGAAAGCCCAAGCTTATATATGACAGGGTTATCAACCAAAGTTCCCAAAACATTCACCGCTCCGCCAAGGTCCTCGGAGATATATTGTCCGTAAGCTCTGAAGCCCTCAGCGAAGTTAAAGGTAAAGTCGGCACCATACACGAAAGGGTCAAGGGCCGTCCCGGGAGCCGTAGTCCAACCCATGTAAAATAACCCAAGCCTCAACCTGTTATCGCCCACAAAGAAGTCCAAGCGACCACCATATTCAGCAAGCTCATCAGGGTCGAAATACGCATAATAGAAGGCGAAATCAACGGAACCCGTTCTCCTGTTGAAGTATATTATCGGAGAATATGCCCTGTCGGTAAGAAGGGCATCGTTATCAGCGTAAAGCCCTCTTTCAGCCTCCCAGTCAAAGGCCCATCTGCCTATCGTCATCGCTATTCCCCAAGGGAAAAGAACGTTCGCATAAGCTCTACCTGCTATAAGATTCCCGGTTTCGGCTTCTAAACGGAAATGCACGGAAACATTACTATCAACCTGCTTAGAGATGTGGATATAGGCCTCCTCAACCTGAGCGTCCTGATAGTTGCCGTTCTCATTAAAGTAATCTCCACCGTTCCAGTAAAAATCTATTTCCAAGGAGCCGCTAAAAGCGAAGCCGTTTAAGTTCCTTTCAACGGCAGCCAATCTCTCCTCAATACCATCAACCTTCACGCCAAGGGCGTTGAGCTCATCCTGAAACTCCACAACGAGCTTCTTAAGGAGCCCAAGATCCTCCTTGGAAGCCTTCGTCTCATCGACCTTCGCCAAAGCCCTCGCTACAACCATAGCCATCTCATAACGGGTAATGGGCTTCGTGCCCTGGAAAGTCCCATCAGGATAACCAATCACTATGCCATCAGCAGCTAGCTTGGATACAGCATCGTATGCCCAGTGATTCAAGGGAACATCGACAAAGGGGTTAGAGGCAAAAGCGGGTGTAAAGGAGAAAAGCCCTATTAAAGCTAATATGGCAAGGGTAAAACGCTTCATCTTCATCCCCTCCAAGATATTTAAAAAGGGGCGCTCAAAAGAGCTTCTTTTGAGCGCCCCTTTATTTTTAAGGCTTATAAGCTCGGTTAGAAGTTAACCATAGTTCTTACACGGAAGTGAGATTCGTCCTGTCTGACAGCGCTTTCGTCCCAGTCAGCCTGGGTGTAAGAGAACTCGATCGTGGTAGAAGGCGTGTACTGGTACCTTAAAGCAAGGGAGAAGGCGGTTGCATCCGGGTAAGCATCGCTGGAGTAGTCGATGCCATAGTAGCGCTCAATCGTAGAGACCTTGTCGCTCCACTTCTGCTCAAGTTTTATGAAGAGAAGATCTAAGTCGTCAACAAGATTACCTTGGAAGCCGCCAGCAAAGCTACCAAGGGTACCAGTATCCCTGATTAAGAAGTCCTGAGCAAAGTAACCTACACACGGATAGTCCTGACCGCCACCACCATAAGGCTTGCTAATAACAACCGCACCCTTATCGGCATGGAAGTACTCAGCAACAAAGGAGGTGAAGCCTATAACGCTCTGATCAACGGCGAGACCAACCTTGTAGATTGCAGCATCGTCAACCAACTCGCCGTCTATAACTACACCATCATCCAAGTCCTCATAGATGTACTGAGCATAGACCTTGAAGCCTTTGGTGAAGTTGACGGTGAAGTCTCCACCATAGAAAGCATAGGTATCAAATGGCAGCGTGCTATTGGTCTCCGTTACCAAGCCGATGTAGAAGAGGCCAACCCTCAACTTGTCGTTAAAGTAGAAGTTCAAGCGGGTACCATACTCAGAAAGCTCATCACCATCAAAGTAGGCATAGTATGCAGCGACATCAGCATTGCCTATATTCTTCGTGAAGAGAGCACCCGGTCCATAGAACCTGTCACTTATAATAGCATCATGGTCATAGTAAAGCCCAACAGGATCTTCCCAATCCCAGAAGAACCTTCCAACTCTCAACTTGATATCCCAGGGGAACTTGATATCCATGTAAGCAAAATCGGAACTAACGTTTGTGCCTGCGCTATTGCCGCCCATCTTAAGACGAAGAGCCACACTTACGTTATCGTCAACCTGCTTCTTCATCCATACGCGAGCTCTAACAACGGTAGCATCCTGGTAGTTACCGGTCGCTTCGTAAAGATCCCCATTGTTCCACCTAAACTCCACTCTCAATTGCCCGCTAAAAGCGAAGCCGTTCAAGTTCTTTTCAACGACAGCCAATCTCTTGTCAATACCATCAACCTTCACGCCAAGGGCGTTGAGCTCATCCTGAAACTCCACAACAAGCTTCTTAAGGAGTGCAAGATCCTCCTTGGAAGCCTTCGTCTCATCGACCTTCGCTAAAGCCCTCGCTACAACCATAGCCATCTCATAACGGGTAATGGGCTTCGTACCCTGGAAAGTCCCATCAGGATAACCAATCACTATGCCATCAGCAGCTAGCTTGGATACAGCATCGTATGCCCAGTGATTCAA
>LDZR01000677.1_pt1 | contig 11833 bp, 12 predicted proteins | sample 615371 | NCBI WGS metagenome assembly LDZR01 (sample SAMN03408294, study PRJNA278302) | terrestrial metagenome | isolation source: oil reservoir sample K2 | place: USA: Alaska, North Slope, Kuparuk formation | collected 2013
AGCGGGCATATGCCCGCTTTCTTTTTTCATCAAGGTTGTTATTCAAGTTCACTTAATGCAGCGTCGAAGTCAATGTAATTTGGATCTATTCTTCTCAACTGCTCAAGATAGAATTTTGCGCTTGTTGCATCTTCCAGAGATTTGCTCAAGTCGTAAAGATTGTAATAAGAGCTCGCCCGCATTTCAGTAGAAGCATTTGTATCCAGTGCAATACTTGAAAAACCAGATTCGATCTCAATTAAACTTTGCAGCAAGTACTGAATATATTCGGGATACAAATATGGTTTAATCTCTGAATAGAGAAGAGATAGATAATTGTATTTCACCTGTAGATTATTCTGATCTAATTGATACATACGGCTTGCCACTTCAAGTGATGTTGGATATTGTTCATACAAGTCTTTGATTAGCATTTCTTTTTCCGCCATAATCTGCTTAAGTTTTTCGCTACTTTGATCATCACTCTGATCTAAGGATTCTTCAATTTTTTCTAACAAAACCACATAAGCACTTTTAAGCGTATCAGGAGCTTGAGGCGAGATTGAATTGTCCTGGAAAATCTTTTCTTTTAATTCTTCCCTGAGAGATTCATATTCTGTTGGCGTGGATACCGAGCTGACTTTTCTCCATGTACTGTACACTTCATCTGCGATGACGAGTTCTATATTTTTTTCGCTGGTGTAATTTTCGTACCATTGCTGCATTTTCTGAGATTGGAGAGAATTTTTTTCTGATTCATATGTGTCCGAAAGTGCAAAGTTTTCAAAATCAGTTAAAACAGTCGCGCTTTGAACTTCAAGTACATACCACGAACTACCAAGCGGTATAGGACCAACGGTTGTATTTGTAGCCCCTGAAAAGATATCTTTTTCGAATTTTTCATCAAAGATTCCGCGGGTGAGATTGGGTATATCCTGCACAGATAAGCCCATTTCACTCGCTGCCCCATCAAATCCTTTTTCAAGAAGAATGTTTATGAACTTGTTTGCACTGCTTTCATCAGTGAATGAAACTAATTTTGCATCAACTTTGTCATATTTTTTTCGTAATTGATCTATATTCTCCTCAAAATACTTTTTCATTTCTTCACTATCAACATTTGCTACTGAAGCCACAACTTTCTGCTGGGTTAAAGATTTCTCCAGAGTTGGTTTCAGTACGGCATTTAGATATACATTAACACTTCCATAACGCTGTTTTATATACTGGACCAGTGACTGATCTTTTTCAATCTGCTGCCTGTACTCATTTAATTTTGCTTCTATCTCTTTATTTGACGCTGTTAGCTTATTCTGTTTTGCATAGTGAAGAATAACCTTGTTTTTAAGCAAATCTTCGAGCAAAGATGCCTTCTGTGATGGTTCCTGAAAGATGGGATCTAACTGACTGATCCCGTAATTGCTTAAAAGATTTCCGTATTCTGAATCAAGTTCAGAAGGCAATACCCATGTATCTGAATCCTCAATAGGTGATCCAGCGATAGTTAAATAACCTATTGCCTGGTCTAAGGAAATCTTGCTACTTTCCTGCCTTCCCGATAGGTAACTTGCCACTGACCACCAGGCTATGCCGGCAACAAAAGATACAGCTATGATCCAGACGATAACCTTCTGCCATTTCTTAAACCATTCTCTCATTCAACAGCACTCCCTTCAAGATCGTCCTCTTCGGTTTGGCTAACAAGAGGAAAAGCTATCACATCTCTTATAGACGGTGAATTTGTTAGCAACATTATCAGCCTGTCTATGCCTATTCCCAAGCCACCTGTTGGAGGTAACCCGTATTCCAGAGCCCTTATAAAATCGAGATCCATTCTGTGGGCTTCCTCATCACCTGCGTCTCTAAGCTTTAATTGGGCTTTGAATCTCTCCAATTGATCATCTGGATCATTCAGCTCACTGAATGCATTTCCCATCTCCATTCCAAAAATAATCGGTTCGAATCTCTCAGTCAATCTTGGATCATCACGGTGCCTTTTTGCAAGTGGGGATATATCTACTGGATGATCCATTAAAAACGTTGGCTGTATCACTTCTTCTTCTACCAGGTCCCACAATTTCTCTATCATTTTTTCTCGAGATTTGGTATCCGGCTCGACGCCCCGCTCTTTGAGCACGTAATATAGTTTTTCATCATTATCTTCGAGTATATCCACATCCAATCTCGATTTTATAAACTCTCTCATTTTAATTCTTTTCCAGGGAGGTTTAAAATCAAGTTCCACACCCTGATAAGTTAATTTGTACGAGCCATAAAGGTGAAGTACAAGTTCAGAAATGAGAGATTCTGTCAATTCCATCATGTCATTGTAATCAGCATAGGCCTGGTAAATTTCTATAGAGGTGAATTCCGGACTATGCTTGTACGATATACCTTCGTTCCGGAAATTTTTTCCTATCTCGTAAACTTTTTCAAATCCACCAACAATATACCTTTTGAGATGTAATTCGGGGGCAATTCTTAGATACATTTCGCAATCCAGGGCCTCAAGTCTTGTAATAAACGGTTTCGCAGCACCTCCGCCAGGTATAAAATTCAACACAGGTGTCTCTACTTCAACAAAATCAAGCCGATTTAAAAAATCTCTTATGAATCTTATCGCTTCATAACGGATTCTAAATCTCTCTAAGGTAGAATCGTTAGCTATCATATCAACGTAGCGCTGCCTGTAAGCAACTTCTTTGTCTTTTAAGCCGTGCCATTTCTCTGGTAATGGTCTTCTTGATTTACTAAGAAGCTGGAAATTCTTAACATAAACGGTTAGTTCTCCTGTTCTGCTTTTAAATGGAAAACCTGTGATACCGATAATATCACCTGGTGCAATGTATTTTTTGAAAAGGTTGTATTTTTCCTCTGAAATTTCGTTTTGTCTTATGTATGCTTGTATTCTTCCGTAGAAATCTTTGATTGTGAAAAAGCAGGATTTTCCATGTAAACGAACTGTCATAACACGTCCTGCAGTGGATATCTCCTCATCTTGCAAAACTTCGCCAGGCTGAAGTGCTTGAAATTTTTCCTGTATAGTTTTCGTCGTGTGTGTTTTTTCAAATTTGTATGGGTATGGATTAACTCCCAGTTTTCTGAGTTCTTCTACTTCCTTAGCCCGCTGGCTTAGTATATCTTTTATCACATGATCACCTCATTCTTGGTTAAGTGATTTGGAGCTTATTCCAAGAATTTCATATCTTACCGAACCTGCGGGTGCTTTGAGTTTCACTACTTCACCAACTTTTCTACCCATTAGTGCTCTTCCCACAGGAGAATCGACACTTATTTTGTTGGAAAAGATATCAGCTTCCTGAGGATTGACAAGTCTTACGGAACGTTCCTCGCCTGTGTTCAGGTTTTTAATAATCACATAGGAACCGACGGATATTTGATTCGAATCTGTATTTTCTATTATTTCAGAGTTGTTGAGAATCTGTTCTAATTCCGTTATTCTGCTTCCTATACGTCCCTGTTCATTTTTGGCTTCATCATATTCTGTATTTTCAGACAGATCTCCAAGCTCTCTTGCTTCCTTTATCCTTTCTGATATTTCATACATCAACTTTTGCTTCAAAGAATCAAGTTCTTGCTTCAATTCTTCGTATCCTTCCTTTGTCAGGTAAATCACGTTTTTCTTGTTCATCAATCCACCTCCTGATCTTTTTTTAATTCCCGGACAATATCGAGAAATTGATCTATCTCTCTAAAATCTTTGTAAACAGAAGCAAATCTGACATATGCAACCTGATCTATTTGTCTCAATTTCGACATAACCAGCTCCCCTATGAGTTTTGATGGGATCTCTGTGCTACCCTGTTTTTGAAGAGCAAGTTCTACTTCTTCAACCAGCTTTTCCAGCGTTTCGTAAGAAATAGGTCTTTTCTCGCACGCTTTTAAAACTCCGTTGAGCAATTTTGAACGATCGAACGTCTCTCTCCTTCCATCTTTCTTGACTACTATTATAGGCAAAAGTTCGTAACGCTCGTATGTTGTGAAACGAGCGCCACACTCAATACACTCTCTTCTTCTTCTAATAGCTGTGCCATCCAGAGTTGGTCTTGAATCTAGAACCCTACTATCTGGGTGACCACAAAATGGACATTTCATCTTGACTTTCCTTTCTCTATCTGTTCGGCGAGTGAGATTATTTTCTTCATTCTCGTAAAAACCATTGATTTGGTCATCTTTGGCTCCATCATTTCTCCGAGCTCTCGCAAACTCATATCTTCATTTTCAAGTCTTAAATAAGCTAATAATCTCAGCTCATCGTTTAGTGAATCAAGACCTATGCTTTCCTCTATTATCTTTATAGCCCTGAGCTGCCTTGCGGTACTATTACCTATTCTATCAGCGTTTGCTGACAAAAAGTTCATACTTCTATTAACATCAGAAATCACAGAACGTCTCTGAACGATCTGTTCGACCTTTGTAGCCGACTGAATTGCGCCAATAAGGTTCAAAAACTCTATCAAATCACTCGCTGCTCTGATTGTAAGTTTGAAATTGTTTCTTACCTGGAGAACTTTTGATTGTATCTCAAATTTTTTTCTCAGGGTAAATGATATTTGATTGAGTAGGTTTTCATCCGAGTGATTGATTTCCAGATGGTATGAAGCAACAGGGTTTATAACTGTTCCACAGACTAAATATAAGCCTCGAAGAAAGACACCAAAAAGCTCTGGATCGATTGAGACCCATTCGGGTATATCAGTGTTCAGAAAATATATTTCATTGTTCCCAAATGAACTAACCGTCAGATCTAATTGAACGTTTTTTTGTTTCCACAACCTTTGATTTTGAACAACAAAGATTTCATAATCACCAGATGACAGGATTTTCATAACAGTTATAAATCTCCTCGCAATCTTTATGCTCGGGAACATAATAGATAGATTCATTTGTTTTTTTGACAACCTTAAAACTCCTTTTCCTTTGATAAAACCTATGAGCTCGGCTTCTGCCTCTTTCTTATCGTTAATTTCTGTAGAACACAGCTCATATTTCACTTCTTCAGAGAAGCTCATCCTTCAGCTTCCCCTTTCCAAAAGTTTCATGATTACTTTTGCAAGTAATTGTGGATTGTGCCTTGCTTTTGGTCTGGTATCATTGGGTTCGAATTCTATCGTCAGCAGAGGTTCAAATATATAACGCTCATCCACATCACCATTCGACAAAACAGGTTCTGCTAATTCCCTGGCATAAGAATTCAAAAGCTTTTCAGGTGGCATCAAATTATTTGCGATGATAAAATCAACCCTACTTCTAAGATATTTCTCTAATTCTTTTACATGATCTTGCAGGCTCAGTCCCGCTGTCTCGCCTGGTTGAGTCATTATGTTTGCAACGTATATTTTAATGGCTTTTTCGTTGCTGTTAATTGTGTCAGCAACATTATCCACAAGAAGATTAGTAATCACGCTTGTATAAAGACTGCCTGGGCCGAAAACAATTGCATCCGCATCAGATAGTGCGTTAATAACCTCATCCAGGGCTTTAACCCTTTTGTTTAGTTTAATTGATATTATTTTGCGTTTTTTCCTCACAATCTCAGTTTCTCCGATTATCTCGCTACCATCTTCATATATAGCGATCAATCTGATCAATTCTTCGCAAACAGGGAGAACTTTTCCTTTTATAGCAAGTATTTGCGATGCAAGTTTGACAGCTATGCTAAAACTTCCAGTCATTCTGGTCAGGGCAGCTAATATTATATTCCCAACACTGTGATTTGACAGTGTACCATTTGTCTTGAACCTGAAAGAGAAAATTCTGCTCATCAAATCCTCGTCTTTAGCTAATGCAATGATATTGTTCCTTACATCACCTGGAGGAGGCATCTCCAGTTCTTCTCTGATTATTCCAGAACTCCCTCCTTCGTCAGTAACCGCAACTATTGCGGTTAAATCTACCCCAGTATTTTTCAATCCTCTCAGCAAAACTGAAAGACCTGTTCCCCCGCCTACGGCGACTACCTTCATTTATTCACATCCCTGTGTTCAACGTAGACATAAAATCTATCTTTAAGTATTTTTGAGAGTTTTTCGGCAACATAAACTGATCTGTGTCTTCCACCGGTGCAGCCTATTGAAACTGTCATGAATGGCCTGCCTTCACTTTTGTATCTTGTGGCAGCAATATGTAAAAGCTTGTAAGTGTACTGTATAAAGTCCTCAACTATGGGATATTTGGAAAAAAAGTTTACTATTTCTTGATCTGTACCATTTAACTGTGCCAGCTTGCGATCATAATATGGGTTTGGTAAAAAGCGTGTGTCGATTATAAAATCAGTGTCGGCTGGTAATCCGTACTTGAAGCCAAAACTTCTTATTCTGATAACAAATTGTGCTTCTTCTTTCAGCAGAGATCCTATTTTTTCTCTGAGCGTATGGATGTCAAGACCTGTCGTGTCTATAACTACAGACATTTCTTTCATATCTCCGAGCAATTCTTTTTCTTTTGAAATAGCTTCTTGCAAGCTCAATTGCCCTTCCAACGGGTGACGTCTTCTCGTTGTGGCAAACCTTTTAAGAAGTTCTTCATCAGAAGCTTCCAGAAATAACACGGTCACAATGTTACTGTAATTATCTACAAGTTTTTTAATAGCCTGAACGGCGTTACCCAGCTGAGCGCTCCTGATATCCACGACAAGTGCCACTTTGTCAATAGATGAACTTGAGAGCAACACCATGAAATCGTTCAGAAGAGCTGGCGGAAGGTTGTCTATGCAAAAAAAACCAATGTCTTCAAGAACTCTCGCTACTGTACTTTTTCCCGCTCCAGACAAACCTGAGACTACCAGTATTCTCTTCATGATTTTTCTCATCCTCCAAGTCAGTGAACTGCACAGTATATGGAAGTTTCAACAAAGTTTGGTATTTTGAGATCTTCGTATGAAATGAAAGCGGGTCCTGAGTCACGAAAAAGCTAATTTTTCCGATGATTTTTCCATCTTGCCGGCAACTCAGCCAGATATTTTTAGCCAAACTCTCGGCAGGATCATAAAATCGTAATTTAGGAAAGATCGTCTGAATTTTTTCTATAAGAAGAGGTAAATGTGTGCATCCAAGAATTACCAGATCGGCATTTTTAAATGGTTCGAAACATTCTTTAATCTCTATATCTGCTTGTCTACCATGAACTTCATTGTTTTCTATAAGTTCGACAAGTTTCTGGCATGGCCGTTGAATAATTTTGCTTATTCCTCGATTTAATAGAAATTTTTCATATATACCACTTTTGATTGTCAGCTCTGTTGCTGCAACCCCTATGCATTGCGCATAGGAAAAATTGATGTCAAAATCAAGTATCCCGAAATAGGGAGGTATTCTGGCTGATAAACTGGATAGTTTAAGGACAGCATCTGCAGTGTTGCACGCAGCAACAATACAATCTGCGCCCTGTAAAGCGAGAAAATTTATTATCCTGGTTACCCTTTCGAAGATCTGCTGATGAGTTTTAGTACCGTAGGGAGCATAAAGTGTATCTGCAACATACACATATTCATTGTGCGGCATATATTCTACCAGCTTTTGCAACACAGTAAATCCACCTATTCCAGAATCAAAAACTCCTATCTTCATGATTTATCTTCCTCTTTTTCACTGAAAAATGATTTTATCTTGAATGTCAAATGGTTTATGATTTTTTCAGACCTTATCTCATTCAAAAGGACATTTGTAAGCATCACGAGCAATATTTCATCTGTTTCTGCCTCTTCGACGATATTTTTTATCTGAGAATATTCTGTTTGGAGACGATTCAGAACGTTCAGTAATTCCTCCTCTGTGGCATCTGTGACTAAATCATAGTTCTTATCGTCAAGTCTAATATTCACGCTTTTCTTCATAAACACTCTCCGTGATATTAATCATGTTCTGAAGTTTTTGAATCAGAGAATTCATGGAGTTTCTATAAGTTTCAACAAGGGTTTCGAGTTCCCTTTTCTCTTTGTCAAGTTTTTCGATTTTGCTTAAAGCTTCGTTAATTTGTTTCCATAATTGTTCATTTTCTTCTTTTGCTTTTTTGTGTTCTTCCAGAAGTTTGTCTACAAGCTTTTCAAGTTCAGCCAGCCTGTCCAAATCCATTCACCCCTTGAAATTAAAGTATATCACAACTGTTTTTGCTTTTCGATATACTATGATTGGAGGCGAACATGATGATAGAAATTGGTGGTTCTCGATTAACAGTTTCTGATGTTGTTAAAGTTGCCAGATATTGTGAAAAAGTAGAACTTTCTCCTGAATCTATAGTGAAGATGCAAAAAAGTCGCGAAGTGGTAGAACAGATATTGAAAGAGGAACGAGCTATCTATGGTGTGAATACAGGTTTTGGAGCCTTTGCCAATGTTAAAATACCAAAAGATGATCTGTTGCAAATACAGAAAAATATCTTGCTTTCTCATGCATGCGGTGTAGGCGAACCATTGAGTGAAGAAATAGTCAGGGCGATGATGCTGATAAGGGCACATTCTCTCTCTCTTGGTTTTTCCGGAGTCAGACCTGTGATAGTCAAAAAACTCTGCGAGTTTTTGAACAAAGGAGTAATTCCATATGTCCCATCAAAAGGATCAGTTGGTTCAAGTGGAGATCTTGCTCCACTTGCCCATATTGCTCTGCCTCTAATTGGCGAAGGATATATTCTCAAAAACGGAGTTAAAGTCCCAGCTAAGGAAGTTCTGCTCGAAAAAAATATAGATCCTCTTATTCTTTCAGAAAAAGAAGGTCTGAGTCTTGTAAATGGGACTCAAGCAATGGCAGCTATTCTTTCGATTGTGGTGAATGATGTAGCCAATTTGATTTATCTTGCTGTGCGTGTGGCTGCTTTGGTTGCAGATGTATTGATGGCTTCTCCTGATGCGTACGAGGATATCGTATGGATTTCAAGGCCACACAGAGGTCAGAAAATCGTTGCCAAATTGATGAAAGAACTGTTTGAAGGTAGTCAAATCAGGGAGTCTCACAGAAATTGTTCACAGGTTCAAGATGCTTATTCTCTCAGATGCATCCCACAGGTCTATGGAGCTGTCCTGGACTGCTTAGAATATGTAAAAAAGATTGTCGAGATCGAACTGAATTCAGCTACAGATAATCCGCTGGTTTTTGGTGAAAAAATACTGTCTCAGGGGAATTTTCATGGTGAACCTCTGGCTCTATCAGCTGATTTTCTTGCTATATCTCTGTCAGATTTCGGCAATATGGTGGAAAGACAGATAGATAGAATGGTGAACCCGAAAGTTAATGCGAATTTGCCTCCCTTTTTGGTTATCGGGGACGAGGGAACAAATTCTGGCTACATGATATGGCAATACACAGCAGCGGCCCTTTGCAATGAAAATAAAATTTTGTCTCACCCAGCATCGGTGGATACGATTCCAACAAGTGGTTATCAGGAAGATCATGTCAGCATGGGAATGAATGCTTGTCTAAAATTGATGAGAATATATGAAAATATAATCTCGCTTGTCTCTATAGAGCTAATGTGTGCTACTAGAGCTCTGCAACTTAGAAGGCCTCTCAAGACATCACCAAAAAACGAAGAATTGTTTGAATCAACAGTACCATTGATTGATAAAGTTTCGGGCGATAGTTTTGTTCAGGATCAATTTGAAAGGATCAGATCATTTGTTTTAGAGAAAACCAGAGTTGTTATGAATGAATGGTGGAGAAGTTATGAATGAAAATATCTGGTTTGATGACATTGAACAGTTTCTCGTCTGCCCAAGGAGGTATTGCATAGAAAAAACATCCAGAAATTATGAACGTATACCAGACGAACAGAAAACAAGAGAATTGATGAAACTAAAATTTTCTATCGAAAAACCTGTAATCTCCGCCGATCTTTTCGGGAATACCCTCATCTCATCACCCGACGCGATAGTTCCCCATGGAGAGATGTGGAAGATTTTAATGAAAAAAACTGCCAAAAGATTTAAGAAGAAGTATTTGCTGGAAGCAGCTTTTCACGGATATGTTTTTTCAAGCAACGGATATATAATTTCTCAGGTTATTGTTGAATCGCCTTATTTTAGAGCAAGTATAGACTGGAAAGAAGGCATCCCTCATCTTTTTAGTGTTATAGAAAACATTGTTTATTCACAGATGGACGATCCTCCCGTGCCAAAACCTGTTTCTCAGTGCAAAACCTGCAGACACGTTCTTGAATGTACAAAAATACTTGTTAAAGAAGGGAGTTTGTTAGCGATACACGGTTTGAACAGCAAATTGAAGATGAAATTGATTGAACAAGGTGTGACAGATCTTCCGGATATTTTATCGAAAGATATAGATTATATCTCTATAGATACTGTTGAAAAACTCAGGAAAAAGGTGACCGCCTTACTTGAAGATAAGGTTCTGGTCATATCCCAGTATGACAGGTTGGAAGAAGGTGTTTTTCTTGATATAGAGTCACACCCACTGAAAGATTTTGATTACTTATTTGGTGTGCTTGTTGACGATAAATATATTCCCTATCTCTGTGAGTCAATAGAAGATGAATACAGAGTTTTTGGAGAACTCCTCGATTTTCTTGATAGAACAAGTGGTCCCATATATCATTATTGTCCATATGAACCTTCTCGATTTTCCTCTCTTGTGAACAGATGGAGTGATTTGGGGACTGTATATAGAAAGATAAAGACAAGATTTGTCGATGTCTATCAAATTTTAGTGAAACATATTGCTCTTCCTCTTTTCACATACTCACTGAAAAGTGTAGCACGCTTTTTGGGTTATCAATGGCGCACAAATCTCGATGGTCTAAGAGCTTCGAGATATTATCAATTATGGCTTTCTACACGTGATCAGGAATATCTCGATATTCTCCTTGAATATAACGAAGATGACACGCGTGCTACAAAGCTCGTGGTGGAAAAACTAAATTACTTTCGAAATCAAAAAGTAATTTACAGATAATCAAAAAGTAATTTTCTTGCTCCATAATTTGACTGACCAGTCAGTAAAAAGGAGGTAAAACTATGGCGGTTGTGGGAGGAGTTAAAGGATTGATTTATAGACAGGCTGGCAAGCTTGTTTCAATGGTCTTAAAAAACACCGATGAAGAAGGATTGTACAAGTTATTTTCAACACTCAGCGCATTTACCAAGGAACCATCTAAGAGTGGTCTGAAAAAACTTGCAATCATGGCTAAGGAAAAACATCCGATGATTACCAGCTGGGTTAACGTATTCAGAAGATCAAGTCCAAAATGTGTTGAGAAGATCATAAACAATTTGATCATCAATGAATTCGCAATAGGAGAACCAGTCAGACAGCAGAAAATGCATGACCACAGAGTTGTTTTGCCGAAACTTGGTGTTATAAGCCCCACTTATGCTTGCAATTTGAATTGTGTGGGGTGTTATGCTGGTCTTTACGGCAGAAAATACGAACTGACAAAAGAAGAGGTTAGCAAAGTTATACAGCAAGCCAATGAACTTGGAATCTATTTTTGGGTTATCACCGGCGGAGAACCTTTTTACTGGCCATATTTAATGGATATCCTGGAGGAATTCAACGATAATTACTTCCTGATCTACACCAATGGCACTCTTATCACGGAGGAGATCGCAGAGAAACTTTCGAAGCTTGGGAATGCTACACCGGCAATATCTGTGGAAGGTTTTGAGCTCGATACAGATTGGAGAAGAGGTAGAGGCGTCTTTAAGAGCATTATGGAAACCTGGGATAGGTTGAGAAGACATGGGGTACCTTTTGGAGCATCTATAACTGCAACAAGAATGAATCACGACACCCTTATGAAGGATGAATTCTGGAAATTTTTGGAAGAGCAGCAGGTTGTTTATGCATGGGTCTTCCAATATATGCCTGTTGGAATTAATGCATCG
>LDZR01001869.1_pt1 | contig 11823 bp, 10 predicted proteins | sample 615371 | NCBI WGS metagenome assembly LDZR01 (sample SAMN03408294, study PRJNA278302) | terrestrial metagenome | isolation source: oil reservoir sample K2 | place: USA: Alaska, North Slope, Kuparuk formation | collected 2013
CCAAAAGGCTGCAAATTCCACACAAGGTGTCCTTTTGCAAAGGACATATGTAAAGAACAAGTTCCTGAGTTTAGAGATGTAGGAGGAGGGCATTATGTAGCTTGCCACTTAGTATAGCTACACGCCCTCCTCCTTTTTTTCAAGTTCTTTTATAAAAATGGGTTTCACCAAAAATTCGAAGTATACAAAGCTAATCAAAAGAACCAAAGAAGTAATCAGAAAAGGAAGAGTACTCTTACCTCTTTGAATTACATACCCTGCTATAAAGCTTCCAATAGCCCCTCCTATGCTCCTCAAAAAAGTTCTGGCACCTCCCTTATCTTCCTCTACAGCAGACATCGTTTGGCTGTCCACCATATTGAGAAAAAGTGTAAAGCTACCACTCCTTAAAAGGAAAATTAACACAAAAGCAATGGGAAGCATCTTAAAGTAAAGAATGAAAGCCAGCCCTATATTTATAGCGTACACGTAGTAATAAGACCTAATTACTCCCAGCTCATTTATAAGCCAAGGCATTATTATAGAGGCAAAGAACAGAATTATACCATTGGCAGTCAAAACGTAAGAGACAGCCTCATCATGCCACCCTGTGGTAAATTTTATTATGACATTCTGAAAAGGTATAACGACTGAAAATACCATTCCCATTAAAAAGAGATATAATGTCAAAATTATTATTTTGCTGTTCAAATGCTCTTTAAAATTCTCTGTTAAATTTTTTGCTTCAATCTTTTCTGCACTATTAAGCTTATTGTTATTGCGGCAGGGCAAAAATAATCCCCTCAAAATTGCCACTAAAAAGATAGACAAGGCAGATATGTATATCGACCACTGATATTTAGTGGTACCATACTTGAGAAACTGCGGGATAAATCCCCCCATAAGAGTCCCTATCCCGCTGAAGAGGGTAAAAACTGCAAAGAGAAGACTGTAGCTTAAAGTCTCTGCTTCACTTGTCCCGGCATAAGAAAAGAGAAGCTGTATCTCTGTAGAAACCAAAAGTGAAACCCCTATAAACTGTATTATTTGGGCCGGATAAAAGGCATAAAGGGTGGTCCCAATTCCAAACATCAAATAGCCCAATCCTATCAGTACAATCCCCGTTATAAATACCCTTTTCCTCCCAAAATGCCTTGCCATAAATCCTGCAGGCAGTGAAAAAAGCCCCATGACAAAAGTGCCTATAGAGTTTAAAGCGCCAATCTCTTCAGGTGAAATATTCAAAGCTAAAAAGTGGAAATTTAGCACAAACCCTAAAATACCCATTCCTATCCCTAAAAATGCCTCTGTTGCCACAAAAATTTTTACTTCCCTTGGCAGAAATTTTATCTGGTCAAAAAGCCCCATACACTTTCTCCTTTCTTCCCAGACAATCAGACAAAGGGGACGGTTCCTTCCGTCTGATCTTTTAAATTTAATCAGGCTATATAGTCAGGCTTTGCCTTTTTCTTTCAAAATCTTATGTATACTATACCTAGTCACCCCAGCAATAGAAGCAATATCTTTAATTGAAAGTCCTGTTTTTTCTCTGTATTTTTTTATTAAGTCATGCCATTCTTTACGTTTTTTAATTTCCAGATTTTCTATATCTTTAATCCCAAATTCCATTGCCATTTTTTTAAATAACTCTTTGGCTTCTTCCGTACTCATTTTTTCTTCCTCAATGTCGATAAAAATTTCAGTGCCTTCTGTCTGCTCCATATATTTCTTAAACTGTTCTATAGCTTTCTTTTTATCATCAGAGAAAATACCTAAAATCAACTCTGTATCTATAATTTGACACATTTTATCATTATCGTTAAGATAACAGCTATAACTGCTCCACTTATAATCAGAAACTTCTTTCACTAGTCCCGCTTTTACCGGATTCTGATGAATGTATCTTACTAATGCTATAACGTAACTCTCATCTTCAACTGGCTCACTTCTAAACCTATCTTGAAATAAATGCCCTGTCCTATCGTATTTTTTATTAAAATAAGAAACATAAGTTCCTGCAATCCTCTTAATAGAACTTGACAAATCTTCATTGCCTTCCTTGATCATCAAATGAACATGGTTGCTCATTAGACAAAAAGCAGTTAAATAAAACTTCCCGTCTAGCTTTTTCTCTGCCAATATTTCTATAAAGCGCTTTTTATCATCATCATTGTTAAATATATTTTTCTTTTCATTTCCCCGCAACATCACATGATAATATCCACTCTTGCTTTTAACTCTTGACTTTCTAGGCATTTATATCCACTCCAAAAATAATAATTCAGACAAAAGGAACCGTCCCCCTTGTCTGATTATAACATATAAATTAGATAAAATCTCCCATTTTTTCAGAAGTTTTAATTTTATATATTCCTAACAGGATAAAGGTTAATGCAAAAGCCAACAGTATGATTATATTCATATAAACATCGCTTAAACTACCACCCATTTGAATTTTTTCTATAGCGTCTATTGCCCATTTCTGTGGTATAAAATCAGAAAGCTTTTGAAATGATTTTGGCATTAAATATAATGGCCAGAAAGTTCCCCCTAACATACAAGTAGGTGTAATAATTAAAGTAGACAAGACATTAGAATAACTTGTAGAGGGTGAAAAAGCAACTATCATTGAACTTAAACCAATAGAGGTTATTCCAAAAGAAACCAGTACTAAAAAAACATCAAATGTCGCTTTTGTGAAGCTTAAGTTTAATATAAAGGTAATCAACGCAAGTATAAAAGCTATTTGAAAAACTGTCAAAATCAAATTTACCAAAAAATTGCTCGCTAAATAAGTTCTTGGCTTTAAAGGAGAAGCAAAAATTCTGTAAAAAGTTTTATCTCTCTTCTCCACAAGTATAAAATTAGAAATATTAAAAGTACTAAACATCAAAAACATTATAAAAAATCCTAAACTTCTTGTTGTTGCCACTGCCGTCTTCCCTATATCTTCAACAATATATGTTTTCAAGCTAAAAGGACTGTTCTTATAAAGGTTGTACATCTTATAAAAATTTTCTTTATTTCCTTCGGATGCCTTACTCAAATTGTAAAGAACATTTATCTTGCGGTCAAGATAACTTTTCAAAAATAAGGTGGTTTCTTCCCCTTTTATTGATACAATCTCTACATCCTTTGGATTTCCCTTCAAAATTTCTTCTTCAAATCTTTGAGGAATCACTATAGCGCTGTCAACTTTTCCTTTCGATACTTTAACATTTATCTCATCTTCTTTTAAGAAAACAACCTTGAATTTATCAGTTTTTTCCAATGAATTAATTAAATCTGCCGAAATAAGACTCCCATCTTTATCTACAACACCTATTCTAAGCTGTCCGCTGCCACCATAGGTAAAAAGCAAAAAGAAAAGTGGAATTATAATACTAAAAATCAATAAAATAATATTCCCTTTCCTTCTAAAAAATAACTTTACAGTATTGTTCATAACCAAAAATAGCTCTCTCACTTAAAAAGCCTCCCTTCTGAATAAGTAGGCCGACAACACTATGAAAAAAGCTGCAGGAATTAAATTTACCATGAGGGCCAAAGGTACATATTGATAATTTCCTCCCAATATCACATTAAATATGGCTGTATTTGTCCATGTAATTGGAGAAAAATTTGAAAGTCTCTCAATAAACTGACTTCCCATCTCTTTTACAGGATAATATGACCCACCTAAAAAGGCTATAAAAGGAATTATACCGTTTAGTAAACCTTGTGCCATTGCTCCATTTTTTATAATAAACCCCAAACTCACTCCCAAGCCCACCACAAAAATTATCTCACTAATTATAATCACAAAAACAGTTATGATATCATTTCCCCAATTAGTTCCGAAGATGTATTTGCTAAAAAAAATAATAATCAAGGCCTGTATAAAAACAGAAAAAGTTACCCCTAACACCTTCCCTATCAATATTTCATATTTCTTAACAGGAGAAGCTAATATTCTGCGCCCTGTCTTTTTTGTCCTTTCCATATCTATTGAAAATACACCACTCATAGCACCGTATAAAATTATCAAAGTAAGCATTGTAACAGAATAATAATCGAATGATGTTTGTTTAACTTTTCTGTCAATAGAGGTTATATTTATAAATTCTCTATTTAAATTTATATCGCCGCTATTCTTAAGAAAGGCAGGATTTTGTGAAGCTATAGCTGTCATTCCCTTAAAAGTATCAACAAAAGAGTCAATCATACTTTCTGCAATCTCCGTTTTTATATCTCCATGTGCATTCTTATAAAAAGTTATATCTTTACCTTTTAAAAAAACATAACCATCATATTTGCGTTTTTCTATTTCACTTATTCCTTTGCTGATATCTTTTATTTCTACAAATTTTACTCCCATTTTATCAGTTTCTTTAATGAAAATATCAAAACCTTGTGAAAGTATCGTATCTCCTTCATCTGTATATATGACTTTTATATCCCCTAATTTTATATCTGATGTTGACGAAAACGCAAAACCTAAAATTCCAATAAGAACTATTGGCAATAGTATCATAATTGCCATTACATTCTTGTCATAAAGAATTTCCTTTATTTCTTTAAGCATTATAGTAAGGATTCTCATTTTACCACCTCTAATCCCTCAATTTTCTGCCCGTTAACGTGAGGAAAACTGTCTCCAAATCGGGAATTTCATTTCTCAGATTGCGTATTGGTATATTCTTTGAAATAAAATAATGGATTATATCATCAAAATTGCTCACATCTTTTAAACTTGTTATCTTTATCGTGCTGTCTTTTATCTCAACATCTTTTACACCCTTTATTCCTTTCAATTCCTCCTCTTTTATTCCATCAATTGAGCCAATTTCAATATAAACTGTATTCACATCTGTAACCATTGAAATGAGTTCTCCCTTTGTTCCTTCAGCTATAACCTTGCCATGGTCCATTATAGAAATCCGTGTACAGATAGCCTCTACTTCCTCCATATAGTGACTTGTGTAAATAATTGTACTACCCATTTCATTTAACTTTTTAACAGATTCCAAAATGTGATTCCTCGATTGAGGGTCTATACCTACTGTAGGTTCATCCATTATTATCAATTTAGGTCTATGGGCAATGGCACAGGCAATATTTAGCCTTCTTTTCATACCACCTGAAAATTTATTTGGTACTTCTTTCGCTTTATCTGAAAGGCCTACAAACTCTAATGCCATCTCTACATTTTCTTTTAGCTCTTTCCCCTTAAGTCCATAAAGGCTTGCAAAAAACTTTACATTTTCATAGGCTGTTAAATCTCCATATATAGCAACGTCCTGAGGCACAATACCTATATTTTTCTTTATGAATTCAGCATCTTTACGTATGTCTTTGTCAAAAACATAGACTTCACCTCTGTCAAAACTTATCAGTCCGCAGATTATGCTTATAGCCGTAGTCTTTCCTGCACCATTGGGACCCAAAAGTCCATAAATTTCCCCTTCTTCTATTTCCAAATTTACATTATCTAAAGCTATAATATTGCCAAACCTTTTTGTCAAATCCTTCATTCTAACTATTTTCATAAAATCCCTCTCCCTAGAATATAAATTTTCAGATAAAAGAAAATATCCCTCTTAATTGAAATTGATTTACCTTTCTAGGAATATTATAAAAGAAATGGTGGAAATTATCTAGTATAATCACATAAAAAAAGTAAGGTCCGCGATGGTCTTCGCTTCAGCCAGTACAGGTCCTTCGGCACCCTTTAGCACTTCACAACCTGTACTGACCTATGCTCGACTGCTATGGATACCTTAGAAGTCTTATGCACCTTCCATAAGACCTCCAGTCTAAGTACACTGCAAAGGCGCATACTTCGACCTGCAGCACCCATAGCAGTCTTAGCTCGACTGCAATGCATCCTTTTTAGCTTATAGCTTTATCAAGACACATTGCAATCTGCCCTCTGACTGACATTCGCAATACCGAACATCAATCTTCGGCCGGCCATCTAAGGCTTACGCCTCTAAATGACCTTGGCTCAACCACCGCGAACCTTACACTATTATGTTTCCCGCACTTTAAGGGAATATTCTAAGAATTTTTATCTATTTTTGGAAAGTTAATGCAATAACTCTTGCCTGTCCTTCCAAGTCTTCTTTCTTAACTTCCAGCTCAGAAGAGGGGATTTGTTCTCCATTTGTAAGTTTCAAAAAGTTATCTACTGTGTCTATTGGAAAATCTATGTACTCCGTCTTGTAGTGCATTGGAATTGTAATCTTTGGGTTTAACTGCTTCATCACTTCTACCGCCTGTTTTGCATCGATGGTATAATATCCTCCTACAGGGATAAGCAAAACATCCACAGGCCCTATCTCATTGACCTGCTTTTCCGTCAAAACATGTCCTAAATCTCCCATGTGGCACACTCTTACACCGTCAATCTCAAAAATGAAAACTATGTTTTTCCCCCGCTTTGCCCCCTGCTCTTCGTCGTGGAAAGTGCTTATTCCTTTTATTTTTATTCCTTTTATGTTGTGTTCTCCTGTCCTGTCCACTATTTCAAATTTCCCTTTTACAGCTTTAAAGTAATTGTGGTCAAAATGGGAATGAGAAGAAGTGACAATATCTGCCCTCACATCCGGCATAGGGTATCCTACAGAATCGTCAAAAGGGTCTGTCACAATTGTAGTCCCGTCTTCGGCAGTCAATTTAAAGCAAGCGTGTCCTAACCATTTTATTTTCATAAAAGACCACCTCCTAAAACCTATTATAACACAAAAAAGGCAGCAAAAACCGCCTTCTTTACATTCTTTCAGGAGCAGTGACTTTAAGTATGTCAAGAGCGTTCTTTAGAACAGTCTTTACAGCTAAAATCAGAGCAAAGCGTGCTTTCATTAAATTCTCCTCTGCTCCTTTCACCCTATGGCTGTTGTAGAAAGAGTGGAAAAGAGAAGCAACGTCTATGACATACCTTGTAATCCTGTGAGGAGCCAAGGTCTTCGCAGCTATAGTTATTTCTTCAGGAAAATAGGCAAGTTTTTTAATCAAATCCACCTCTTCCTCTTCTTTTAAAAGCCCAAGGTCTACATCTTCTATATTTTCTATCTTAACCCCCATCTCCTCTAACTGCCTTATTATAGAACAGATTCTCGCATGAGCGTACTGCACGTAAAAGACGGGATTTTCATTCGTCTGCTGCTTAGCTAAATCCAAATCAAACTCTATTGGACTGTCAGGAGACCTCATATTGAAGAAAAATCTCGCTGCGTCTTTACCTACTTCCTCTATCAAATCCCTTAAAGTGATCATCTTTCCTGTCCTTTTAGACATCCTGACTACCTGTCCGCCCTCTATAAGCTTGACAAGCTGCATCAAAACTACATCAAGCCTTGATGGGTCTATCCCCAAAGCCTTCATAGCCCCTTTCATAGGAGCGACATGCCCATGGTGGTCAGCCCCCCAAACATTTATCACCCAGTCAAATCCGCGTGTCACAAACTTGTTTTTGTGATAAGCTATGTCAGAGGCAAGATATGTAGGAACTCCATTTGACCTCACTAAAACGTCATCTTTCTCAGCGCCAAAAAGGGTCATTTTAAACCACAATGCTCCATCTTTTTCATAGGTATAGCCCTTTTCTGTAAGCTCCTCTATCACTTTATACACTTCTCCGCTGTCATAGAGGGACTGCTCAGAGAACCAAACGTCATACTCTATTCCGTAAAGCGCCAAATCCTCTTTCATCTTCTCTATATTCTTTTTAAGCCCATATTCTATTAAAGCCTTTCTCCTCTCTTCAGAAGGCACATCCTTATACTTGTCTCCGTGTATCTCTAAAAATTCTTTCGCTCTGTCTATTATGTCCTCTCCGTGGTAACCCCCTTCTGGCACCTCTGCATCTATTCCAAGAAGTTGCAAATACCTAGCCTCAAGGGAATATCCAAACTTCTCTATCTGATTCCCCGCGTCGTTTATGTAAAATTCCCTTGAAACGTTATACCCCGCGTAATCGAGTATGGAAGCCAAAACGTCTCCTATCGCTCCCCCTCTAGCATTTCCCATGTGCATCGGACCTGTAGGGTTAGCAGAAACAAATTCCACCTGCACCTTCTTGCCTTTTCCAAGGTTAACCCTTCCATAATCTTTTCCTCTTTTGTGAATCAATTTAAGCGTCTCAATCAAAAAATTTTGGTTTAAAAAGAAGTTGATAAAGCCTGGCCCAGCAACTTCAACCTTCTCTATAAAGGTACCAGAAGTATTCATTTTTGAAGCTATAATCTCTGCAATTTTACGAGGAGCCATCTTTGCCTCTCTTGCCATAACCATTGCAAAATTGGTAGCAAGGTCCCCATGCTGTTTTTCCTTTGGCTCTTCCACTTCCACATCTGGAATTGATTCAAAATTGAGCAATCCCTCTTTTTTAGCTTCATTTAATGCTTTTAAAACAACATCTTTTATCTCTTCTTTAGCTTTTTGAACAATATTCTCCAACTCAATTTACCTCCCGCACTTTTAGATATAGTTCATTGTTGCTTACCTTTCTATTGTTGAGGTCGAGAACATACTTTATGTTTACCTCTCCTCCACTCTCCCCCATATTTACATTCACGTCTGTAGAGAGAACTCCTAAAAGAATTTTGCCATAAGGTGTCTGATAATCTGTCTCATGCCTTTTATTTTTTTCAAAGACCATTTTGGACTTGTTCGTGCCAAATCTGAGCAAGGTAACCTTGTCTCTAGTTATTTTCAAAGTGGTAGTGGTGCCATCCATGCCTGACAATTCGCTCTCTTCATACACCACGTAAAAAGTATTGCCCTTGACATAGAAATTCCCTTCTGTAACAAGTTCTATAGTGTCAACTTCTTCCCTGTCGTTCTTCTGAGTGCCCTTTACAGAAATAATGGCCTTTTTCAACTGCCTCTCCCCTTTTTGCCTTCAAAAAATCCTTTTCTATTATTTTTTAACATACAATCCCCTTATTTTCAAGTACGCTATTCAAAATATTTAAAAAGGAAGCGGATTAAAACCCGCTTCCTTTCTTATTCTATGTCGCTTCTCCAAGCAAAGAAAGGTTTGGCCCTACCGTAAAGAGCATATTCTTTCTTGCTCACCCACGCCCAATTTTGATTGCCGTAGTCGTAGTGCCACCATTCATCTAAATAGTTTGTAAAACCCACTGATGTCATGATATTAAAGAGTAACCTGCGATTTTCCAAGGCTTCCCTTTCCTCTTTTGAAAGCTCCTTGCCTTCTTTCAACAACTCTTCAAAATAAGTAGTCCTTGCCTTTTCCGTAGGATCGTCATACTCTGTTCCCATATTGAGCAGCCTTCCCTTGTCATCTGCAATTGTCAGGTCAACAGCCCCTCCGGTGTTGTGGGGCGAAGGCCTCGTAGGATCTGTAGAAGGTAATGCAACAAATGTCAAGGTTCTTTTAGTAATCTCTTCTTCCGATTCAGAAGGATATTGCTTCCTAAACTGTTCCTTTAAAGTATCAAACAGAGATTGCTGCACCTGAATAGGTCTCCACGTATCAAAAATCACAAACTTATATCCCGGTGGCAATAAATCAGCCGCTTCTAGTAATTTTTCATATACACTCTCTCTCACGTAACATTCAGGAAGAGCACCTTTTATCCCCTGAAGAAAGTACTCTGAGCGCACTATTATCCTCTCGGGATATAAACTTAAAGGAACCAGCTTTTCATTATTTTCTCTTATCGGAATCTTTCTAACCTCTTCCCAATTCCACTTTTCGATTGGAGTGGAAATAGGTATTTCCTTAAAATTTTTATCACTCATTTTTTCACCCTTTTCTCCAGCAATTTTATAATATTCTTCTCCTACCAATTCTTTCAAGGCCTTTTCGTCCTCTTCACGAGGTGAATACATGTAAAGTATTACACCTATTAATATCCATACTACTAGGATTATATTACTCGTAGGGCCACTCTAAGGATAAATCCGTGCCGGGTATCAGCGTAGAAATAGCAATAAGCCCCGCCATTATCGCACCTACAATGGGATAAAACATACTTGACACTTTTTCCATTCCTTTTTAGGTAAAGGAGCAGGAGTATCTTTGAAAACCCCAATTTTATCCATAATTAATCAGTAGCCTTTTTTATAGCTTCATAATACTCACCTAACAAATTTTTCAATGCTTCTTCCTCATTACCTTTTGGAGCTTTAGCATATAGTATAACTCCCACTATAGCCCACACACCTAAAACAATATATTCATATGGCCAAGCTAATGACAAAGGCGTTCCTGGAATCAAAGTAGCTATTGCAATTATAATTGCTACTATACCTCCAATTAAAGGTAAGAGAGTAGCCGAAGTCCTATAAGCACCTCTAAGATTAGGATATTTTTTTCTTATTTTAATCAAACTAAGAGTAGCCAATACCCACGCAATTGCAATAGCAAATCCTCCCATATCTAAAAACCATACCATAGCTCCTTTTCCCAGCCATCCTAAACCAAGTGCAAATCCAAGAGTTAAGTAAAGAGCATTTACAGGTGTTCCATATTTAGGATGCGTTTTAGTGAAGGTTTGGGGAAGAACTCCTGCACGTGACAAAGACAAGATTAATCTAGGCGTTGCTGCAAATAAACCTACAAAACTTGTAACTAATCCTAGGACAGAAATAAAATATGCCGCCCATCCTAATGCAGGAAAACCAGCTACTTTAAAAGCATCTATTGTTCCTAATTTTAATTTAGCAGTCTCTTGCCACGGAATAACCCACGCAGAAGATAGCAACACTATCGTATAAAACAATCCCGCTAAAACAACTGATAAAATAACACTAATGCCAATTTTCCTTACGGGCATATTTGCTTCTTCTGCTAGTACAGCAACTAACTCAAACCCTGTTAAATATGTCATAGCGGGTAAAACAAATCTCATTGTCGAAAGGAATGGATTCATATCTTTACTCCAGGCAGGCCAAAAGTTTGATGCTTGACCGTGAGTAAATCCTACAATTACTAACAGTAACCCTAGTACAATCATTGTTCCAAACATTACAATTTGAATCCCTGATGCTAAATGAGCTCCATAATAATTTACTAAAAACACTAACAATGTAATAGCAATACCTACTATAAGTTCAGGTAAATGTATTTTAGTCCCCGCAATAACATAATATGGGCCTTGTTCAAGTTGAGGAAAAATCCATGCCAATAACAAACTTGATGCCGTCACATAAAATGCCAGAGAAGCTAAATAAGCGCCTACTAACGCCCATCCTGCTATAAAAGAGGTTGTCTTACCAAATGCGACATACGTGTAAACAACTTCTCCTCCAGCTCTGGGGAAAACAGTAGACAATTCGGCATAAGCCAAAGCAATTAAACTAGCAATCACTGTCGCTACAACAAATCCAAAAATTTCCCCTCCTGCTCCGTATGCTGCAAAAAACTTACTGTTTGTATATATCCAGCTTGTTCCTATAACGCCCGCTGCTCCAAGAGCAACTAAACCAATAAAGCTTATTCGTTTTTGAAGTTCTGTCATTAATAACACCATCCTTTCTTTCTCTTTTTTATTATTTTTTAATTTCTAAAATCTTACTTTAGTTTTCTCTCTTTACATACTCACCTGGTTACCCAAACTGTACAAAAATGTACAGTTTAGATAGCTGGGGTATTTGTAGTCCGCCCTTCAGACTTTCCCAACCCCAGCAGGCGGTATTTGGGAAAGCCATAGCCCCTGCCCCAAGAAGCAGGAACTCACGCCCTTACGGGTCTCCCCACTTGCCCTGAATTAGTAATTCTTTCAGGGTAGAGAAGTCTCTTGGCACCTTCTCAGGAGAGAGTGGAGTCACCACCGCTACCTTGAGAACTCGCCAGAAATCATAGGCACTAAAACTTGTTCCATCCAGAGGTTC
>LDZR01002602.1_pt1 | contig 11793 bp, 17 predicted proteins | sample 615371 | NCBI WGS metagenome assembly LDZR01 (sample SAMN03408294, study PRJNA278302) | terrestrial metagenome | isolation source: oil reservoir sample K2 | place: USA: Alaska, North Slope, Kuparuk formation | collected 2013
ACCCTCCTCCAAGGGGCCTTATTACTTTATCCATATGTTGGGCCGTAACCTTTGGTCCCGGCGTGATGGTGGGGAAAGCGGAAAGCTTTTCTTGCCGCCCAGGAAGCTAAGACCCTGGCGGACCGTATACGCATAGAAGTATATGAGATCTGCGGGTACAGACCTCTGGCAGAACTTTTGGCGCGGGCAGTACCGCGCCTGAGGATACTTCGGAAGAAAAGTAAGGAGGGAACGACCGGAGGAGGAACAGGAACGATTTCAACAGATTTACCATCTCGCCGCCCTATTAAAGTCGATACTGTTCTACGGAAGGGAAGAGGCTGTGAAAATGCAAAAACTCGATCCCAGCCACGGGTCCCTGCCCTACCTTTGCGGGCGGCTGCTAGCCGTACTAGAGGAAGCCCAGCAGCGGGCGGCCGACTTTAAACTCAAAACCACCCTTGTGGACGATAGAGCTTCAAAACACAAACGGCATTAAAGTGGCGGTCGGCAAACTGAAAAATGGCACCTTTTTCCGAGTGCTATTATCTCCTCCCCGGATAAGGAAAATCGTAATTTCTGCCGACTCACAGGTGCACCTTTGCGCCGTACACTCCATTCCTTTACTCCATCCATTCCTTTACTCCATTTCCTCCTCGATCCACTTTTTAATTTCCTCCTTGTCAGGTACGCGGCCGAAGACCTTAACTTTACCGTTGATAATCAGCCCCGGCGTCATAATGACCCCGTAATCGGTAATCTCGTTGATGTCAGTTACCTTTCCCACTTCAGCCGCAACACCCATTTCGGCGAGGGCGTTCATAACATTCTGCTCCAACGCCTTACACCGGGCGCAGCCCGGACCCAAAACCTTTATTTCCATTGCACAACGTCGCCTCCTTCTCTATTTTTTTAGAAATGAGTTCGTGGAGAGGGCACCGGCCCTCATGAACGGCCGCCAGGGAAAGAGGTAAGGGGCGTTGAATTGTTACACCTCTAGCCCACCAGCGCTCCAAACACCATCCCTGTCAAGGTGGCCATTATGACTACCAGAAAAACGTAAGCCAAGGTCTTCTTAAGGCCCAGGACGCTGTTGATAACCAGCATATTGGGTAAACTTAGAGCCGGCCCCGCCAAAAGGAGGGCTAAGGCAGGCCCCTGGCCCATACCTGAACCTAGAAGTCCCTGTACAATGGGTACTTCCGTTAGAGTGGCAAAGTACATAAAGGTTCCAACAATAGAAGCCGTGAAATTGGCTAGAAGTCCATTGCCCCCCACGGTCATGGATATATACTTAGCCGGGATTATCCCTGTATCCACGCCGGGTCTGCCCATAAGGAATCCGGCCACCAGTACCCCTCCAAAAAGAAGGGGTAAGATCTTTATGCTGAAATCCCAAATAGAATCAACCCAGGCAGATAATTCTTCCCGGGTAAACCAGGCTTGCAATATCAGTGCCAGGGCTATGAGCAGGCCGAACACCATATACCATTTTACACTGTACACGGCATACCAGAAACCCACCTCTTCCCCAGGCTTACCCCAAGCGGCAAAGACGAGTATCAAGACCAGGACCAGAAAGTACAGGGCGGTCTGGCCTAAGGTCCGCCGGGGTTCCCCTGTTCCTTCCGGCATGAGGAATCCTCTAGCCCTTTCCTGTTCCTCTTCCCTAAAGAGCACGGCCATGATAAGCCCGATAACTATCGAAAACAGAACCGCACCAATAGCCCTGGCCAGGCCTATCTGCCAGCCCAGGACACGGGCCGAAAGGATAACGGCCAGTACATTGACGGCCGGGCCGGAATAGAGAAAGGCTACGGCCGGCCCTAAGCCGGCTCCCCGTTTGTAAATACCCATAAATAAAGGAAGCACAGTGCAAGAACAAACAGCCAGTACGGCTCCGGAAACCGCCCCCACTCCGTACGCCGTCACCTTGGGACTATCCGGCCCCAGGTATTTCATAACGGCCTGGGAGGAAAGGAAATTACTCATGGCTCCGGCGATAAAGAGGGCGGGTATCAGGCAGAACAGCACATGCTCCCTGGCGTACTCCTGCAGCATGTAGAAAGCTTCTAGAACGGCGCTCTGCATCCTGGGATGGTGGAAAGGGAGAAAATAAGCGGCCAGGAATACGGCTACAATTAATAGGAGCTTATTTTGCTTGCTCATTGAAAAGAACATCTCCTTATTAAATCACGTTGAAACCGCGTGTAACTACTGACGCAATGGGACCAGAGATGGGCCAAGTGGTAATATTTGGAACATTGTTACTGCTAAACCGTGGATGGCGGCGGCTCCGAACGAACAGGATTGCCGATTACCCCCTTTTCCTGCTCCTTTGTACTAGCGTGAAGAGCCCGCTACATCCCCATTGTTACTCGGCAGGTAAAGATTTATGATATCCAAAATTTCTTCCAGGCTTTCAATTGTATAATCGGGTTGCACGGGGTGGCTTGGGAGATTAGCTCTTTTACGATTTAACCACACAGCAATAGCACCGCAACCCTTGGCGCCCACCACATCGGCAAGGAAAGAATCCCCCACGTGCAAGATCTCTTCCGGCATGCATTCCAAGAGCTCGGCCGCCCGTTGAAAAATGGCGGGGGAAGGCTTGTAAGCCCTGGCATCTTCCGAAGTGACCACAGCATCGAACTTTAATCCGTGTCTTAATAGAGCTATGGATAACTCGTGATTGTCTGTGTTGGAAATCAAAGCCGTACGGAAATGCCGGGCCACAGCCTCAACTACTAGAGGAGCAGCAGGGTACATCGAGCAGTTTTCTATCATTCGCAACCATATTTCCAGGTCTCCGGGAACTCTCTTTCCCTGGAAGCCGAATTGCTTGAAAGTCATATTTAGGGCCTCATCAAAAACCATCCATAGCTTAGAAAAAGGTCCCTGCCTGATTAGTTCATCTGTTAAGCGATCCCACTCCTGGTGAAAAGCTGCCGGCTCGACAGCAAAGGAGTTGACTTGTAATATCAGTTCCGTGGCTCGGGCATGAATACCTTCTATGTTAAAAAGGGTTCCGTAGGCGTCAAAGGTTACAGCACATATTCGACGCATGTGGCCACCAACAGGCCGGACATACAAGATTTCCCCTCCCCCAGACCTTTGTTTTCCGTAGTACTCTGTTTCAATAATAACAAGGCGTTGTCCTAAGAAACTGAAGGTGGTGGCCCCTCTATCATGTGGTATAACGAGGGTAGAAATAGTAAGGGACGAAACCACCCACCAATGAAATCCTACCACGAAAACCGTAAGCGGCACAAGTCTTTGGAGCAGTTTCAGGTTGGACAGGACGGGCCGCTGCCTGAACGTGTGGAGGTCGTAGTAGAGGACATCTTGGGAGCCGCCAAAGAGGGGCTCTTGGCCCTTTCGGTGGCCCTAGGGTTTCAAGTGATGCAACGCATGATGGAGGAAGAAGTCACCGCCACGCCGGTACCCAATGGCAAACACCCCCGGGCGCGCCAGGCCGTTCGCCACGGTCGGGAGAACGGCAGTGTAGTTCTCGGGGGCCGCCGGATTGCCGTCAAGCGCCTCAGGGTGCGAAGCACCGACGGTTAGGAAGTGCAAGCGGAACCGCCCTAGGAATCCATCCCAGCCCCCCCAAAGGGGGCTGGGATGGTGACTTACGCCAAATGTAAAGGCATCTGAGTTGAGTGGCAAATCGATTCTGAAGGCCTTAATGTAGAGAAAATCAAACCCCAGCTTCTCCCCCAGGTTCTCAGCTTTAAATATCGGTGTATATCCTTCTCCCAAAGTAACGATATTTTCCGGCTTCTTCAGGGGCAAAAACTCCCAGTAACGCCAAAGGTCTGCACGACGGCCAATAAGTATATCTTTTTTGAGGGTTTTGAGTTTTGCTAAGTCATATTTTACTAATAGAGGTGAACCACATTTACACGTATTGATGAGCTGATCATAATCATACGTTTGAGAGCATTTGGGGCATTCCAAATGGCTTGCCATTCCCACTTTTCATCCCTCCAATTCTAGCAAATGGCAATAGCTTCGATTTCTACTAATACGTCCTTAGGCAACCTGCTTACTTCTACAACCGACCTCGCGGGATAATCAGATGTAAAGTAATCGGCGTAAATCTTGTTTACGGCAGGAAAGTCTTCCATGTTCTTAACATAAATTGTGGTCTTAACAACCTGTTCTAGCGAACTACCTGCGGCTCCCAAAACCACTTTAAGGTTTTCTAAGGCTCTCCGCATCTGCTCTTCTATCCCGTGGCCAACAATTTCACCTGTGTGGGGGTCCAATGGAATCTGCCCTGAACAGAAAACCATCCCCCCCGCCTTTATCGCTTGGGAATAAGGCCCGATAGCTCTGGGTGCTTGTTCCGTCGTTATCTTTGTTTTTGCGGTCATTGTCTTTTCCTCCTTTAAACGTAGTTCAATTTGCAATTTCTGCGACCTCTGACCTCTTCAATGTAGCCATACAATGTATACTTCGATACTGCCAAAGCTTGCGCTACAATATCAACCGCGCCCTTTACCAGAAAAATCCCCCGCTCCTCCAGCATTTCAACTGCGCGCAGTTTGTCCTCTTTGCCCATGGCCGCTACCGGCTTGCCGAGTTTATTTAAAACATTTTCCAAGACTATTTGTACCATCTCTCCAATGTCTTGGACAAAGGTTTCTTCGTCTCTGCCCTCACCACTCAAATCGTAAGTCTGAGTAAATTCTGCCAGATATTGTTGGGCTAACTGAAACTCCGTCAAATCGTAGTTGATACAAAGGCAACTTATTATTTCCCCGTTGGAATTCCTAATGAAAATCGTAGAAGACTTAAGGTTCTTACCATCCCTGGTAAAGGCCTTGTAGCCGATTAGGTCCGGGGTATTATTCCCGTCTCGTTTGAGGGCTTCTAAAACAAGATTGGTGACAGGAGCGCCTATTGTTCGTTTCGTAACTTCGCCGGCTTTGTATACCAGAGAATTCTCCGGCCTGCTCAAATCGTGAATGACCACTTCGCAATTCTTCCCGAAGGTCTTTTGCACGCCGTCCGCTACAGCTTTAAGAATGTTAAATAAATGCCCGTCCACTTTTACGGAAGTCACCTCAGCCTTCCTTAAATTCTTGTTCTTAATTATACATACGCTACCCACTCCCTCTTTCCCGCTATGCCCCAAAATTTTTTGGGTTACAATACAATAATTTTTTCTGTTCTCTTACCATGGATACTCACGTCAAAGGATGTCTTCTCTGACGTAGCCCCACCTTTGAAGCCCGGCCTGCTTGCCTTTCGCTCGCAAAGGCCTCCCTCGCGGGCAGGACCCTTGCTTGGCATAAAGGCTTAAAGTACAGGCTTCCCGGCAGGACTTAGGCTTATTGCCTCAATTGCATTTTTCTTTAACCCCGGCAATATCACTAAGAAAAGTCATTTTACAATGATTTCCTTCTTGCAATCAGGTATAATATACCCGACAGGTGAAAAGGCTAGGGGGCGCATAAGATGGTGAGGGTAAACTATGATGAGTACATCGAACGGCTGAAAAAGAAGTCGTCGCGGCTTTATACTGCCTGGGCGACCTATAAAGGGAGGGCTGTTAGCTCTGGGAGGCCTCGTACTCCGGAAGAAGATGCTGTTTTGTTCTTGCTCGACTACAAGCGGTGGCAGAAGAGCTTAGCCGATGGCACCATAGAAAAGGTTGGGCCCCGGAGGTATCGCATGTAATGAATGAGCGGCTAAAAGAAATTCTGGGATCTCTCACAAGGGAGAAGGATTCTCTCAGGAAATCGCTGGGTGTGCTGGCCGTACTAACCGAAGCCCTCAACCCCCAAGGAATCAAGCCCATTCTGGTGGGTGGTCGGGCCCTTGAGTTTTATACTTTGGGCGGGTATGCTACGAAAGATATGGATCTAGTAGTTAACGGGAGGGAACAGGCGAAAGTTGTCTTGGAAGCGATGGGTTTTGTACGCCGCCCCGGTGAGCGGCACTGGTATCACGAGAAACTCGACCTGGCCATAGAGATACCAGATGAGGTTTTGGCCGGTTCCTCGGAGAAGCTGACTGCTGTCGAAATCAACGGCATGGAGGCTTTTATAATCGGCATCGAAGATTTGGTAATAGACAGGCTGGCCGCAGCAAAGTTTTGGAAGAGCGAAGCCGATGCTCAGTGGGCTGCTAAGCTTCTTGCGCTTCATGCCGGCGAGATCGATTTTGAATACCTTAAGGAGGCGGCTCGCCGGCAGCAAGTAGAAGACGTATTAACTAAGGCTTTGAGGCAGAGCAAAACCTATATTCGTCTGATCGCGGAAGGGCCAAGGTCTTCTTGAGCCGGTCTCTAAGGCCTTCCTCCAACAACTGGAATGCTAATACCCGCATTTTCTTGAACTTGATCTCCTCGAATTTGCGGGCCACAATTGTAGGAACCCGGCACTCTATTGATTGCCAGCTGCCTTGCTAAAAATCTTAAGGCTACAGGGCTAAACATGGCCCTACACCTATGATTTCAAGACTGTAAATAATCTTTAAGAAATAATATGGTAAGTTGGCTTATCTGTCGGGGTAAATTGAGATCGTTAGTGAGGAATAGGGTAGCTTGGCTTTCGATTGCTGTGGCTAACTGTATGGCATCGGGTGTGCGCACACGGTATTCGGCCCGGATTTCTGCACAGCGGACGGCTATCGGCAAGGTAAAAGGGATGATTGCCAGATTGGGATAGGATGAAAGTAGCATTACGTATTCCATGCAGATGTCTTCCCGCCCAAGGGATTTAGGCTTTACCAGTATCTCTGCCAGTGTTAAGGTGGAAGTAACCGCTTGAAATCTCCCTTGTTCTAAAGGGCTAAAAACGTCTTCCCTAAGTATTGTTGCCGCAGGAGCCGCCTCCAGGTAGTAAATAAAACAGTTGGTATCAAGTGCAATTTTTTTATGACTGCGAATAACTTGGGCTAATTCTCCCATGAATCCCGCTCCTTTTTAACATAACCGTCAGGGTCTACCCCGTTCCATATATCGCGGTGGAGGCCTAGGAGGTGATCGGCGTAACTCTTCGGCTTAGGGATTATTACTATTGTGTTTCCTATTTTTTGAACTAAAATCTCGTCCCCTTCGGACAGGCCGAGGCTTTTCCGGATTTTATAAGGCAAAACCATTTGGCACCTGGTTCCGAGTTTTAGTGTTTCAATAATGATATCCTCAGACATTAAACAAAGACCTCCTACACAGTTGAAATCTATATGCACTCTTATTTTAACGTATGAAAAAATGAAATTCAATATTTTATTCGTTTGCGAAGCTGTCAAGTGGAGCTAAGTAATTTTTCGATTTTCTTTTCTCCAAATGGTAATTAGGTGTTTCTGTCCGGCATATTAGTTATTGTTTTGCAGCTTCGACAAAGGTTTTAAAGTCTAAATTTCCCGCATCATTTAAAGAAAAAGCCTCACACAGAGCGTGGCTTTTACTCTGTGCGAGGCTTCTAAGACTTAAGCAATTACCGTGGACCAACACTACACTTGCCAGGCCGCCTGGAACCCGCTAGCAACCGCGTCGATAATCTTACCTACATTGCCAGCGTCCCCAATAACTCTTACTGGAATACCCTTGTCCTCCAGGGCTTTCTTAAGTTCCTTTCCTACAGGTGACTGCCCAATAGCTAATACAACCTTACGGGCCCGTATGAAATCCTGCTTCCCTTCTTTACCCACTACCGCTACCCCTTCGGGAGTGATCTCAGTAACCACCTTACCCGTCCTTGCAGTTATACCCAGCTTGTTGAAGTGCTGTATCATGTCGAACCGGCTTATCGGCTCCATGTCTATAGCTATATCGGATAGCATCTCCACTATAGTTACCTTGGCTCCTTTTTCAGCCAGATAATGAGCGGTTTCGCAGCCTACTAATCCACCACCAACCACAACAACTTCTTCATCTTTTTCGAAAGACACCTTCCCCGCAAGCACATCCCATGCCTGGACCACAAATGTATTTTCTTTCTCCGCACCTTTAATCCCGGGTGTAACAGGTTCGGAGCCCGTAGCAAGGATCACGTAGTCCGGGGCAAGCGCTGCAATATTCTCGGCATCGGCGGCAACACCGCTTCTGACTTCTACGCCAGCTCTTGAAAGTTCCGCCTCAAGCCAATCACGGAACCACCTAATTTTAGCTTTTCCGGGCGCCGCTGAGGCAATCTCTAGCTGGCCCCCTAGATGTTGTCTCTTTTCATACAGTATAACTTGGTGCCCTCGTTGGGCAGCAGTGATAGCTGCCTGCATACCCGCCGGTCCTCCACCGACCACTACTACTTTTTTCTTTAGAGGGGCTTGTTTAATTTCGCTATATATACCTTCACGGCCCGCTACGGGGTTAACGGTGCAACGGAGACGAAGATTCTGAAATACCCGTCCGCCTATGCAGCCAATATTGCAGGAAATGCACTTACGTATCTCGTTCTGCCGACCCTCTTTAGCTTTCTTGGGCCATTCCGGATCGGCGATCAACCCACGACCGATAGCTACAAAATCCGCCCGCCCTTCAGCAATGATTTTTTCGGCAAACTCCGGTTCACGAATCACACCGACAGTGATTACCGGGATACTTACTACTTTCTTTATTTCTTCTGCGAGATATACGCGCCATCCCTGTTCGAACCTCGACGGCTCCAGAAGAGTAGGCATCGACTCGTAAATGCCTGCACTTACATGTAACACATCTACGCCCGCTTCCTCCAACACCTTGGCTATTTGTTTGCCCTCTTCTAAAGTATTGCCACCCTCGACAAACTCGTCAGCACTGAAACGGAAACATATCGGATAGTCTTCTCCCACTGCTTCTTTAATCCTCCGGATTATCTCCAAGGGGAAGCGCATCCTTCTCTCAAAGCTACCGCCATATTTATCGACCCGCCGATTGGTTCGAGGCGACATGAACTGCCCAATAAGATATCCATGGGCGCCGTGCAGCTCTATTCCGTCAAACATCGCCCCTTTAGCTCTCACAGCAGTATTGACGAATTTCTGGATTATCTCTTCGATTTCGTTGATTGTGAGGTCCCGCGGTTGAACACCCAGAAATGAACACGGAACGGCGGATGGAGCCACGGGTTGAAGCCCTTCTGTTATGCCAGCAGTGGTCTGACGACCAGCATGGTGTATCTGCATAAAGATTTTAGCACCATAGCTGTGAACAGCTTCTGCCAACTCAAAAAATCCGGCCATGTACTTGTCATCATCGAGCCGCAACTGGCAGGCAATATTTTTGCCTTGAGGATAATCGATCTGCACATTTTCTAAGATTATAAGCCCTACCCCACCCCTTGCACGGGCTACGTAATAGTCAATGAGCCTTTGGCTTACTGATCCATCCTCATTTGCAAGATTTGTAGCCATTGGTGGCATCACAATACGGTTCCGGATAACCAAGTTCCCTATTCGACCTTCTGAGAAAAGGTTTGGAAAGTAGGTCATAAATATTGCCTCCTTATTTGTGCTTGTTATCACAACCTCTAAACAACATATTCGCCATTACCTCTTAAATTCCTGCCACCGTCAAGGTTTGAGTTTTTGCAGAACAGCAGCGTCCGGTATGCAAGCTTGCCAGTTTCTCCGGCCTGGTTCCTTCGGTGCACCGGTCGGGCAAGACCAGGTACACCGGGCACATCACCAAGGCGGGCCGGGGCATGCTGCGCTGGATCCTTATTCAGGTTGCCCAGGCGGCGGCGAGACAGCCCGGCGCTCTGCGAGACTTCTACTTAAGGCTCAAAAAGCGCAAGGGCTATAAGATTGCTATCGTAGCAGCGGCAAGGAAGCTACTCACCATCGTCTGGGCCATGCTGACGAAGAACACGGGGGAAGTCCTGCGAGTCAAAAGAGTTCACCATGCGCACTGTTGTTAACAGTGTTCATCTACTGCAGAAATTGCGGTACAGGAATCTTCGCGCTTCGGCAATCAAAAGACTTGGCGGGCTGCCGCCGGTTTATCTTTGTTTGATATCCTCATCTGGAATACGCTCCCACACTCTAAAAAATTGGCAAACCATTGCTAATGTCTACCTCTACCCTTACCCTTTGCCCCTCTCAAACCTACGAGAACCACAGAATGGATGATGGCTAGCACTAATTAACCCCCTGGTAGTTTTTCCCCAACCATTGCTATTCGCCACCAGGACAGCACTTCCTGCTTTCGTTTAACTTTTTTCTGGTGATAGGATCAGGATGTAAACCCGCTGGTCTGAGCCGTGCCGCGGAGGTAGTATACTGCCCAGTCGGTGTCCACGAGGTACCTTGCCGGGATCACCACTCCGGTACCGCCCTTTCTCCTTTGCGCCGACAGGCATAGACTTCAGCCAGGAAACTGTCCGCGTCAAAGTCAGCCCAGGAACCAGCCGCCTTCTCGAACCTCTCGGCAGCCTCGTCTTTCACCCTTTCGTGCTCTAGGGCGCGCAGCAGTATTTCTCTTTCCTTCCTGCTGAGGCGCCTGATTTCGTCAAGGATTTTCTCTACCGCGGCCACCGCCATCCCTCCCGGGATTGGTGTTATATCACTATCTTCAACCTGCTCCCCTTGCGTGGGAACCGAAAATGAACGCACTAGTTGCACCTTACCGCCGCAAAATCAGGACCGCTATGCCTTTTTTATCTTCTCCACATCCACTGTACGTCCCTACTGTGAGTATTATACATCCACATCAGGTAACCTCCATTAAAACGGCCGTCCGCGCCGTCCCACGTCACTTGTACCAAGAGCTTCTTTTCATTTTTCCGCCGTCGTAGGGCTACCACCTTCAGCCTACAGCAGCTGCCTAAGCTCGAGCATCACATTACCATTAAGGTACAGCTTCGGAGTAGCCCAGCCCACGGGCCCGCTCCCGCTGGGGACCGATGACTGCTACCCTCCCGCAATGTTCTCGAATCCGGAAATGGGGAGCTACTTTTTTTCAGCAGCCACTTTTTCTCCGTGTCGTTGACAAAGGCTCAGCATTAGAATCATAATGGTAATGGGGTGATGTTAATGCAGCGAACACAGATTTACCTTCATCCTGAACAGCACCGGGCACTCTTAAACGAAGCCGCCCAGAAAGGCATCTCTCTGGCGGAATTGGTACGGCAGATAGTGGAAGAGCACCTAGAACGTCGGGTAAAGCTTCCAGAAACGCCTAAAGAAGTTTTCCTCCGGATAGTAGGTATCGGGGCCAGCGGCAAGACAGATATTTCCGAACGGCACGACTACTACCTGGCGGAGGCGTTGAGTAATGATAATGGTTGATACTGGGGCCTGGTATGCAATTTGCGACGCCTCAGACAGGAACCACGGGCGGGCAAAAGAGTTTTACGAGCAGGTGGCAGGTACGATCCCCCTTGTTACCACCGACATCATTCTGGCAGAGACCTGGACGTTGCTGGTGGCTCGCCTGGGCCGGCCCGCGGCCATAACTTTTTGGCAAACGATACGCGAAGCTGGTATTTATGTGGTGACTTTAGAAGAAGCGGATATAGAAGCGGCATGGCATATACTCAACGCTTTCCCGGACCAAACCTTCAGCTTTACCGATTGCACCACTTTTGCTGCGATGGAACGCTTACGTATTGAGCGCGTGTTTACGTTTGACAGCCACTTTGCTATTTATCGTTACGGACCAGGACGCAAGAAGGCTTTCGTCTGTAAACCGTAAGCCGTATCACCGCTGGAAGCCGTAGGAGACAGTAGTGACCAGTTGGGCTTAAATTTTTGGAAGAGCGCTCCTGGGCGGTAGAGTGGGTTACTCCTATGGATGAAGTGAGAGACCTGGCCATCCTGTGGCGTTTTAAGGATAAAGACTTTTCGCTCACTGACGCTGCCAGCTTTGCCGTAATGGAAAGA
>LDZR01000039.1_pt1 | contig 11727 bp, 12 predicted proteins | sample 615371 | NCBI WGS metagenome assembly LDZR01 (sample SAMN03408294, study PRJNA278302) | terrestrial metagenome | isolation source: oil reservoir sample K2 | place: USA: Alaska, North Slope, Kuparuk formation | collected 2013
TAGGGTTATGGGAAATTCTCCTTATCTCATCTTCCTTAAACCCCAAAATACTTAAATCTTCCACCCGCTCCGAAAGCACTTCGGCCCTCATTAGCTGCCGCACCGTCTTTAATATCTCTTCCAAATCTTCTGCCAACTTCTTAACTTTATTTTTATCCGCCAGCACCTGCGCCCTTATGATAAATGCCTCCAGAGAATCTATCTTTCCCCTCAATTTCACCCGCGGGTGAATTTTAGGAACCAACTTATTGCCGTAAAGATGTGTAAAACCTTCAGGTTTTTCATTCGTCTTTATATTTGAAACTAAAACTTCATATCGCCCTGGACTACCACCAGCGCCATCCTCTGCTCCTTTTTTGCTCTCAACTTCATCTTTTGCCTTTGCATTTGCACTTTCTTCTTTTTTAGTATCATCAGCCACAATTATTTCGATTTTATTTTCATTCAGATAACTCCTGGCCGCTGGAGTTAAGATGGTTCCCGGCGAAACGACAAACTTGTTCACCGGGCCCATCTTTTTCAATTCATTTCTTATGTCAATTTCTGTAAGCACCTTCATCTTTTATACCTCCAGCTTAATTCCTATTTTTACTTCGTCGGGTCGTAGTCACCTTCTTTTTTTATATTAGGCAGAATATACTCCACTTCAGGATGAGGCCTTGGAATTACGTGAACCGAAATCAGTTCTCCGACTCTAGCAGCGGCTGCCGCTCCCGCATCGGTTGCGGCTTTTACCGCTCCTACATCGCCTCTCACCATAACTGTCACCAAACCGCCGCCAACCTTCTCCTTTCCTATAAGAGTCACGTTTGCGGCTTTTACCATTGCATCCGCCGCTTCAATTGCCGCTACCAGACCTTTTGTCTCTATCATTCCCAAAGCAATTTGACCACCGTTCATTTTAAAACCTCCTCGTTTTTATGAATTTATTCTTTTGAGCACTTCTTCCACGATACTTTTGATGATGTCGGCGTTCAGTTCTTTAGATACACCTGCCGCATTGCACTCATTTGGCTTATTTTCTTTTGCCAAAAGGCTGGCCTTCAATTCGTCCAAAGTCCGCACTCCGTAGGCAACCCTCTTTATATTCATCAAGTGCATCGGCCCTATATTGTCCGAAGTAGCATTTCCTCCCCATGTTCCGCAACCTAATGTTAGCGAAGGAACCAACCCCGTAGTAGCTCCTATCGCGCCAAATGAAGACGGCTGGTTTACCAGGATTCTAAATGCAGGTTTTTCCAAAGCGAATTTCTTGATTATTTCTTCATCGTTCGAATGGATGGACATGGAATGCCCAAGCCCACCAAGATTTAATAGCTCGATGCAAAGCTGGCAGGCTTCTTTCCAATCCTCAACTTCGTAATAAGCCAGTATCGGACTGAGTTTTTCTTTTGATAGAGGATATTGCTTACCAACCCCAGAAAGGGGAGCCAGCAGGACCCTCGTGCCCTTCGGAACATTTATGCCAGCTTTTTCCGCTATATCTACCGCCGATTTTCCAACTATGGCAGGATTTAAGCTCCCATCGTGCCTAAACGCATATTTTTCCAGCTTATAAATTTCTTCCGGATTTAAAAAGACTCCGCCGAGCTCTGTAAAAGTATTCTTCACCTCCTCTGCAATGCACCTATCGCATATTACAGCCTGTTCAGAAGCACATATCGTTCCGTTATCAAAAGTTTTGCTAGCGATTATAGCCTTTACTGCGTCTTTTACATTAGCACTTCTTTCAATATATGCTGGCACATTTCCTGGACCAACGCCGTATGCTGGCTTACCGGCACTATACGCCGCCTTAACCATATCCGAACCACCGGTAGCCAGTATAAGATTCACATCCGGATGCTTCAGTAGTGTTTGAGTCGCTTCAAGTGTAGGGGTAGATATGCATCCTAAAATCCCCTCGGGCGCCCCTGCCCTTATCGCAGCTTTATGCATTATTTCAACTGCCTGCGAAGTGCAGTCAGCTGCTCTGGGGTGCGGGCTGAAAACTATTGCATTTCTTGCCTTCACAGAAATTAGCGACTTAAATATCGCAGTAGAAGTAGGGTTAGTAGTAGGCGTTAGCGCTGCAATCACACCCACAGGCTCTGCAATTTCGTAAACTTTGTTTACTTCATCCTTCTTGATAAATCCCACAGTTTTCAAATCCTTTATCGTCTCATATACCCTCTTTGCAGCGAATAAATTCTTGATTATTTTATCTTCGTATACCCCGATATCGGTTTCTTCAACCGCTATTCGTGCGAGCCATTCGGATGCCGCGGCAGCTTCATCAGCCATAGCTTTGACTATTTCGTCAATCTTTTCTTGGGGGTATGTATCCAGAATCTTTTGTGCTTCTTTTGCTTTTGCTACCAAATTTCTAACCTCTTGTATTGCCAACAAATCCTTGTCGATCTTCATCATCCTTCTACACCTCCTCGCCGAAGTGCTTTATCAACATTTCTAATATTTCAGCCTTCCTCATGGACTCGATCCTTTCTGCGAGGACCTCTTTGCCTAAAAGTTCCTTTGCAATCTTTCTCAAGTTTTTCGCACTTATTTTATCTATGCTCTTGGTCTGCTCTACTATCTTCCTCAAATGTTCCTTTGTGATCAGCTCTTTTATCCTGGCAGTTATTTTTATCAATTCCTCTTGTCTTTTTGTGTTTTCATCATTTTGGGGATTTTCTTCATTTTCCCTTTCTTCATTTTCCCCATCTTTTTTTGTCTCATTTCTATCTATTTCATCCGATATTTCATCTATTTTCTCCTTTTCCATCATTTTTGAACTATCTGTTTCTTCCATCCCTCTATCAAATTCTTTCTGAATGCTTTCTTCAATTTGTTCTTCCTTTTGCAAATCTTGCAAAGCCATTTTTCTTTCCGCATTTTCAGCTTTGACTTTACCTTCCGATCCCACATTGACCCTTCCGTCTATAATTATCACCGAATTTTCATCCATCCTCGGTATTACGTTCACACTCATCACATTGCCAACACGCTTTGCTGCAGTAAAACCCGCATCTATCGCGGCCTTTACTGCCCCCACATCCCCAGTTATTACTGTTGTAACTAAACCTCCGGTAGTATATCTAAAAGCATATAATTCTACGTTAGCAGCCTTCAGTGCCGCATCTGTCGCCTCGATAGCCGCAACCAATCCATAAGTTTCAATAAACCCAAATGCTTTACTTTCCATACATTTTCTCCCCTAAAATCTTTTAGGATACTTAGCTACCTCCATGACAGCAGCAGCAAATGCATCGCAGGCCGCTTTACAAGCAGATTGCGAGCCTGTCAAATGTCCTCCTGCAAAGTTCGTCTCCGTAGGAGGCCCAAAGAACGAAGTCAATTTAACCTCTGCTGCTTTGATGGCCGCATCAAGGGCATACATGGCTTCAATGGGCGGAGCTATCAAATAAGCAAGTGGTGCCCCTTCGGGAATATTGTTTATTTTCGACAGATAAGAACCTGTCCTCGATATGCACTGGGCATAAAATGCTATCTGGCCTTCTTCATCGGCAGCCCAAAAACAAGCATCATTTTCAATGCAGTCAATAGCTGCATTCAATCCGCTCTTCACCTCAGCGGGATTGGGCCCTGCTAAGATTCCTATGAATTCCCCCGACAGCGGACCCGAAGCGTGGGCCGACCCAGCATAGAAAGACTTGGCATATACTACCTCGACATCAGCTTTTTTTGTCGCCTCATCTACCGCTGTATAGCCCACATCATCGATGCTGACGGTGAGCATGCCTATACTCCTATGCTCAGGTTTTAAGTTCAACTCTTTTTTCATATACTCGTTTACGTTCGGAATCAACTTAACAGCCAATACCTGAGCTTTTATTGGTTTAAACCCGTACATTTTACTACCTCCCTTACAAATTCATTAATTTTACACCGCTAGCTTTTGCATCGTAGATCTTCTTTACAATGCTGGCCACATGGGCGCCAGCTTCCACCGGCGGCAATCCCCCATCATGGATATTAGAGACCAACATCCTATCGGATTCTATCGTTTTCTTATTGGGTTTGTAACACATATAAGCGCTCATGCTCTTTGCAGTGACCAAGCCCGGCCTTTCTCCTATCAATTCCACGAGGACTTCAGGTTGCAACAATTCTCCCACTTCGTCCATAGCCGCTACCCTTCCGTACTTTATGAAGAAAGGCTTTCCGATGCTCAGCCCATAACTTTTAAGAGCCTGTAAAAACGACTGTATGAAGTCCTTAGCATTAGCCTCAATGGCAGTAGAACTCAGTCCATCCACAACTATCAACTGAACCTGCGGTGACTTGGGACACTCTTTCAAAATCTTCTCCTTCGCCTCTTCTGAAAGTTTTCTTCCCAGATCGGGCCTTGTTAAATATTCATCCTTATCTCTTACTACCGTCTGAACTGTAAACAGTCCCAACTCTTCAACGAATGCCGGATCCACATCTTTCATAACCGCATCTTTCGCTGCGGCAAGATCCGCCCTGAACCTCAACCACGGCTCCACCTTATACCTTGCTCCAGCTCTCCAAAGGCCTATCCTCGCTGGCGTATTTTTCTTAATTCTCATAAGTCCTTCTCTGTCAGCCGGCTCGGGTATAAGAGCCCATTCTTCCAATTTTATTTCACAAAGGTCCGGCAGGTACTCCCCCCCACAGGTGGCATCAGCTTTTTCTTTTGCCGAACATACATCTACCTTTTTTTCGACATCCGGCTTATCTTTTTTGTCCCCTTCCTGTCTCATCAGATTTAATTCCTTAAGAACGCTTTCCACTATTCCCTGTATATCCTTTTCACTCAGCATCTTTTTCCCCCCTACTTCAAGAATATAGTGGGATCGCCCGCTTTTGAGGTCAACTTACCGTCTTTCATCAAGCCCATATTTTCCATCCACTTTTCGAACTCTGGAGCAGGCCTCAACCTCAAAGTTTCCCTCAAAGCAGCGATATCGTGATAGCTGGTGCACTGGTAATTCAGCATTATGTCATCTCCCATAGGAACTCCCATGAAATAGTTGCATCCCGCTGCCGTAAGCAAAACCGCAAGGTTCTCAATATCATTCTGATCCGCCTTCATATGGTTGGTGTAGCACGCATCACAGCCCATGGGAATGCCAGTAAGTTTCCCCATAAAGTGATCTTCCAATCCTGCTCTTATTACCTGTTTGCTATCGTACAGGTACTCTGGTCCGATGAATCCTACTACCGTATTTACCAAAAGCGGCTTGTACCGTTTGGCAAGGCCGTAACATCTCGCTTCCATAGTCACCTGGTCGGCTCCGTGATGAGCATCGGCCGAAAGCTCCGAACCCTGTCCTGTTTCAAAGTACATCAAATTCGGTCCTCTGCCAGTGCTATGCTTTTTAATGAGTTCATAAGCTTCATCGAGCATACTTACCGATATTCCAAAGGCTTCATTCCCTTTTTGACTGCCTGCAATACTCTGGAAAACAACACCTACTGGAGCTCCCTGCTGTATGCATTTCATCTGCGTCGTCACGTGTGCCAATACGCTGTGTTGTGCCGGGATCTTCCATTTTTCGATAAATTCATAAAGTGCCCACAACAACCTGCTAACGCTATCCACATCGTCTATGCAAGGATTTATTCCTATAACCGCATCTCCCACTCCAAAACTCAATCCTTCCATCACTTCCGCCATTATTCCATCCACATTGTCCGTGGGGTGATTCGGCTGCAACCTCGCCGAAAGAGTCCCGGGAAGTCCTAGTGTAGTGTTGCAATGAGACACTCTCCTTATCTTTGCTGCCCCATATATCAAATCCAAATTCGAGCTTATTTTCGCCACCGCTGCCACCATTTCGCTGGTTAAGCCCTGGCTCACCCAATCTATATCGTCGGAAGTCGTCCTGTCGTCTAATATATACTCTTTTAGCTGGCCTACAGTCCAACTCTTTATCTTGCTGTAAACGTGCTCGTTCACCTGGTCCTGAATCACCCTGGTGACCTCATCCTCTTCATAGGGCACCACCGGGTTATTTCTCAAATCCTCCAGGGTCAAATTCGCCAGGACGTACTTTGCCGCTATTCTTTCTTCTTCGGACCTTGCCGCTATACCCGCCAAAATATCCCCTGATTTTTCTTCATTTGCCTTGGCAAGAACCTCTTTTACATCCTTAAAGCTATAAACAGTCCCTCTCACTTTTGCTTTAAGAATCACAGCTTCTCCCCTCCTTCAATTTTTCAATGCGAAAATACTAGCGTCTTTAAAATCACCGGAACTACACTGCCGTTATAAAGTGGCTCTCCTATGTCTATGTAATCACCCTCCTTTACAGAAATCTCGTCTATAGAAATTACATCGTACAGTCTGCCGCAAAGGTTTTTTAACACGCTTCCCAAGGCCTTTCCAAGATCGCCCTCGCAAATTACAATTAAAGGCCCCTGCTGATTCGTTATTCTATACGCCGCAAATATTGATTCCGCTAAATTTTTTATTTTATCAAATTTTGCATTATTAAGGTCCGGTATCAACAGTGCGGGAATAATCTGTCCTTCCGCATTCTTAAAAGTATCCATTTTCCGCCTTACCTCTTCCATGATCTCATTTTTACTGCCGTAGGGATTGTCAATTCTAAATACCGGAATATTCCTCAGAGGAAGGACCTTCGGATCAGATATATAGATAGTAGACCCGCTCAATTCGGTCGTATGCACCCCCGCACCTATTACGGTAGCGTAAATCGTTTCTGAAGGCTTCACTACCTTGTAAGGAAGTTTTGAAATACCCTTTTTTAATTCGAAGGCCAGCAAAGGACCTACATCCTGAAATCTAGTCGCCAATAAAACGTCCTGTGAATATTCATCTTCATAAAACAACCTTCCAACTCCGCCGGAGAAAGTTATTACATCAATTTTCATCGGTTCCTTAGGCAAAACTCCTATTGCAAGTTTTTCCGCCAGAGGATTTGGCTTAAAAATCAGAATACTCAACAAAGCTTCCGCCAGTCTCCTTGCAAATTCCTGTAAATCGTCAAAGCTCACCCTATCGCCTTCATTGGCAACAAGTCTCATTTCATCCAAAATGATGCGGCCATAATGGGAAACATTTTTCAATCTAATCTCAGTACAATTAGTCAGTAGTTTAATCAACCTTCCGCCTATATTTGCACAAAAAGTGCTCAAAAGCTTTCCTTCTCCAAAAACAGAAATATTAGTAGTCCCCCCTCCTATATCCACATTGCAGACATTATTTTTCATTTCAGAGGATAATTTCGCTGCTCCTGCCCCCACTCCAGCAAGATAAGCCTCCAAATTAGGCCCTGCAGTAGCTACAACAAAGGTCCCCGCCATCTTTGAAATTGCATCTAATATATTCTCTGCGTTTTGCTTTCTTGCCGTTTCACCGGTAATGATAACGGCACCAGTTTTTATTTCGCTCGGATTAACGCGCGCTTTTTCGTATTCTTTTTCGATGATCTCTTTCAAACCAATAAAATCAATGGTTTTTTCATCGGTAAGCGGCGTGAAATAAATATCGCTTCTGTACAAAATATTTTTTTCAATGATTTCTATCTTCGGCGCATTAAAGCTCCCAGCAATATTTTTTATTTTCAACTTGCTGATGATTAAAGAAGTCGTAGAAGTGCCTATATCTATTCCTACACTCAATATTTCCTCTACATTCGCCACGACTTAAGCCCCTTTCTCCAAAAAACAAAGCCCCCCTGCACGGTTGAAAAACCGTGCAAGTGGGGCTTCTTTGCCCAAAAGAGACGCCATTGTCCCTTTCCTTTTAGTTAGTTTATCCTGTCCTTTATTATAGCATATAAGGCCATATTTTTTCAATACCCAAATATCTCATATTTTCATAATTTCTTCGAATTTATTACTAATTATTATATTTTTAGCTATCTCTACCATGCTTTTTCTCATATTCATACTTAATTTCTGCATTCTTTTGTAGGCTTCTTTTTCATTTAAATTGTATTTTTCCATTATAATTCCCTTCGCTATCTCGATAATCTTTCTGCTTTCAAGTTTAACCTTTAATTCAACATTTTCTTCTTTCAACTTTTTATAATTAAACCACTTCGAAATAGCCATATTTAGTGCGGGTATAATATCTTCTTCCTTAATTGGCTTTACTAGATACCCAAAAATGCCCCCCACCGATGAAGCCTGTTCCACAAGTTCGTACTGGCTGTAAGCTGTAAGCAATACCACCGGACAAATCTCCTCTTCATTAATCAACTTAGCCGCCTGAAGTCCATCCATGTCCCCCGGCATCTTTATATCCATCAATACCACGTCCGGCTTTAAACTCCTCGCCATATTCAAGGCCGTTTTCCCGTCCGCGGCCTCTCCCACCACCAAACAACCCTTCTCTTCCAAAATCTCCCTTACATCCATCCTTATTATAGGTTCATCGTCGACGATTAAAACCCGCACCTCATACACCCCTCTTACAATTCCGGACTGTAAAATTTTATTTACTAGTGTAGGGAAACATGACTTCCACCACCACACCGTTTTCATTGTGTATATTGATATAACCTTTAAGATCTTCTTCCACCAGCGTCTTTATGATATTCAATCCGAGGTTTTTTGACTTTTCGATCGAAAAATCCCTTTTTAAACCCACGCCGTTGTCTCTAACCATCAAACATATGCTCTTGTCAAATTCCTTCAGAATTATAGCTATCTCTCCCTCATTTCTTCCCACAAACGCATGCTCGATGGCATTGTGAATAAGTTCATTTATGATGAGTGCCAGGGATGTCGCCTCCCTTGATGTGAGCTTTATCGGGCTGCAATCTATACTTATGTTTATATTCTTCTGGGGATCTATCATCAAAGAAACCATTTCTACAATCTTTCTTATCATGTTATCTATATCAACGTACTCCATTTCTTCCTTTGATAGGATGTCGTGAACCACTGCGATGCTGAGTATTCTGCTTATGCTATCGCTAAAAGCGTTTTTAGCCTTTCTCGATTTAATTCTCCTCGCCTGAATTCTCAACAAGCTAGCCACCGTCTGAAGGTTGTTTTTAATCCTGTGATGTATCTCTTTAATTACGACCGACCTTCTCATCAACTCTTTTTCCTTTTCCCTTATCTCAGTTATATCTCTTATGAGCATCAGCGCGCCCGCCGTTCCATCAGGACTGTTCAGGGGCACTGAAGTAATGGCTATGTTTAAACCATTTATCTTAGATTCTATATACATCTGCTCCGCCAAAAAATCGTCCCTTATATCCAACTCGGAAATAATATCTATAATCCTTTTCCCTCCAAATTCCTCTCCAAAAAAACCCATTCTGTTGAAAAGATCCCTGGCAGCATTGTTGTAATATGTAACTTTTCCATTTTTATCAATTATCAAAAGCCCATCGGGTAGTATATCCGAAATTCTACCCTCCGCAAAGGCCAATTTGAAAAGGGTCTCCGACAAATGTTCCGTCGTCTCTATAAGATCTTTTACCCTTTTCTCCTGAGAAACCTGTTCGGTGATATCCTGCTCCATAATAAGCGTACCTATCGTGCGCCCGTTCCTAGATGTTATGGGAACCACGCTCTGTTTTATGGGCACCCCTTCCTGACTTATTCCCCTCATCCCTATTGTCGGCAAGCCGGTCTGCTGAGTCCTGATAACGGCAGGTTCGTTTTGTTTTAAAGCAAGCTGCCCAACGACGGAAAAACGGTAAAGGGATTTTGCCGTCCTGGGTTTTGCCTCTGCCACTACGATTGCCGCATCCGGATCTCTCGTTATGCAATCTATGAATATGTCGGCCTGCGTCAAATCAGCTACGATCTGAATAACTTCCGAAAGCCTCTGGATGATCTTTATCTCTTCGTGATTCAAATCGCTATACTTTCTGCACAATTCCTCTATTATTTTCTCACCCATTGCAATGCCACCTACTCTTTAACTTTTCGTAATTTTAGCAGGCGTAAATCCCAATACTTCCGACAAAAATTTTATAACTTCGCTCAATGCGCACTCCACAGCAGCCACATCGCCATTTACCACCAGTGATCCGCTGAATCTATCTAAAAATCCTATTTCGACAGAGGCGGATTTTATCGCTATGTCCGCAGCGATTATAGCACCTTCTCCCGGGGTGATGGTCAATATGCCCAACGCTCCTTTTGGATCCAAGCCCAGCTTCCTATACAGCGAAATACCCGGACTCGCTATGAGATGCGCCAAAGTAATCTGCTTGCCAGGCACGTATTCCTGGATTATCCTCTGTTTTGTCATAATTTTCCTCCATATTTTTATTTTTCTCATTGGCTTGTTAATCATTATTATACATCAAAATTATTTTAAATTCTATAATTATTATACATCAAAATTATTTTAAATTCTATAATTTTAAAAATACCCGCGTCAGTATTTCTAGGTTCTTATGCCTCACCATCATTCTTTTAATATAATTCCTTAAAGCAAAACGGGAAGTAGGGCGCTGATTTCAATAAGCAGTACAAAAATAAAAAAGCCGGCGTTACGCCGGCCAGCTATTTTTAGCTATTTTTTCGCAAGCTCCAGTGCCATTTTGAGAACCGCTTCGCCGTCCATCATCCCGTAAATCCTCTGGTCGATCACTTCTACAGGGATGCCTCTGCCCTCTGCAGCCTTTTTTACTTCTCCCAGCATATATCTTGCCTGAGGGCCGAGCAATATTACATCCGCTTTATCTATTTCCCCATACATATCAGCAGTCGAAACTGCTACAATTTCCGCCGATATGCCTTTTTCAGAAGCTGCCTTCTGCATTCTCTTTACCAGCATACTTGTAGACATACCGGCAAAGCAGATAAGAACTATTTTCATTTTCCCTTCACCATTCCCTTGATCAGATTTACCATCCTGGTCAATTTTTCTTCCTCTATTTCTTCAAAATAAGTATTGTTCCTCCTCACTGCTCTTCCGAAGTGATAGGCTTTTGCCCCGGTAATTTCTATCAATCTTGCTATATTCTCAAAAGTAAGGCCGCCTCCGACTATAATCCTAATTCTGCCGCTATTTTCTACCATCTTTTTTATCACGGGAGCGTTTTTTAGTATGTCCCCTTTGCCGCCCGATGTCAGCACTTCCGTAACCCTTTCGTATTTTTTAATAACGCCCAATGCCGAAAGGACATCTTCTGCCTCGTCTATAGCCCTGTGAAAAGTGACATCCAAACCATCACACTCTTTTAGAAGTCCTTCAAGCACTTTTTCGTCCACTCTGCCCGACTTCAAAACTCCCAACACTGCGCCGTTTGCCCCAAGTTCTTTTGCAACCTTTATATCCCTTTTCATTACCTCTATTTCTTCCTTCGTGTAGCAAAACGACCTGGAGTGGGGCCTTATCATAACGTTTACTGGAATGCTAACCGATGCCACTATCTTCTCTATCATTCCATAGCTCGGAGTAAGCCCACCTTCGGAAGCCGCACTCACAAGTTCCACCCTGTCAGCTCCGCACTGCTCTATTCTTTTTGCGTCATCCACGGTATAGGCTATGACCTCTATCATTAAATAGCCTTCCCTTCGTTTTCCTCTTCGTATTTTTTCTTATCCATCAGCTTGATGAAAGGCCACCATACCAGCATTACTACAAGAATATCTATTATTTGAAGTATAGCCCCTGAGATGTGCCCCGTTATCAAAAACCCTTGAATAATCGGCGGCGTGGTCCACGGAATTATTACACCTGTAGGCCTTGCGACGATATTAAAAGCCATTGCAATGTAATTTATAACCGTTATTACGACAGGGGCGAGGATTAGCGGA
>LDZR01001751.1_pt1 | contig 11711 bp, 10 predicted proteins | sample 615371 | NCBI WGS metagenome assembly LDZR01 (sample SAMN03408294, study PRJNA278302) | terrestrial metagenome | isolation source: oil reservoir sample K2 | place: USA: Alaska, North Slope, Kuparuk formation | collected 2013
TCACCTCCGGAAAAGAGGCCACCCGCCTCCCGGCAAACTGAATTTGTTCCGGAGGGACCCGCCACACGATCATGGCATTTGCCTCAATGTCTGCTTCCCGGTGCCGTAGGGCGGCGCCGAAGCGACGGATAATCCCTTCCCTCTGCCAGCGCCGGAGATAACCCAGGACTTCGTCTTCACTGAGCCCTAGCTGCCGCGCCGCTTTTTCAAAGGGGCGGTAACAGTGATCGCAGTAAAGGTTGCATTGATTTGTCGTATTCCAGGAGATCAACATGTCCTCAACCACCCGGCCACGTCCTTGGCGAAGTAGGTAATGATGAGATCGGCCCCGGCCCTCTTGATGGAGGTCAATACCTCCATGACTACCTCCCTCTCCGATATCCACCCCTGGAGGGCGGCCGCCTTGATCATGGAGTATTCGCCGCTGACATTGTAGGCGGCCAGGGGGCAGTTGAAGTTATCTTTGACCTGTCGGATTACATCGAGGTAGGAGAGGGCAGGCTTGACCATGATGATGTCCGCTCCCTCTTCCAGGTCCTGGGCTACCTCCCGCAAGGCTTCTCGGGCGTTGGCGGGATCCATCTGATAGCTGCGACGGTCGCCGAATTGGGGAGCGGAGCCGGCCGCCTCGCGGAAGGGGCCGTAGAAGGCCGAAGCGTATTTGGCGGCATAAGATAAAATTGGGGTTTCGGTAAACCCGTGGGCGTCCAGCTTCTTACGGATGGCGGCCACGCGGCCGTCCATCATGTCCGAAGGGGCTACCATGTCTGCTCCGGCCTCCACGTGGGAGAGGGCCGTCCTGGCCAGGAGTTCCAGGGTGGGATCGTTTAGAATCACGCCGCTGTCCACAATACCGCAGTGGCCGTGGCTGGTGTATTCACAGAGGCAGACGTCGGTTATCACCAGCAAATGAGGAAATTCCTTCTTAAGGGCCCTGACGGCCTGTTGGACTATCCCTTCAGGGATATAGGCCGGCGTTGCCACCTCGTCCTTTTCTCCCGGCTCCGGCACCCCGAAAAGGAGAACGGCGGGAATGCCCAGGCGCACTACCTCCTCCCCTTCCTTGAGGAGATTATCCACCGAGAACTGGTAAATTCCCGGCATGGAGGACACGGGATTTTTTACCACCCGGCCGGGCGTTACGAAGAGGGGATACACCAAATCCTTTACTTCTATCTCCGTCTCCCGCACCATAGACCGCAGAACCGGGTTATAACGCAAGCGGCGCAGGCGAACTACGGGAAAACCCGCCAAATGCATCACCACCTTATCTCTTCTTCGGTAAGATAACAGGCCGGATCGGACTCCCAAAAGTCTCCGGTCACGGCTTCCGCCCTGGCCCGGCAGTTTCCGTTGCAGATGTCCAGCCAGGCGCACTGCCGGCAGCGGCCCTTAAGCAGCCCCTTTCTGTCCCGCAGGCCCGCCAGAATGGGGTGCCTGGCTTCCGACCATATACGGCTGAAGGGCTCGCGGCGTATATCCCCCACGGTATGGTTGGTGGTAAATTGATCCGGGTGCACCTTCCCCGCCCAGTCCACGGCACCTATGGCTATGCCGCTGCGGTTGCCTCCGTTCCAGCGCAACAGTTCCAGGACTTCGGCGGCACGCTCGGGATCTTCCTTGCGGAGGCTCAGGTAGAGGTAAGGTCCGTCGGCATGGTTGTCTACCGTCAAAACCTCTATCTTTCTGCCTTTGCGGCTCCAGGAGGAAACCTTCTCTATAAGCATGTCCATAACTTCTCTTGTAGCCTCATGAGGCGGTGCCTGCTCCACCAGCTTGCTGCCCCGGCCGGTGTATACCAGGTGATAGAAGCATATTCGAGGAATTCTCTCTTCTTCCACCAAATACAGGATCTCTTCCAGTTCCTTCAGGTTGTCCCGGGTGATGGTAAACCGCAACCCCACCCGGAGACCGACGGCCAGGCAATGGCGGATGCCCTCAAGGGCCGCAGCAAAAGCTCCCTTCTGTCCTCTGAAGGTGTCGTGGGCCTCCTCCACACCGTCCAAGCTAACGCCTACGTAACTTACTCCCAGGGACTTCAAGTGACGTGACGTACTCCTGTCTATAAGGGTTCCGTTGGTAGACAATACAACCCGAAGATTTCGCTCCGCGGCATGGGCTATAAGGTCGAATATATCCCACCGCAGCAGGGGTTCCCCTCCTGAAAGGAGAAGTACCGGAACGTGGAAAGCGCTGAGGTCGTCTATCATGGCGCGGGCCTCAAGGGTAGTGAGTTCTTCGGCCGCAGGCTCAGCAAGAGCGGCGGCGTAGCAGTGTCTGCACCGGAGGTTGCATGCCCGGGTACAATTCCACACTACCACCGGGCCGGCATCGTGGCGCGTGCCCGCCCGGGCCCCTTTTGTAGATGGATTATAGCGCAGGCTGTCGCCGAAGTAACTGTCGCCGCAGAGGAGTCTCGTCAAACTAAGCAAGTTGCTTACGTCACCTTCCTTCCTTGTTCTGGTGATAACCGGGGGCGAAGTAAGCCAAGAGGGCGGCTATAAGGCCCTCCTCGGTATACACCTCGGCTTCAATGCTGACCTTCAGGCCGGCCCGTCGGACCTCCGCGCTGGTGATCGGTCCTATGGAGGCAATGGCCGTACGGCCTAACAAGGAGCCGTACTCCGGACCAATTATTTCCAGGAAGTTTCGCACCGTGGAGGCACTGGTAAAGGTAACGGCGGAAATTCTACCTGCTTGCAAGAGTTCGCGAAGGCCTTGGCCGTTTAGAGAAGCCCTTACGGTCCGGTAGGCGGCCACCTCGACAACCTCCGCCCCCCAACTCTTCAAATCTTCGGCCAGGGCCCGGCGGGCAATATCGGCCCGGGGCAGCAATACCCGTTTACCCCGAACCTTGGGTCCCAGTTCCCTGGCGAGGGCCTCGGCCACGTACTTCTCCGGGAGGTGGTCGGCCGTGATACCCCGCCTGGCAAGAGCTTCAGCCGTTGCCGGACCGATAGCGGCTATTTTCACCGGCGCCAACCTCCTGGCATCTTTTCCCCTGACCACCAGGCGCTCCCAGAAATACCGTACGCCGTTGGCACTGGTAAAAACAATCCAGTCAAAGTTCTCCGCGTCATCTACCACCCTGTCCAAGGAACCCCAGTCCTCGGGGGGCGCAATGGCGATGGTCGGAAACCGGAGGACTTCGGCCCCCAAAGCACTCAAGCGCCTGGCCATAGCCTCACCCTGGGGGTAAGGGCGGGTTATTACGATGCGGCGGCCGGCAAGGGGTTTATGCTCCCACCAGGCCAGCTTATCCCTCAACTTTACCACTTCTCCCACAATGATAACGGCCGGATTGGAAAAGGAGGCCTGCTGGGCCTTGGCTTCTATATTCAGTAGGGTTCCCACCAAGGTCTTCTGCTCAGCCCGGCTGCCCCAGCGGATCAGGGCTACGGGGGTATCCGGCCCTCGGCCGTGGAGGAGAAGCTGGGACACGATCTGGGACAGGTTGGCCATCCCCATGAGAAATACCAGGGTATCGGCGCTGCGGGCCAGCTCCTTCCAGTTGATGCGGCTTTCCTCCTTGCCGGGATCTTCGTTGCCCGTAATGAAGGCCACGGTGGAGGCCAGCCCTCGGTGGGTTACGGGTATCCCGGCATAAGCGGGAACCGCCGTCGCGGCGGTAACCCCGGGAACTATCTCAAAGGGTATACCGGCTTCCCGCAAAGTCAGGGCCTCCTCGCCTCCCCGCCCGAATACGAAGGGATCCCCTCCCTTGAGCCTGACGACCTGCATGCCCTTGCCGGCAAGCTCTACCAGTAGACGGCTGATTTCTTGCTGCTCCAGGGAATGACGTCCGGGGGCCTTGCCCACGTATATTTTCTGGCAATGAGCCGGTGCAAAGTGGAGCAGTTCCGGATTTACCAGGCGGTCGTATACTACGGCATCCGCTTCTGCCAGGCATTCCCTGGCCCGCAGGGTTAAGAGTCCGACATCCCCCGGGCCGGCCCCCACCAGATAAACTTTACCTTGAGCCCCGGCCATGGCTACTCCTAACTCCCCTCAGAATGGAATCCGCCCCCCGCTTTAACAGTTTTTCTGCCAGCCGTTTCCCCACTTCTTCCGGCCGGTGAAGGAAACCTGTTTCAGTCTCCCGGAGGAGCTCCCTACCGTCCTGGCTGGCCACCATCCCTTCCAAAACCAGGTGGTCTCCTTCCGGCCTGCCCAGAGCACCGATGGGAACCTGACAGCCCCCTTCCAATTCTTGCAGGAAGGCCCGTTCGGCCAGTATGCAGGCCAGAGACGGGGCATGGTTTACTGCTTCGATTAAGGACCGGACCTCCTCGTCCTCGGCGCGTATTTCAAGCCCTATGGCCCCCTGGCCCACGGCCGGCAGGCAAATACTGGGGGGTAAATACTCGGTAATGAGGTGATCCCGCTGGAGGCGCTTGAGTCCGGCGGCTGCCAGCACAATGCCGTCCAGCCCGTCCCTGTCCATCTTGGCCAGCCGCGTCGGCACGTTACCGCGCAGATCCACTATTTCCAGGTCGGGCCGCCAGTGCCAGAGCTGAGCCTTGCGCCGCAGGCTGCTGGTTCCCACCCGACCGTTAATGGGTAAGCTGGCCAGGGTGTAGCCCTTAGATGACAAGAACACATCCGAGGGGTCTTCCCGCAGGCCAACGGCCCCGATTATCAGTCCCGGAGGCAGCACCGTGGGTACATCCTTCATACTGTGCACGGCTACATCGATAATACCCTTCTGCAGGGCCTCCTCCAGCTCTTTGGTGAAAAGGCCTTTATCGCCGATCCGGGCTAAGGCTACATCCCGTATTTTGTCCCCTTTAGTCTGGAGGGTAACCAGTTCGCACTCGATCCACGGGTGGTGCTCCTTTAAGGCTTGTATGACCCACCGAGCCTGCCACCGGGCCAGTTCGCTCCGGCGGGAGCCGATGATCAATTTTCTACCCACTCGGAGCCCCTCCTTGCGCCGCGGACTTCCGGAGACGTGGACCTCTCAGGTGAGACAGTATCGTCCTCTTCTACTTGCAGGGCGAACAGGTTTTGCACTACTTCCACATAGAGATGGCCCTGGGGGGTTACGGCGGCCGACTTTAAGTTTACCACTACTTCGTGTAAAAGGCGGTTTACTATGGAGTTGGCGAGGGAGCCGATGATCTTCTGTTCGTGGGGAGAGGGGGAACCCAGGCGGTTGAGGGCCCGCCGCAGCTCGGCCTCCTTAATGGCTTCTGCCTTCGCCTTGAGGGCAACAATGGTGGGAACGGCGTACCGGGACCCCAGCCACCGGAAAAAACCGTCCACCTCTTCGGATATAATGCTCTCCGCCCGCTGGGCCGCCTTCCTGCGTTCTTCGAGGCTGTTGGTAATGACCTGCTCCAGGTCGTCGATATCAAAAAGCCTGACCCCCGGCAGCTCGCCCACCCCCGGTTCGATATCCCGGGGAACGGCAATGTCGATGATCATTAAGGGATTGTGCTCCCGTCCCTTCCGGGCCCTTTCCACCTGCTCGGTACGGATGATATAATGGCTGGCTGCCGTACAGCTGATAACGATATCGGCCTGGGGCAGGATTTCCTCCAAGTCGTCCAGGCGTACGGCCCGCCCGCCGATGACCTCCGCCAGGCAGGAGGCCCTGTCGTAAGATCGGTTGGATACCAGTACGGTGGTGACTCCGTTGTCGCGTAAATACCGGGCCGCCAGAGTGCTCATCTTGCCGGCGCCTATGACCAGCACCGTCCGGCCCGTCAAATCCCCTCCGAAGACTTGACGCGCCAGCTCCACCGCCGCATAGCTCACGGATACCGTGTTATGGCCTATACGGGTTTCGGTCCGCACCCTTTTGCCCGCCGCAATGGCCTGCTGGAAGAGGGTGTTGAGTACCACGTTGGTGGCTCCCGTATTGCGGGCCGCCTCGTAGGCTTCGGCCACTTGGCCCAGCACTTGGGCTTCCCCGAGGATCATGGAATCCAGGCCGGCAGCCACCCTAAAGAGGTGCCGCACCGCTTCGTGGGAGGAGTAGAGGTAAAGGTAGTCATGCAGGGCGGGAAGCTGCACGCCGCACCGCCGGCCGAGAAATTTTTTTACGGTTTCCACACCTTTTCCCCAATCCGATGTAGTAAAATAGATTTCCGTTCGGTTACAAGTACTTAGAATTACATTGCCCTCTATGCCCGGCTGCCTTCTTAACTCGGAAAGGGTCGAGGGCAGGACGTGACGGGGAAAAGCCAGCTTTTCCCTGATTTCTACGGGTGCCGTGCGGTGATTTAGTCCCATTGTTCCGATATACATTCCGCCACCCGCTCCCTCGCTGCTTTTCGCTCTCCCCGGGCTACCAGCTCCCAGAGCACCCGGTCGGCCACCAACCGGCGAAAGGCTCTGGCCCGCTTCTTCTGGTCACTGGGAAGAATTTCCTTAAGCCAGGGACGCAGCTCTCCCAAAAAGGCAAGAAGGCTGTCGTATTCCCGGCCGATATCCTCTTCCAGGCGACTCTTAAGAAAGGCCGCCAGGGCAGGACTCTTACCGCCGGTGGACACGGCAATCTGCAGCTCACCCCTGCGGACCACTGCGGGTACCAGGAAGGAACTTTCCTCCGGACTGTCGGCCACATTCACCCATATGCCGGCCCGGCGACAGTGGTCGGCAATGCGGGAATTGAGCCGGCGGTCACCGGAGGCGACAAAGACGAGGACCATTCCCCGCAGGTCCCCGGCCCGGTAGCGCCGGCGTCGCCACCTAACACGGCCTTCCTCGGCCAATTGGGCCAGTCCCGGGGTAACCTGGGGACTGACCACCGTTACCCTCGCCCGGGCCCGCAACAGCCCCCTGACCTTCCGCTCTCCTACCGGCCCGCCCCCCACCACCAGGCAGGGACAGTCCCTCAGCCGCAGAAACAAAGGGTAATAACCCATCCTTAGAACCCACGCGCCTTTACAAAATAAGTTAGTTCTTCTAAAATCTCCCGTGGTTGGCCGGGAGGGAGCCAAAGCAGCTGCTCCCTGGCCTTCCGGAGGTAGCCTTCGGCCACCTTTAAAGTATAGGCTGTGCCTCCGCACTCTTCGATAAGTTCGACGGCCTCGGCAATTTCCGCGTCGCCCTTGGCCGGCTTGGACAACAAGATCGCCAGGCGGCGGCGGTGGGGACTCGACCGAAGGGCATAAATGGCTGGTAGGGTAATAACACCCTGACGCAGGTCGCTACCCCGGGGTTTTCCTAGTATCTCGGGATCGGCAACGATATCCAGCACGTCATCGGTAAGTTGAAAGGCCATCCCAAGGTAACGCCCGTAGCGGCGCAGGGCCACGATACTATCGTTACTACCTCCGGCCACCAGGGCCCCCAATTCGCAACTGGCGGAAATGAGCAGGGCAGTCTTGCGCCGGATCCGCCGGAGATAATCGCGCGCCGTGATATCCACTGTAAAGGCGCTTTCCAGCTGCTCCAGTTCCCCCCGTACCATTTTAACGCTAACTTGGGCCAGTAGCGAAGGTATACGGGGATCGTCGTAGTTAGCCACCAGCCGCAGCGCCCGGGCGAAAAGGTAATCGCCGGCGTGGAGGGAAATCCTTTCCCCCCACCTAGCCCATACGGTGGGCCGGCCGCGCCGCAAAGGAGAAGCATCGATGACATCGTCGTGTATAAGGGTGGCCATGTGGATCATTTCCATGGCCACCGCCAGGGGCAAGAGGTCCTTCAGCCGCCCGCCGCAGCATTTGCCTCCCAGGAGCACAAACACGGGCCGCAGGCGCTTTCCGCCGGCCTGGACCATCTGCCTGGTTACTTGGGTCAACAAGGGGTCAGGGGCCTCACTCTGCCGCAGGAGTTCATCCTCCAGGGCTTGAAGCTCTTCTTGGATCTCGGCGATGACGCTGAGGCTTAGCATATTTATATTATACCACCTGCTAAAAGGCATTTTTTCAAGGGGCCCTAGGGAAGATTAAGACAGCGGAGCCAGGGATTTTAATTGGTTGAACCGTTCTCCTAGGGCCGGGTTCTTCTCTACCAGCTCCCCCAAGATCTCCTTCACCCGGTCTTCCTGCCCTTGTCGGTGGGCCAGCAAGGCCTGCCACACCCGGGCCTCGGACTCGAGGTTCTTGTCTTTAAGCACTACCTCCAGATTATCCCCCGCCTCTTCCGGGCGGCCGAGAAAATATTGGGCTTTGGCCACTTCGAAAAGTAGGGCGGGGGTGAGGGTTAAGCCCCCCCTTCCTACCACGTGCAATTCCCGCAGATCTCCCAGCATCTCCAGGCGACCTTCCACCTCGGCCTTTAGTCCGGCGGCGGCGGCAAAGAGCTCCCGGGCCTCGGCGGGTTGACCGTACTGGAGATACCTCATACCACCGGCTACATAGATTTTGGCCAGGGATTCCCACGTTGCTGCCATCCATGGTGCCAGATCACGGGCTTCTTCCAAGGCCGCCACAGCCTCCGGTATTTTCCCCTGGGTCCAGTAGACTTCACCCTGGCGCACCTTAAGAAGATAGTTATAAGGTTCGTGGGAGAGGGCCTCTAGAATTACCTTTTCTGCCTCGTCAGGACGGTCCTGCCTCAAATAGAGGGCGGCTAAATCGACGGCGTAAGAGACGGTAAAAGGATCATAGCTTCGGGCTTCTTCCAGCTTGGCCGTGGCAAGGGGTATGTTGCCCTCATGTAAGGCGGCAATACCTTCCCGGCCGCTGGCGTTGCCCGCGAGGAAGGAACCGCTGAAGAGTACTATCACCAAGGCTGCTAGAACCACTGCCGCGGCATATTTTACCCGGAGGGAGGCCCAATCGTAAACCGCCGGCCGGTCTCCAACTGTAGAGATATCCCTTTCTAGGCTCCGGCTGAGACCCCAGCAAGACCAGAGTAAAATGGAGACGGCGCCCAGGGCCAAGTCGAAGTCTAAAGCTGCGTGGAGGCCCAGACTGAGGGCCGCTGCCAACAAAGATGCGGTTAGCAGGCGCTCGCGGACGCTGCCCCGGCGGTAAAGGCGATATGCGCTAAGGAAAAAGGATACCCACAGGGCAGCGAGGACGACAACCCCTATTATGCCCGTTTCTACCGCCAGTTGGGCGTAATAATTATGGACTTGGGTGGAGTGGTACGCATAGCGCTGGTATTGGCGATAAGCGGCCTCCCACCCTCCACCGCCGTATCCTAAAAGGGGCCGCTCCCTCAACATACTTAAAGCATCGCGAGTCCACTCAACGCGTTCGCGGCTGCTGCGGGTCTCCAGACTGATATCCTGTACCCGACGCGCTATGGGAGCGGGAAGTATCTTTTCCCAGCCGATGGTTGGCCCGGCCGCTCCTACGGCTTCCCCGGCGTAGGGGGAGTTGTAGGCATAGCCCCCTCCCAGGGCCAGGATAATCAGGGCCGCAGCTATTGCCGCCCTCAGGCGGGCCGAGGGAACTATTTTGCCGGCACCAGCCAAGACCAGCTGAAGGGCCAGGGCAGTCCCTAAACCCAAGAAAAACCAAGTCCAGGACCCCAAATAATCCTTGCTTAGGGCCAAGGGGATAAAGCGATAGTTGGCGATAAGGGCGGCCAGTCCGGTGGCCAGAAAATGGGCGAAACAGCTAAGCCGCAACCCTGCCGGCGCGAGGAGGAAGTAAAGGGCAAGGACCACGGGTAGTACAAGGAAAGCGCCCCGTGAGCCTGTCCCCAAGAAAACTACCAATAGTAAATAGTTTCCTGCTGCATAAGCCAGGCGCAGGCGGTTGTCGGCGCGACCCCATAAATAAAATCCTAGAAAGAGGTTGCCCATCATATAGGCGGCCAAGGCGTTGGGATACTGGAGGGTGGAATAAAAGCGACCGCCCAGGAAGCCGTCTTTTATGAAAATGACTTCGGTGGCCGTAAGGAGCCCCGCCAGGGCTACCCCCAGCCCGCTAAAGTATAGGCTGTGCAGGATCAGGGACCTGGGTCCGGGACCGGTGCCCAACTGAACAATCATCCAGAACACAAAAAAGTAGAGAACCACCTTACTGATCTCCGCCAGGGCGAGGCCCCGGCTGGCGGGGTAAAATACCCCGCTGGCCACGTAGACCAGCACAAGGCCGAAGGCGGCATATTCCAGCGGATGGCGCAGGAATGTGAAATCACGCCGGGAGAACTTCCAAAACCACGTTAAGACGAACAGGAGGGTGGCCAGTATTAAAGACCAGCGTTGCTCTACCGGGAAGAAAAGCCCGCGAAAAAAAGGGGGGTAAAAAAGGAGCAATAAGAGACCGGCCAGGGCGGCCCCATACAATCCCCTGGAGCCTTCTTCCTCCATCCCGCCCTTGGTGCGCGCTCGCCTACCTGCCTCTAGCCTCGATGAAGCCGGTTTGGAGTTGGCAGCCCCGGCTTTCGCGGCACCCTTTGGCTTCTGTTTCCGCTGTTTTCCCGTAGGAAGCTTGATAACTCTGCTGTCGCCGCTTCCAGTACCCACCCATATACCTCCCCCGCTGGCTTCTGGCGTAATCATTCATTCGCCACCCCCTCCTTTTTTTCCTGCCTTCTCTCCTCTGGATTTTTCCAGCCGGGAGGGTTTATAATCTAAGCCAGAAGCTCAGTACAGGGAGGGGAGATAAAATGGTAAGAAAACAGCCCCCTTTAATTATTGAGAGGCTAGAAGGCGAATTGGCCTTTATTAAATACCAGGACTGCACCTTCAACCTGCCGCGGGCACTCCTTCCGCGGGCCGCCCGGGAAGGGGACGTGGTAAGAATCGCCGTGGCCCTGCAGACCCCGCCCAGAACGGCGGCTTCTAAAGGCAAGGGCCTCAAGGGGAATCCTTAGCCAGCCTCGCCATGGCCCGGAAAGCCCGATAAACCTTGAGATAATCGTTATGTTCAAAGACTACAACCCGCGGGCCGCGTCGCCTGCTTCCGGGTATTAAGCACGCCATCTCCGCCTGGCCCGCCTCCTTGAACTCCACCTCCAAAACCGCCGGCCGGGGGGGCTTTAAGGGCTTGTAATTGGTCGCGTTCTTCACGGCCCTGCCGGCGGCGGCCTTTATTTTCTCCCTGGCCAGGGACGGCACCAGACATCGGGCGGCCTGGGATCCCCTGGCTTCTTTCACAACGACTATTTCCGGGTTTCCCAAGAGTCCCTTGGCTTCGACGGCCACAACATTATCTCCCGACAGAAGGGCCACCGGCACCCCGTAGTAGCCGGCCACCAGAGCATTAAGTCCGGTCTCACCCATCTCCTGCCCGTTGACCCGGCAGCTGAGGATGGTTTCGTTATAGGTGTGGGCTAAAATGCCGGGGCTGCCTGCCCGGGCATGATATCCCAGGAAAAAGGCAGCTTGGAAAGCGGGACTTATTCCTTCCATCATTCCCAAGCCCTTGGCGGAACCCGATATGAGCTGTACCCTGGGCAGGAGCGCCTCACTCCAAAGGTTTCGCATGTGGTTGTGGGCGTCGTTGACGAGGATTGCGGTGGCACCGGCGGCCAAGGCGCCGCCGGCAGCGGCATTGACTTCGGCAGCAAGGAGCCGGCACGACCGCCGGTAATCTTCCCCGCCTTGCACCTCTACCTGGCTCCAGGACACCACCCCGCTAAGCCCTTCCATATCCACCGATATGTAGATGCGCAAGTTGCGACACCCCCCGAAAAATACAGGGGAGCGTCTTATCTCCCCTGTGCTACTTTCAATAGATTCTTATGCTGGCGCATCCCAAGTTTTGATCTCGGCCTGCTTGGCTTTCGCTCGCAAAGGCCTCCCTCGCGGGCAGGACTTTTGCTTGGCTTAAAGGCTTAAGGCAGGCTTCCCGGCAGAA
>LDZR01000859.1_pt1 | contig 11651 bp, 8 predicted proteins | sample 615371 | NCBI WGS metagenome assembly LDZR01 (sample SAMN03408294, study PRJNA278302) | terrestrial metagenome | isolation source: oil reservoir sample K2 | place: USA: Alaska, North Slope, Kuparuk formation | collected 2013
AATCTCCTTCCAATGTAGGAATCTTGACGGTTCCTCCCAAAACTGCTTTCAGATAATTTATCGTGATTTCTGTTTCTAAATCTGCCCCTTTTCTGATAAACTTTTCATGAGGAAGAACTCTTACTTGAACAATTAAATCACCGTTTGGGCCTCCGTTCTTGCCCGCATTGCCTTTTCCTTTTATCCTCATGGTATAGCTATTTGGCACGCCAGCAGGTATCGTAACTTCAATCCTTTCTTTTTTCAAAACTTTTCCACTACCTCCACAGTAAGAACATCTACGACTGATTATTCTACCTTCTCCGTTACACGTTGGACATGCATATGTCCTTACAAAGCTTCCAAAAAAACTCCTTTGCTCCTCTCTTATTACACCTCTACCGTTACACCTTGGGCAAGTTTCAAAACTTGTGCCGTTTTCCGCTCCAGTACCATGACAATGATGACATTCTTCATATCTGTTGTATTCAACAATTTTCTTAACATCATACATAATTTCTTCTAATTTTAAACTGATTACTACATTAATATCCTCGCCGCGTTCTTTGACTACATTTCGCTGTCTCGAGGAGGATCTACCTCTACTTCCTTCAGTACCAAAGAACATATCGAAAAAGTCTGAGACGGTGCCTCCACCAAAATCTTCTCCAAAAATATCTCCAAAAATATCACCTATACCGCCACCTGTACTTCTTTGTCCAGTATAGGCGGTTCCTTCTTCTGGTACAAAACCGAATCTATCGTAAACTTTCCTTTTTTGTGGATCACTTAAAACTTCATAAGCTTCCTGAATCTCTTTAAATTTGCGCTCGGCTTCTTCTTTATTTTCAATGTGTCTATCAGGATGCCATTCTTTAACTTTTTGTCTATACGCTTTTTTTATCTCTTCCTGTGAAGCATTTCTATCTACTCCTAAGATTTTGTAATAATCTTTTCTTTCAGCCATAATTATTTGTCACCTTCTTTTGAGTCGATCCCTTCCACAGTTTGTTTCTCGGAACAAGTATTTTCGTCGCAAGGGATTTTCTTATCTTCAACTTTTTCCTTGACCCCGCTCGGGGCGTCCTCCTTCGGTTTTACCGCCACTATAACCCTTGCAGGTTTAATTACTTCGCCTTCCAATTTGTATCCTATGGATTGAACATCGTATACACAGTATTCATTCACTTCTTTTGTCTCATACTTGTCTACAACATCATGTTCAAACGGATCGAATTGATCTCCTTTTTGAGGAATGATAAACTTCATTTTCAAGGAGTCAAAGACTTTCAACATATCTTTGTAAACCATCTCAACCGCTGAAACAAATTCAGGTTCATCTTTGTAATTCAAAGAAAGTTTCAACTTTTCAAATGGGACGAGTAGTTTTTCTATTATCATCTTTGTAGTGCTTAATTTTATCTGCTTTTTTTCTTTTTCTACTAAATCTTTGTAATCTTCAAATTTAGTTTTGAGATGTATAGAATACTCTTTAAATTCATCTTTTTCTTTTTCCAGCTTTTTTAACTCGTTTTTTAGCTCTTTGTTTTCTTTTTCTAATTCTTCTAATTTCTCTTTCAACGATTCGATATCTTCCTGACTTAATTCTTTTTCTTTTATTTCTTGTTTTTCCTCTTGTTCTGTTATTTCTTCAGTTTTTTTTCTTTCTTCCATTTCAAAAAAACACCTCCTAAAAACTTGTTTACTATCTTTGGAAACTATGAAACCTTTTATATAGCGCCCCTTCACCCCCCAGCCCACCCATAGAGAGTTTCGAGCTGGAACCCTTTTAAAACCTTTTATCTTTTAAATCTATAAACAAAATTATATACTAATTTCACAAATTTTTTGATATAATCTCTGAGAATCTAGAAATATACTCTCTCAAAAAAAAGTAGATTTTTTCATAATTACAGTATTTTTGAGTTATAAAAAGTACCCTCCCAAGGGGGTCAGCATTTAATTTGTAAGTAGTATAGAAAAATACCATCTTTTTTAACGCTTTAGAGTTTAAATCTTCACCAAATAATATTTCTATATCATCGGTGAAATCTAAAAGTTTAAATATGCCTTCTTTGATTGTATCATTTTCAACCATAGAAGCCAACGTTTCGATAGCTTCTAAGTCTGGAATAGATTTAGAGATGACTTTTTCAAGACCACTTACAATGTATTTTTTTCTGTTGAACTCAGATGTTAGATTTCCTAAAATCTCTATGAAATTAGTAACCCTTAGATCCTCCGTTTCAAACTTTGGAGCTGAAAGAAACATGAAAAGTGAATGAAAAGATTTGCCAACAAGACCGTTATTAAGAATATTTTCCAATTCCGCTGAAGGCGGCAGACCATATATTTCAACCGTCCTGGATACAGCAAGGCCTAAATTTGTTAAAATAGTAATGACGTTATTTGTCTCCATCAAGGGGGTAACTGTTACCCTTGTAATATAAACATACTTTGGATTAGGATACTCAAAGATGACCAAACCCTCCAAGGCATTTGCTAGCAATTCACTCAAACTTTGAAACATAAGATTCAAATCATAAAACTTGTATTTTTTTGGGATTTCAAGGTGCGTATCCTCTTGGTTGTAGGCGTCTTTTATCATTTGAAAATAGATCTTTAAAGCGGGATCAGTAGGAATTCTTCCACCGCTAGAGTGTTGTTGATAAATGTATCCTAATTTTTGGAGTTTTTGCATATCGTTCCTGATAGTAGCACTACTAGCTTTTATATTCGAATTTTCTAAAACCTCATCTGAGCTGACCGGTTTTTCGTTTTTTATGTATAATTCAACAATGGTTTTTAGAATTTCTTTTTGTCTATCTTGTAGCACCTTAGACATTTTATCACTCCCACATATTAAGTGCTAATTATATAATACCAGGTCTTATATACAATGTCAAATATATTAATTTACCACATTGTAACAACTATTTTTGGGTGGGGAAGGATCCAAAGTCCCTTTATCCTTAGGGGCGGCTGCGCGCAAGTCCCTTCCTTAAGATGAGTGGCTAGAAAAGCAATTATTTAGGAGGCAGAATTAATGAAAATCCCTTCAAAAAAAATAATACAATTTTTAAACGGTAATATAAAAAAGCATGTAATAACAAACGAGATATTGAACATAGCAGATATCAAAGACAACAGCGAAAATGTTGAAAAAGACGATATTTTCATCGCCTTCAAAGGTTCCCGTTTCGATGGCCATGATTATATCATTTCTGCATTTAATAAAGGTGCTTCTTTAATAATCGCTCAAGACGAAGAAAAGATCCCAAATATCGATTCTCTCCAGTATATAATTGTAGAGGATATTAAAAAGGCCGCTGCAGACTTAACTCACAAATTATACGACATCTCGCTAGATGATTTTAAAATACTGGGAGTAACAGGCACCAATGGCAAATCCACAACGGTATCGTTAGTTCATCACATCTTACAAAAACTAGATAAAAATTCCACTCTAATAAGTACCGTAGGGATTAAAATAAACGACGAATTAATTGACGAACCTTACAACACTACTCCTAGTATCTTAGAGCTGGCAAAAATATTAAAAAAAAGCAAAGAAAATAATATTGAATTTATAAACATTGAAGTATCCTCTCATGCGATAGATCAAAGAAGAATTCAAGGTTTTAAATACGATATCATATCTTACACAAACATAACAAGGGACCATCTGGACTATCATAAAGATTTTGAAGAATACAAAAATATAAAATTGTCCCTGATGAACTATTTAAAAAATGAAGGAACAATAATAATAAACCTGGACAGGTTGAACAAAGAGGACTTCTTAAAAAGTGGGAAAGAAATTATAACCTACGGATTCGATAAAAATGCGGACTTTGTGATAGATAACTACGAACAAACACTTCAACAAATGAAATTCACTATAACAACAAAGGAAAACAAAAGTTTTGAAATACGCTCCCCCATGATAGGGAAGTTCAACGTTTACAATATAACAAACGCTTTTGTAATAGCAACCCTCTTCGGATTCGCTCCTGAGGAAATCATCTATTCCATTTTCACATTTAAAGGAGTTCCTGGAAGGTTCCAAATTGTTCCAGGCAGCAAATCGCTAGGTTTCTTTGCAGTTATCGATTTTGCACACACCCCCGATGCACTCAACGAAGTATTAAAAACCGCTTCATCAATAACTGAAGGTAGGATAATCACAGTATTTGGGGCTGGAGGAAACGCAGACAAGGGGAAACGAAAGTTAATGGGACAAGTTGTAAGTGAACATTCGGACGTTATAGTTCTCACCAACGATGATCCAAAAGATGAAGACCCTGACCAAATAATAGAAGACGTATCAAAAGGTATAGACCAAGATAAACATTTCATCGTTATACCCGATAGAGAAACCGCCATAGATACAGCCCTAAGATTTGCCAACAAAGGGGACATAGTAATCATAGCGGGAAGAGGCCATGAAAAATATCAACTCTTCGCCAATGGAAAAAAGGTTAAGTTCAACGATTACGAAGTAACAAAAAAACTAATTGACAAAATCAAAAGGAGTTCGGGAAGGTAATGTTGGAACGTTTAAAATATAAAGGCCACAATTTTCAAATTGACTCTCGAAAAGTGAATGAAGGTGACGTATTTTTATGTTTAAAAGGTGAGAAAACCGACGGACACCTATTTATAAACGACGCATTGAAAAACGGAGCGTCTTACGTAATTGTTGAAAAAGATGTTGTTGACTTTCCAAAAGAAAAAATAATCAAAGTCAACAGCGTCCTAGAAGAAATGCTCATCTCTGCTTCAACATTGATCAATGAAAACGCCAAATTAAAGATTGGAATAACCGGATCCACTGGAAAAACCACCACGAAAGAATGCTTGTATTATTTGTTGTTAGCTTATTTCAAAACTTTTAGAAACGGGATGAATTTGAATACGGAAATAGGAATACCCTTATCGATTTTGAACAACTATAACAACGAAGAAACCGTCATACTAGAAGAAGGTCTTAGAAAAAAGGGAGACCTTGAATTTTTATCAAGATATTTTAATTTAGATGTTGCCATTATCACGAACGTAGGGGCTTCACATTTGGAATTTCTAGACTCTTTAGAGACGGTAGCTGAAGAAAAAATGAAAATAACAAGTAACATGGATAAAGGAGTTTTAATAATCAATGGAGACTACTCATTATTAAAAGAATTGGCACCAAAACATCTGAACCGACTAACCTTTGGAACAAAAGATGAAAACGATGCCGTTTTAAAAAGCTTCGAGTACAATGAAAACCACACAACGACCTTTTACGCTAGAATTCTACAGGAAGATTTGATGGTAACGCTGAACCATTATTGGAGTGAAGGTCAGATATTAGACTTACTCTCAGGATTGCTGCTTTTAAGATTCATCGATTTACCAGTTGATCCATACTATTTATTTAACATCAACATCCCTCAAGATCGTTTTCAAACCATAAAACGTGGGAATCTTTTAATAGTAAACGACTCTTACAACGCATCCTACGAATCTTTTAAAAGTGCTTTTAACAGCATAAAAAAGTGGAATCTTTCTCCTAAAATTATCATAATGGGAGAAATAAAAGAATTAGGAAAATACAGCGAAGAATACCACATCAAAGTTATAACAGAAGCCTTAAATATTTTTGATCGGATTTATTTCTACGATCCTCAAGAAAATTTCACCTATCTATCAAATGATAAAGTTACATTCTTTCATGAGCTAAAAAAAATTGATGAAATAATATCAAACACCACCAAAGGAGTGATCTATATAAAAGGATCTAACACTACTGGAATAAACAAATATCTAAAGGAAAGTGACTTAACTTGGAAAGATTGATATTTTATATCACATTAATAACTTTTATTTTCTTACTTTTTCTCTACCCCATATTTATAAAATGGCTAAAAAAGAGGCAATTTGGGCAGTATATCAGAAAAGAAGGACCAGACCTTCATAATTACAAGCAAGGAACCCCAACAATGGGGGGAATTTTATTCATTCTTGCTATTTTTTTTCTAAGTTTACTCACCTACTTCATTCAGAAAGAAGATTTATTTCTGATAATTGGAGTTGCCTCTTTACTCTTTGGATTTATAGGATTTCTGGATGACTATCTAAGTATAAAAAAGAAAGATTCAACAGGATTAACAGCCATACAAAAATTGTTACTCCAATTCCTATTCTCAATCGTTATAGTATATCTAATATCAATATTTAACAACCATTCAACATTGAAAATACCATTCACAACTAAAAGCTTAGACCTAAAATTTTTCTATCCTGTGTGGGGGATAATATACCTAACAGGTATGTCCAATGCAACAAATTTAACCGACGGGATAGACGGGCTCTCTGGAGGAACTTATGTAATATCAGCAGTATTCACAGCACTTATAGCAGGTATTAATTTTAATCACATCCCTTTATTAATTTTACCTGTAATAGCGTATCTCTTCTACAATATAAAACCAGCAAAAATATTCATGGGAGATACTGGATCTTTAGCATTAGGTGGGATATTAGGTTCTTTAGCATTATATTATTCCCTTGAACTTTTCACCATTTTAACCTGTTTTATATTTATTTCAGAGATGTTTAGCGTTATAATACAAGTGGGGAGTTTCAAAGTACGAAAAAAAAGAGTCTTTTTAATGGCACCAATTCATCATCATTTTGAACTAAAAAAATGGAGCGAAGAACGGATTGTTCTAATATTCTGGACTATAAACATATTAACTGGAATAGTCGCACTGGGAGGAGTACTGTGAAAATATGCCTTGTAGGATACGGAAAAAGTAACAATGAGTTACTGACAAAGCTTTTAAAAAGTAATCACGAAATCTTTGTTAGCCAAGACAAAGATTTTACTAAAACCGATGAAATATACTTTAAGAAAAACAACATCAAATATGAAACAGACCACAACGACCTTTTAAAAAACTGTGATTTAGCTATTGTAAGCCCCGGGATTCCCCCAAACAGTAAGGCAGCTAAAATAATATTTGAAAACAATATCGATTACACTACAGAATTAGAGTACTCATGGGAAAATATAAAAAAAGTAAACAAACAAGCTGTTTTTATTGGAATAACAGGAACCGACGGAAAATCAACAACTACTTCTTTAATAGGACATATATTAAAAGTTGCAGATCCTTTAACCTTTGTAGGGGGTAATATTGGATTTCCCTTAGCACAAGCATCAGAAGCTCTAAACTACTACGTAGTTGAAGTAAGTTCTTTTCAAATATTCTGGTCAAAATGGTTTTCTCCTGAAATATCCGTACTAACAAACCTGGCACCAGATCATCTAAACTGGCACAACGACTTGAATGATTACTACGAAACCAAAGCTAAATTATTGTTAAGAACCCTCAAATCAGGAGGAGTAACCGTTATCAATGAAGATTCTGTCAATCTTTTAAATCTCAAAGATTACCAATCAAGTGAAAAGTTTATAACTTTTTCTAAAAACATGATTGAAGGTAATTACATTAAATACAAAAACAAAAAAATACAAGTCAACAACAAAATGTTTGAACTGGACATCTTCAAAGAAGACATCTTGGCATCAGCAGTAACAACGTTAAATTTGGGAATCTCTGAAAAAGTTATAGAACAAGCAATAAACTCCTTCAAACCACTAAAGTATAGGTTGGAACTGATAAAAAGTATAAACGGAGTCAATTATTACAACGATTCAAAAGCAACCAACGTTCACTCCGCTTACAACGCTTACAAAAGTTTCAGAGGAAAAAGTTACATAGCAATTCTAAGTGGAATACCTAAAAACGAAGACTTAACTCCATTAATTGAAGAGCTCAAAACAAATTCCAAAGTCGTATTAGTTTTTGGAGAAATGGAAAAAGAAGTCAAAAAATACACCTTGAATCACAAATTCATCTTCAAAAATAATTTAGAAGAAGTATTCTTATATCTAAGTGAAATATGTGAAGTTGGAGACAATGTGGTATTTTCACCAGCGGGAGCAAGCTTTGATAAGTACAAAAATTATGAAGAAAGAGGGGAACATTTTAATTCATTGGTAGCAAAATCTTAAGGGGGAGTGGAGGCATTTAGATGGATAATGATAAAGAAGAAGTAAAAATCGTCATCGAAAAGTTAGTCTACGGTGGATACGGCATGGCACGTTATGCCGATAAAATCTACATGGTAAACAACGTTTACCCTGGAGAATTTGTCTCGGTTATTCCAACAAGAACGAATAAAAATTTAGTATTCGCAGATCTTAAAGAAATTCTACAACCATCCCATCAAAGGATATCCTCCAAATGCAAGCACTTCCCTGAGTGCGGAGGATGCCAATGGCTCGATTACGATTATAAATCCCAACTAAAATCAAAAACAGAGATAGTAAAAGAACAGTTAAAAAGAATCGGTAAGTTAGATAGTTCTGTTGTTAACGACATAATCGAAAGCGATTTAATCTGGGGTTACCGAAACAGAATGGAATACACCTTTCAGGAAAATAACAATCTAAAATTGGGCTTAAATAGAGCCAATTCAAATAAAGTTCTTGATATCTACTCATGCCCAATCTCACCTAACTTATTTGATAACATAAGAAATAGATTCAAAGAAATAGTCAATAAATTGGGTATCGAAATATACGACAAAAAAGCAAAAAAAGGTATCTTGAAACATTTAGTCATCCGAAAATCATTTTCCAAAAATCAAACGATGATAATAATAGTTACCAACACAGAATATTTGCCTCACGAAGAAGAGATAAAGCAATTTTTTCAACAAAATTTCCACCCTTATTCATTGATTCATCTGATGAACAGCTCCGATAGCGTTGTACTAAGAGGCCCTTACAAAACTCTTCTCGGTGAGGGAGTATTAAATGAAGAATTTGATGATTTTAAATTTCAAATTCCACCAACTTCATTTTTTCAAAACAACTACAACGTTACACAAAAACTATTAAGACACATTTTAGAATATTTCCAAAGTAACACACCAAAAGACGCCACTATGTTAGACTTATACTCTGGTGTTGGCCTCTTTTCGATATACTTTTCACCGCTCTTTAAACATATAGAATCAGTTGAAACCTCCAAAGTTTCAGTTAAAGCGGCAATTGCTAATTCACATATAAATTTTATTAAAAACGTTAACTTCATTCTAGCAAGCTCAAAACCATACCTCATGAAAAATTCCAGTAAAAGATTTGACTTTGTCATCTTGGATCCCCCAAGAAAAGGATTGGAAAAAGAAGAGATACAACTACTTTCTTCTATGGTGAAAAAAGGGATTATCTATATATCCTGTGATCCTTCAACTTTTGCAAGAGATATCAACCTTTTTACAAAAAATGGATTCACTTTAAAATCGGTCCAACCTTTTGATATGTTTCCACACTCATACCATATCGAAAACGTTGGCATTTTAGAAAAAAACTGAGAGGAGGCTTCTATGAACTTTTCTACTAAAATAGAGTCAGTACAACCATCCGCAACTATTGAATTAAACTCAAAAGCCATAGAACTACAAAACAAAGGATACGAAATTGTCAGGCTAACGGCAGGAGAACCTGATTTTGACACTCCTGAGCCTATAATTAACGCAGCTTACCAAGCTATGAAAGAAGGAAAAACCAAATACACAGACAACAAGGGAATAAAAGAACTCAGACAAAAGATAGCTCAATATACAAACAAAAAATACTCAACTAATTACAAAGAGAACAATATTATAGTAACTAATGGTGGAAAACAATCATTATTCAACGCACTTTTATTGATAACAAACCCAGGCGATGAAATAATCGTTATCGATCCATCTTGGGTCAGTTACGATGCACAAATCAGAATGGTTGGCGGGATACCCGTTCACATTAAAACTTCGAAAGAAAATAACTATATACCTGAAGAAAAAGAATTAGAAAAAGCCATCACCAACAAAACAAAAGCCATTATAATTAATTCTCCCAACAACCCAACAGGTGTTGTTTACGATAAAGAGTTTTTGAGTTTTATCTCGAGACTCTCCATCGAACATGACCTAATAATTATAAGTGATGAGGTATACGATGCCCTAGTTTACGACGGTACCTACACCTCTATAACAAACTTTGAAGAATCAAGAGATAGAACAATATTGATTAACAGTTTTTCAAAGACATGGTCAATGACTGGATGGAGAGTAGGATATACGATTGCTAACGAAAAAATCGTATCTCAATTGGCTAAAATTCAATCCCATTCCACTTCTAATGTGAACACACCTTCCCAATATGCAGCGCTCAAAGCCCTAGAAATAGACAATTCTTATATGGTGAAAGAATTCAAAAAAAGAAGAGACTACTTGTACGATGAATTCAAAAAGCTCGGTTTAACAAACGATAAACCAAAAGGCGCATTCTATTACTTTATCGATATATCGAATTATGGATTAAGCGACAAAGAATTCTGCGAAAAACTACTCGAATACGGTCTAGCAGTTGTACCTGGTTCTGCTTTCTTTAGCGATGGTCACATCAGACTTTCATTCGCAGCCTCTATGGATGATTTGCAAAAGGCGGTTGAAATACTTAAAAAGTTCCTAACAGATTTGGAGAAAGAAATGTCATGAAAATTGATTTATTAGTAGCTGAGATAGGAAGTACAACAACGGTGATAACAGCTTACCAGCTCAAAGAAAAAAACGTTAAAATAATAGCTCAAACAGAAAGTTATACAACCATAGACAAAGGTGATGTAACCCTGGGAATAGAAAAAGCACTAAAAAACATGGAAGAAAAAGTTAAAGATAAAATAAGTTGGGAAAAATTTTTAGCAACCTCTTCAGCCGCAGGTGGCTTAAGTATGACGGTCCACGGATTGGTATACGATATGACAGTCAGGGCAGCAAAAGAAGCGGCTTTAGGCGCAGGGGCTATTTTAAAATACATTACATCCGGCAAACTTAGAGAAAGCCATTTAAAACAAATTTTAAAAATAAAACCAAAATTGATTCTCTTATCAGGTGGGGTAGATTACGGGGAAGAAGAAACCGTTCTTTACAACGCTGAATTACTCTCTAACTTGCCTTTAGACATCCCCATAATATACGCAGGAAACACTGCTGTGAAAGAAGAAATAGAAGAAATCTTCAAAGAAAAGAACAAAAATATAATCATAACAGAAAACGTCTACCCTAAAATAGATCACCTCAACGTCGAACCAGCAAGAAAAATAATTCAAGAAGTTTTTTCAAAACACATAATTCATGCACCTGGTATGGAAAAAATCTATGATGTAGTAGATGAAGAGATCTTACCTACCCCCGGGGCTGTTATGAACACCACAGAATTATTAAATGAACTATATGGAGATGTTCTAACAGTTGACATTGGTGGAGCCACTACAGATATAGATTCCGTTACAGATGGCTCTCCCGAAATTCAGAAGATCTTAGTCTCCCCACAACCACGTTCCAAAAGAACGGTAGATGGAGACATCGGAATATATGTAAACGCACATAACGTCGTTGAAATGATCGGCAAGGAAGTAATAAAAAAGGACATTGAAAACTACGAAGAGATACTAAAAAATTTATCCCCATATCCAAAAAACGAAGAACAAGAAAAATTTGCAGCTTACCTGGCAAAATTTTGTTTCTTAACGTCCCTAAAAAGACACGCCGGAAGAATTGATTACATA
>LDZR01000043.1_pt1 | contig 11637 bp, 14 predicted proteins | sample 615371 | NCBI WGS metagenome assembly LDZR01 (sample SAMN03408294, study PRJNA278302) | terrestrial metagenome | isolation source: oil reservoir sample K2 | place: USA: Alaska, North Slope, Kuparuk formation | collected 2013
TAACGACCCAGTTCACACTGCTGTCCTTTAACCTCTCGTACAGCTTACGGAGAACTTTGAGGTGTGTTTGGGGAATCATCTCAGCACCTCAAAGCTCTATATCCAAAAAGTTCCTAAAAAGTTTGGGGCGAGAGGAGATCGGAGAGGTTCTTTGAGAGATATTTTTAGTGGAAACAGGCCCGGAAAGCAACGACTAATCGCCAGTCCTTAACCTTTGGGGCTCATCTCGGCAATCCAGATGTATCTATTTATCCTCTCGAAACGGCATTGAAGGCTGAGCCTTTCGCAGGTTCTCTGCAGCTCATCAACGGTAGCAAAGTACTCGTCGAGAACTTCCTCAAGGATGCCGTCCTCCCTCGCTATGCGCAGTTTTTTCTCCTCTGACTCGAACATGACGTCGGCGATGACGATTCTCCCCTCGGGCCTTAGAACGCGGAGCATCTCCCTCAGAGCGGCTTCCTTCTCTTCATCCGGCACGTGGTGGAAAGCGTAGGTGCTTATCACTGCATCGGCGGTCTCATCTGGCAGAGGTAGCTTAAGGAAGTGCCCATCGAGCGGCTCGAAGTTGTGTTTTTCTCTGAACCTCACCCGCATCCCGCGGGAAGGCTCAACTCCTATGTACCGCTCGCATCTGAGGAAGCGCAGGATGTTGCCCGTTCCGCAGCCAATGTCCACTACTGTGCCAGTAGCTTTTTCGGCCACGAGCTTTAGAACCCTCTCATAATCGGCGTGGATCCAATCCTCCCTGCCAACGTCTTCATCGTAGTTTCTGGCCCAAGAATCAAAGTCCCACTTCACGCGCTCCACCAGTTATATGCAGGGAAGTTCACTTATTAACCTTGTGATGGTTGACTTTTCACTTTAGCGTTCGCTAGAAGTGTTGTTTAAACCAGAAGACCCAATCCCTGAAATGATCAAGCAAAAAGTCCCCTTTTCCAGGCTAAGATGCTTGCCGGGTTACAAATAGGAGCCTCAGGCTTCAGGTATTGACGTTTTTTGACCTCATCATGCGATCCGAATACTTGACTGAAGATGGTCTCAGATGGCCTAAGCTCACTTTCGTTAGAGCTCTGGTGGAGGTCTTAATATTTGTCAGTGGTGAGACACTGATCTAAAGAATAGATTTTATCTTAGATTAAAAACGAAAAAGTTAAATATTAAAAGTATTTAACATATGTGACAACAATTGGAGGTGATAAAAACTTGAGGTATGAACAACCATTACTCATTGAAGTAGACCTCGAGGAGATACTGGGATGCGCCTGTAGCTGTGGATGTGGGCTCGCAGCAGGAGGAGGGGGAGGCGGGGGCCAGAATATTAGGTGACCTCCCCCGAATTTTTTCTATTTCTATTATCGGAGGTGATTACGTGGATGTAGCAATTAAAGTTAACAATATAACCATGAAATATCCAAATGGAATCACTGCACTCTCCGGTGTGTCATTTGAGGTAGAATGGAACGAGATAACCGCGCTTATTGGACCAAATGGTGCCGGAAAAACAACAATGTTAAAAAGCATCATGGGACTTTTAACCCCCACTTCAGGTTCCATATCCATATGTGGTGTTACGCCAACAAATGAAAAAGCATTCTTGAATATAAAGAAGAAAATTGGATTCGTGCCCCAGGATAATACATTTGACTATTTCTTGTCCCTATGGGATAATATTGATATATTTTTAAAAATGTACGGGTTGCCTAAAAAAGAACGTGAGACTCGCATAACAAGAGTGTTAAACGACTTTGGATTATTGGAAAAGAAAAAAGAGCCAATTGAGAGACTTTCAGGAGGATTAATAAGAAGAGCACAATTAGCTCGGGCATTTGCAGTAAATCCACAAATTTTAGTTTTAGATGAACCCACTGTTGGACTCGATCCACTGGGAAGAAAAGAGTTCTGGACGAATATCAGGGAGTTTATGAAAGATTCCAAGAGATCCGTGTTATGGACGACGCATTATCTCGATGAAGTTGAGCAAAATGCGGACAAGGTTATCCTAATCAATCAGGGCAAAAAGATTCTGGAGGGTTCTCCAAAGGACATTAAACGTATGTTCTCAAAGAACATGTTGATATGATGAGGATTCCCTAAGTCGGGCACTTAGTCTTCTTGGTGGAAAGAAAGTTTCAAAAGATACCGTTGTAATAAAGTTATCAGATGAAAACGAGATTTCTGAAGTGTTTTACATGCTCGCGGATAATAACGTGATGCCGTATAATATCACGTTAGGAATGAGACATCTTGAAGAAATTTACTTGGAGGTGGTTTGATGATATCTGCCGTTATATACAGAGAATTCAAACTGTATACTAAGTCAAGGGCTTTTTTATTATCACTACTGATTCAACCAAAATTTTAATTGTATTTTTCATGACTTCAATTAGCAACGTGGTCGGTTATGTTGAGTTCAGGGGCATGTCAGTTCTGTACTCCTCATTCGCCGTTCCGGGAATAGTGCTGATGACAGTAATGTTTACTTCAATGATGTGCACCCAGTCAATATTCAACGAAAGATTTTCTAATATGATAATGCTCATATTATCTTCACCAATAAAAAGAAGCCAGTACATACTAGGAAAGATTTTGGGGTATCAACAATAGCTGTCCTACAGGCCCTGATTATGTTATCTATTTCAGTCGTGGGATTCTCTATAAGTATACCTCCTATATCTCTTCCTTTGGTTATCATGACAATTTTGATTTCCAGTTTCATGTATTCTGCAATGTATATAGTTTTAATGACTAGAATAAAAACTATAAGCGCATTTTCAAGCCTTATCAGTATCCTTAACTTAGTATGGATATATTCCGCCCCAATTTTCTACCCTCTTGAAGCAATTCCAGAGTATTTGCACCCCCTCACCTATCTAAACCCTGCTACCTATTTCTTATTTCTGCTTAGGAGTCAAATGTTCGTAAAAGAGACACCCTTATCCCTGTTATTGGCTACAATTGTCGTGACCTCCCTATTAGTCATATATGCCTCATGGGAGCTTAAAAAATTTATACAACCATAAGGAGGCAAGAGCATGACAAAAACAAAAATACATGAAGCTATTGAAAACTTAAAACGAGTAGTCATTTTTGAATATGATAATAAATTTGTAGCCTTTGATCCTGAGGTTCCAAGCTGGATTGGTCTTACTCGAAAGGAGGTCAAAATTTTACAGGAACTATTGAGGAGTAGAGGTAACACTATAAGTGATTCAGAAAGTCTGAAAGTGATTTCCAAACTGATATCAAATTACCTATTACTAAATATTCCAGACATTTCAGAGCACAATAATAGAAATAAGATGGAAATAAGGCCCAGTATTTATTATGTTAAACTAACCAATAGATGTAATCTTAGATGTATCTATTGTTACAATAATAAGGATCACAAAAATCATACATACACATTTTCAAAGAATAATGAGTTAAAAACTAATGAATGGATTAGAGTTATAGATGAGATACATGAAAATGGAGGAAGGGAGATAGTTCTCACTGGAGGCGAACCATTGCTCAGAGAGGACATTTTCAGGATAGCTAAGCATGTAACGAATCTCGGTCTAGAATTGTCCATAATAACAAACGGAGTTTTGATAAGTAGGAGGATAATAAACAATATTTCCAATTATTTTAACCATGTGACAATCAGTGTTGATAGTCACTTGGAGGAAATAAACTCGAAAACTAGGGGGAAATACATTCTTCCAAAAATCCTTGAAGGCATAAAAATGTGTCTCTCGCATGGATTAGATGTCTCAATAAATGTTGTTGTTACTAAATATAACATGGAAAACATTTTTGATACAATTCAGTTTTTTGAGGACATTGGGATCCAAAGGCACAACATTAACTTAATAGCAATGCTGCCCGTCGGACGGGCAAAGAGTCACTTGGAAATAAGCGTTCCAATAAAAGAGCTTATAGAAAAAACATCGAGATACAGCTTCAAAAAGAGCACCCTCCCAAACATGAGAAACGCATATTTTGAGAGGATACAAAGAAAGATCTCGTGTGGTGCATTGAGAACTGAGGTATTAATAGACGTGAATGGTGATGTGTATCCATGTAGAATGCTTGAGTATCCAGAGTTTAAACTTGGCAACATCACCCAAAAGAAATTGCACCATATTTTATATTCATATTATATTCATATAAAGCAACTAAATTTATTAATAAGACTAAAGTCGAATATCTACCACATTGTTCGTCATGTGTATTTAGATACATATGTGGCGGGGGATGTAGAGCAAATGCATTTGCCACCTGCGGAAGGATAGATGGCATGGATATATACAACTGTGAAATAGTGAAGTTGACATTCCCAGCTTTTATTTTTTCAAGGAATTTGGAACTAACGTCAACTCTGTGGGAAAAATAAGGCGGGTGATATGAGATGAATGTACAAAAAAATCCAAGTATAATCTCACAAAGAAATTCTGATGGAGATATTGTTTTATATAACCCAGAAACGGGCGATATTCATATAACCAATGAAATTGGATATCTGATTTTTATTCTATGTGAATGTTATACCCTCGATGAGATTGCAACCCACATTCATGTACTGACAGGAGAGGATATGCAAAAAATAATTGGAGACATGTATACATTCATCGAAGATTTAACATCACATGGATATCTACTGGAAATTGGTGATCCATGATGAAAATTATGGGAAGGAAGGAGCTCGAGGCACTTTGTGTTGAGGCGTTAAAAAAGAAAGGATCTATAAAGCTCAAAGTTACGGGAAATAGTATGTACCCGGTAATAAAAGAGGGAGATATTGTTTCAATAAATAGATTCCAGCCCGAAATCCAGCTCCATCCCGGAGATATTGTACTAATCAGAAACTTTGATGGGGTGATTTTACATAGGGTTGTCAAGATTAAGGGGAATTCAATCATAACGAAGGGAGATAACAATCCACTGATAGATGGAGTGTTCAATATTTCGGATGTCCTTGGAATTGCTGATATAACATCAGATGTCCTCCAAGAGGACCTTCAAAAGACATACGAGACTAGAAGAAATATCCTTGACATGTTTGTGTTCTTGATATATAGTAATAAAACTCTAGAACCAAAAATGTTCGACATATTGGAAGATTTCCATGTAAATTATGAGTTGGTTAGTAATAAAAATGAACTGGTGACAAAACTCGTTGAGTATGAAGTTACAGTGGGGATCACAAATTATGCTCCCAAATTGTTTGAGAGTGTAATCCACACAATATTGAATTCTGATGGGATCCCCACCCATAGCAATAAACAGAAAGTGGCAATTATTATAGGGGCCAAATATGGATATTCAAAACACACAACTGATCTAGTTCCTCCCACAAGAATATCACACTTTGCACGGGTTTCCTCCCCATTCATCAGCTTATCCCCGGAGCAAGAGCTTTTATTTTGTCTCGGGGTACTTTATGGAAGTGCTCTTTCAAGATAATTTTGAATTATCTTGTAGAGGATTTTCTAGGAGGAGTTTTCCATGGCCCGCCGCCTCTACCGCCTCCACCTGCTCACCTCGGCCCTCAGGGTTGCAGGCGATGCCATAGAGAGCGTCGCCCTGCCATGGAGCCTTCTCCAGAGCACGGGCTCCCTGTTGAGCATAGGCGGTTTTGTCCTCTTTACGCACCTCCCCTGGGTCCTCCTCCCTCCCGTTCTCGGCCTAACCCTCGACAGGACGACCAAAAAGGTCAGGCTGGCGTTCTTATCTTACTTCTTCAGGCTTTTCTGGCCGTTGCGATAGTGCCGCTGTCCTCAAACGTCTGGGCCTTCTACCTCCTCGTTTCGGGCATCTCGGCACTCGACATCCTCCACCGCTACTACGGCTTCTCGATTATAGCCACCATGACGCTTGAGGAAAGCGGGCTCCAGAGGCTGAACGCGACGCTGGCAACGGTCGGGAACGCGGTCTCGCTGGTGGCGTTCCCGCTGGCCGGACTCTTAGCGTATCGCCTCGGAATAAGGGCGATGCTCATCGACGCGGCTCTTCTTTTAATCGGTGCGCTCACGCTCCTCCCCTACCTGAACGTCGAGGTGAAGCGCGAAAGAACCCCCGAGAAGGTAGAAGAGAAGAGATTGCAAGTGAACAAGAGGCTCGTGGTTGGAGTCCTCGCCTCGGTGCTCCTCTTCAACTTCGCCCTGGGCTCTTTCAGGATATTCGTCTTCGCCTCGCTGAGGAGGCTCCCTGGGGGCGAGGTTCTGTACGGCCTCCTGCAGTTCCTAACAACGGTCGGAAGCCTCGTGGCGGTGGCCGGACTGACATATCTGGCGGGAAGAAAGCGGGCCGGATTGAAAAGACCGCTGATTGCCGGAATGCTCCTCCAGAGCATCGCGCTCCTCCTCGTGGGGATTCCGGTAGTGATAGCGCTCTTCCCTGCTGTCTTTCTGGTGGGTTTTGGTGGCGAAATGCTCAACGTCTCCCTTGACAGCCTGATGCAGAAGGTTATCCCCCTCGAAAGCCTCGGGACGGCAAGGGGACTCTTTGACGCCCTCGCGACACTGGTGATTCCGCTGTCGCAGCTGGCCTTTGCGTGGGTGGTTGAAAACGGGATAATGATTTTAATTGTTTCCATCCTTGCGGCCGGATTGGCATGCATTGGAACAGCTCTGTTGTATGTTTGTTTTGTTAAGTTCTTCACGGCCCAAAGGGAATAACCTAAGTTGACTTCCTACCATGGTACCGTATGTTAGTTATTGTATAATCTTCAGTACATAAATTACTCTTCAAAGTTATCCTACTTTAATCTTGGCTGTTTTTAGAAACACAGGTATTGTGAGTTACTTTTTTTTTCTGAGTGATTTTACGTGTATAAAGAGGAATCCTTAAATAGTTCGAGAGCACACAATATCATGAAAGTCCGTGTGGTGATAGCAATGAAATGGAAGTTGTTGGGTGTTTTGTTACTCAGCTTGCTGGTTTTGGGTTCCTTTGGGAGTGCAAGTATTGTTAAGGATAGCAATGACAAAGCTTGCCAGCCCGTGAATTATTGGGTTTTTGAGAATGGAGCGTGGGTTCAGAAGAGCGAGCCCAGAGTTTGGTGGTACTGCCAAGAGCCTGAGAAGGCAAAGGGTTTTGAAGGGTTTGCATTCAAAGAAATGCCTTATGGCCTGTTCAAGAAACCGGACCCTATGACTCTCCATCAAGCTGCGAGGGATTTAACTGATTTAGTGGGAATTGATGAACTTCACGGGAAATTCTCTAAGAATTTGCCTTCTTACGGGGGAATGTTTATCAATGAGGAGAAGGGATTAATCTTTGTGTATGTGAAGGATGAAAATGATAAGGCAGAAATTAGGAAAGCATTAGAAAAATATAGAGGAAAAGCAAACGTGGTGTTTTTAAAAGGCAAATACAGCTTTGAACAGTTAGTGAAATGGGAAGAAAAGGCAAGAGAACTTTTTAAAATCAAAGAACTTGAAGTTACATGGCTAAGTGCCGAAAACTCTAAAAATCGATTAATAATAGGACTAAGGAATGTATCATCTGAAAAGTTAGCGCTACTTAGTGAGCATCTTTCTGCTTTGGGGATACCAAAGAATGCTGTAATTGTGGAGAAAATTGACTTAAAGCCACTAACTTTAGAAAAAGATTACAAGTTAACGCAATCTCTCTCCAGATATGAGCCAGTACGACCTTTAATGGGTGGAGTACAGTTCCAAGTTCCCGGTCATAATTATTGCACACTAGGTTTTCCAGCAAAGAGAAATGAGATAGCCGGAGTGGTCACTGCTGGCCATTGTACGGATGAAGGAGCTCCAGCATATCAGCCAGATACTTCCGATCCAAGTTATTATATTGGGGATGTTGAGGTCAAGATCTGGTCTCCAGCTCAAGGAGATATGGCGTGGATAAGAACAACTGTAGACGTTAGTCCTAAGATTTACCCATACTACACAATCAAAGGATATAAATCGTATAAATACCAATATGTTGGAACTACTGTCCTAAAAAGCGGGAGAACTACTGGATTAACTGGTGGAATTATAATTGACATTTCCAATAGTCTCGAAATCAGAACAACTATGGAAGTAGCTCCTGGAGACAGTGGTTCCCCTGTTTTCTATTGGTGGCAAGGACAAGCTTACAGATATGTGCAAATCTATGGATTGCTTTATAGGTGGGATCCTGATGAAGGAACATCTACATACGTTGCTATTGACGATGTGCTTAACAATCTTGGAGTCAGCTTAATAACTGGATAAAGGAGGAGATAATATGAAAGATATTAGACTTATCTCTTTTTTAATTCTCGGGTTTAGTCTATTTTCTGAAGTGCTTGCAGTAGATGAGACAATACATCCTCTATGGAGCGTAGAGATACAAGCAGAACATGTCGACGTTTCTGAAAACTTTGTGGTGATAGTATCCAACGATACCCTTTACGTGTTCGACAAGGCTGGAAACCTAATATTAAAGAAACCAGCTCCACTATGGACTGGAATTACTGAAGGGTACCTTGTGACAATTGAGGATACAAATTCTACTGAAATTGTTAACGGTATTTGGCTGAAGGTTCTTCGCATTGTTTGGATAAATCTAAGAGATTTCTCCTCAAAAAACTACACAATTAAAGTGGGGGATTTTGCACGGTGGTTAGTTGCTAAAGGGAAAGATCGTATAGCTGTTGTGGATCTTGAACCTATGGGATATTCGAAACTTTACGTTCTCGGAAGATATGGAGTATTGTTCTCAACTAACATTTCAGTGTACCCAACTAAAGTACTAATAGAAGGAGATTCAATTTACGTTAAAGGTGTTAGCGTTATTCAAAAGTTTCTAGACAAACAAGGGGAACTCAACTTAAAGTTTACAACATGCAACTATCCAAAGAGGTTTGATGCTCATAGAAACTTGCTCGCGGTTCTGCTGATGAATGGGTCTCTACGTTTGATGAAAGACACCAAGATACTATGGACGAAAAATCTCGAATTTAAGGAAGGGAAAATACATGAGTGCCTCTTTGATACTCATTTCTCTCCAGTGTATGCAGATGTTAAGTTCCTTGGAGATTACATTCTCGTTAGCATAGATAATAGACTTGAGCTTTATTCCCTAAATGGCATGCTTTTCCAAAGTGTCAAGCTAGGTGAAAATATAACAAATTTGGAGTCCTCAAACTCTTTAGCTGTGGTTATTACGCCAAATAAGGTACATTTCATCTCAAAGGATGGGATTTTGGGAAGTTATGATATTAAAGCTAAGCGAATTGCCGTTTACGGTTTAAACGCTTTAGTTGCAGATTCTCAAAGGGTGTACTTCTTTACCTTCGAACCGTTCGTAACTGTTACAGACATTGATGAGAGTATCGCAAGGGAAGTGTTTTCTAATGAAACACCTGATCTCCAGATTGTTCTCGGAAAAGCTGCAGCTAAGTTTGTTAATGCGATCTTTACAAGAGATACCATGGAACTTAATGGGATTATTTATAAAAGCACTTGGAAGAAAGAAGATTACTGCCTAATTCAACCCAAGAATGGCAGGGTTTTCATAGTTGGAACTCACAGGTATGGAACCAAAGCTTGTTTACTTTACTACAAAGAAAGAAAACCCAAAAAACCTGTGCTACTTAGATGGAAGGATTTAAACAGAAACAGCAAAGTTGAGGTGGAAGAGATTGAAACTGTATTTATGGAAAATTCCCGATGATAATTGGTAGAAGTAAAATCATATTACACCACCGCAACAAAGATCGTCGGAGTTTCCTTTGGTGGTGTGGGAGGAACGACAATTACTGGCTTCAGTGAAATTGACGGAATATTCCGTGAGCTGGGAAATATGGAGGTTGCATACAATGGTTAAGCGTACTACAATGGCTGTTTTTTTCTTTTTGTTATTCATTGGAGCTTTTGTATTTTCCCGAGCAATGAAAATGGCCGAGATTTATGTGACCGTCTATTATCCTGGAGAACTCGAGGCTGATGGCTACTACGTAAAAGATGATCAAATAACTCTGAAGTTCCACATCCTCAAGGGCTCTGAGGGCATCAAAGGGCACTTCGAAAAGTTCAAAATTTGGTGCTTTCTCTGCAACCTCGACCTTGAGAACGCAACCGTTGTGGTTGATATTGATGGAACACCTTTGTATCCAACCTGCAAAGATTACGTCATGAGTTTCGACAAAGGGGGCAATATCAAGGGAATGCACTACATTGTGAGCCCCTACAACTTGACCGAGATTGCGAAGATCAAGATTCCGGAAGGATACATATTCAGAGAGCTAAAATTTGAAAATAATACTCTTACCATTTTCTTATCTCCCAAGGGTAGTGAGGGAGTTAGGATCATTAGATCAGATATTATAGCGGAACACCAAGAAGGGCTTAAGCGAGGATGGGTAAAGGTTGTTTATACTGATGGGAGTAGAAGATGGGGAGGCAGAGTGTACAGCATGGGAAATGGGGAGTGTTCGGTGCTCATCGAGGCAGAGTGACTCCCAAACTAATGTGTGAGTCCCAAATTTTCATCATGGGGGAGTCTCCGGCTGTTGTCACATCTCTGTATCATTTAGGTGAGTACCTCAGAAAGCAAAGGCATAAATGCAATAATGCCTGGATAAATCTTGGTGATATCATGAAACCCATCATCCGCGAAGCAAGAGCTGAGGACAAGCCCTTCATCGAGGAGATTGCAAAGTTAACCTGGGAAGGTGAGGACTATCTCGCGAGGGTCTTTGATAACTGGGTAAAAGATGGAATATAGAGCATGGATGTTCAAGCTCATCCCTAAGGAGAGAACAAGCGAATTTCACGCTGCCCTCTCGAGCTATCGGAAGGTTCTTGGACTCATAACACCATTCATGGCTGGTTTTCTGGCTAACGTCCATGCAACACTGCCCTATGGCGCGAGTCTTATAGCATTTATAATAGCGGGAGTATTTCTACTGTGGATCCCAAGAAGAAAGTAAAAAACTCATGTCTCTCCCATCTGTGAGACATATAGCCTGTGGAAGTGCCCTTTCTTCTCTAGTAGAGCCTCTGGAGAGCCTTCCTCCACGATCCTGCCGTCTTCAATGACCACAACCCCCTCCACGAAGCGGGTTATGCCGAGGCGGTGGGCTATGATTATGCTCGTTCTGCCCTCCATGAGCTTCAGCATCGCGTCCTGCACGAGCCTTTCCGTTTTCGGGTCAACGCTTGAGAGCGCCTCGTCGAGGATGACTATGTCGGGATCCTTGAGGAGTGCCCTCGCGAGCGATATGAGCTGCCTTTCCCCAACGGAGAGCAGCTTTCCGGCCTCTCCTGCGGAGGTGTTGTACCCCTGCGGAAGCCTCTCTATGAAATCGTGAACCCCAAGCTGCTTGCAGACCTTTATCACGTCCTCCTCGCTCGCCTCGGGGTTCGCCATGAGGATGTTCTCCATTATCGTGCCCGGGAAGAGGTAGGTCTCCTGCGGGACGTAGCCTATTCTTCTCCGCAGGCTCTTCCTGCTTATCTCCCTCCCATCAATCCCGTCGTAGAGGACAGAGCCTTCCGTCGGGTCGTAGAAGCGCATTATCAGGTTCGCCATCGTGGTCTTTCCGGCTCCAGTCTTCCCGACAACGGCCACCTTCGTGGCGGGGGCTTCGAACTTAATCTCGCCCTTCAGCTTCTCGATGCCCATTCCGGAGTAGTCCTCGACGTTCTCGTCATCAAG